>JGI20170J14366_1000416_pt1 | contig 17883 bp, 15 predicted proteins | sample TergutNc150P3_FD_14366 | JGI IMG/M metagenome (IMG submission 14366) | reverse complement strand
TTTATATAGAAGAGCGCGTCCTGGTACGCGTTCCATCGGCCCACCGCGTAAAACAGGGACAGGGTAGCGATAAAAGGCTTTGAGAGGGGCAGGAAGATCTGAGCCAGTATCCGGAAATGGCCCGCGCCGTCAATCCTGGCCGATTCTTCCAAACTTAAAGGTATGGAACTCATCATGGCGTTCTTCATTATGATGAAGTTATAGGCGCTGAAAGAGAGCGGAAGGATAAGGCACCAAAGGGTGTCCAACATTCGCAGTGAATTCATCAAAAGGTAATCGGGAATCATTCCGCCTGAAAAATACAGGGTGAATACGCAGAGGAAGGTGAGAAGCTTCCGCGCCTTGAATTGGGGCCTGGACAGGGCGTACGCCGCGCAGCAGGTCAGGATCATGCCAATGACGGTAAAGGTAACGGTTACAAAAACCGTAACGTACAGGGAGCGGATAATGCTGGCGTCGGCGAAAATCTTCTGATAGGCTTCCAGGTTAAAGCCTATTGGGAGGAGGAACACCTTGTTGGCCACAACAAAAGCGTCGGCGCTGAACGACTTGGCGATGGTATGCAAAAAGGGAATTACGCAGGTAACGGTAATCGCGGTCAGGACAAAATAAATAACGCCTTTCCAAAAAAGGCTGACCGGATTTCTACGGTAGGATTTGCTCACAATAAGCCTTCCTCGCCAAGTTTGCGGGAAACGTAGTTCGCCGACAAAACCAAAATAAGGCCGATGACTGACTGGAAAAGCCCAAGGGCAGTGGCGCGGCTGAAGTTCATGTTCTGAATCCCCCAGCGGTAGATCAGAACCGGAATGGTCGTGGTGAATTCGGGGGCCGCCACATTCATCAGGGCGTTAACGCGTTCAAAGGAACCGCCCATGATCCTGCCCAGGTTCATAATGAGGAGGACAACAATGGTACTGCGTATGCACGGAAGCGTAACACTGAAACACTGGCGGAAGCGCCCGGCCCCGTCCACAGTGGCGGCTTCGTACAGTTCCGGGTTTATGCCCGCGATGGAAGCCAGATAAATGATGGTGCCCCAGCCCATATTCTGCCACATCCCTATAAGGACGTAACTGACGAGCCAGGGAACGTCGGTGGTCAAAAAAGGAAAGCGCTTGCCGCCCATACTTTCAATCAGGTTATTTACCATACCGGTATTCACGCTGAAAAGCTGGTACGCCAACGCGCCGATTATTACCCAGGAAAGGAAGTGAGGCAAATAGAGCAGGGTTTGGGAAGTACGCTTGAACCATTTGCTGTTTACTTCATTCAATAAAAGGGCAAGAAGAATGGGAGTAGGAAACCCCAGGACAAGATCCAATACGTTTAACAACAGCGTGTTTCGTAAAGCGGGAATAAACAGGCGGTGGGAAAAAATATCCTGAAAGATCTTAAAGCCGACCCAAGAGCTTCCCCAAAACCCCCTCGCTATCCGGTATTCCTTGAAAGCGATAATAAGCCCGAACATCGGCCCGAATTTAAAAAGGAACACAAAAGCCATGGGGAGGAAAACAAGGACGTACAACTGCCAATCCCGGCGCAGGTAATATAGAAAACTTCCGGTTTCCCGCAAATCATTTACCGTTTTTCCCGCTTTCCCTCTTTTCATAGAAGTCCAGTATAAATTCACTTTTTCAATAAGCAAATAATCAATTTTGACCAGACAAATCATTTTTGATAATCAGCTAATTCATTATATAACAACAAAATACGGAAAAAATCCAATTTTATACAAATTAGCGGTATTATTTCTCAGCGTATTCACGAAAAAATACGTATCAAAAATGAACGATACTATCAAAATTGAATGACCGTTACACTTTTTCTATCTGACCGGCCCGGCTGGCAATCCGGTATTCCAGGGGATTAAGGCCTTCAAATTTCTTAAAATACCGCTTGAGGCTCTGGATATTGCGGTAGCCGACCATTTTCGCTATATCTTCGCACTTGAGCTTTTCGTCCAGAAGAAGGCTCTTGGCTTCCTGAATTCTGATAAGGTTTATGGTATCGATTACGCTTTTTCCGGTTTTTTCTTTTACGATTTTGCGCATATAGGAATAGCTTATTCCAAGTTCCGCGGCCATATCCTCAAAAAACATATCTTTCCTATAGTATTTTTTAAGACACGCCATGATGCGGTCAATTACCTGTTCCTCTTCCTGATCCTTTCGCAGGTAATTTATGAGGTCTTCGTAAAATTCCCCCATATAGCGGCTGAGCTGTTCCAGAGTCTCAGAGGACGCAATGGATTTGTATATGTTACCGTGGCTTATAAAGAACCCAGAGGTGTTGACGCTCATTTCCGAAAGACGGCGTATTGTCCCGCCCGCGAGCTGGTTGTAGATAAAAAAGATATTATCGCAGGAGATGCCTTCTGTAGAGCGAATTGCCTTCATTATGTTTTCCAGTTCTATGTTTATCTGGGAAAAATTCCCGGCGTTCAGGTAGTTGAGAATTTTGACTTCGCTGTTCTGCGGATAGAAGAAGCGTTTGCGCCCTTCATTGTATGTCCATGGAATGATACTGTCGCTTCCCGAAAGCATCCGCATGGTAACCGCCTCCGAAGCCTGCGCCGCGCATTGGTACACCCCGTTCATCGCGTAGGCGGTATCGCTCAGGCCGATGGTAAGGGTCGTTCCGAAAACGGGCTTCGCCGTTTCCTGCATGGTTTTCAGGAAAGGCAGTAATTTTGCGGTTTCAATTTTTTCATTGACATTGATGACCAGCGCAATCTGGGCTTCAAAAAGGTGAACTCCCCGGAGGATCAGGGGGGATAAGGCGGACTTCTCCGCCCCGGAAATAAAAAGGAAGCGGTGGTATGCCCGCTGTTCGGTGGTGGTTCTGCGGCGGTATTCTTCGTAATTGTCCAGGGCCGCGACAGCAACCCTGAAGTATTTGTGGGGAAGTACCTGTTCCAAAATTCCGGTTTCCTGGGGCGTCAGCGGATCGTCGGAAAGGAGGTTGCGGATAGCCAGAAGCGCGGCGTCTTTTTCCCGCTCGTTCAACAGATCCCGCAGTTCTTTTTCCTTGTGCCCGATCCGAGTAAACGCCGACGAAAGGATGTCCATCTCATTCCGCACGGCAGGTTCCTCAATGCCGGCACTTACCTTGACGCCATTTACAAGCAGGCGCATGGGTTTGGAAACCCAGAAAAAGACCGCCATGGATGCCATGGTTCCAAAAAGCAGGACGGCAAGGGACAGGAAGATCATGTTCCGTATTGTCCGGCCAGTCCGGCTAAGCAGGACGCCCATTGACTGCACCGAAACGTACACCCACTCGAAATACCCGGCCTTTAGCCAGGTGTAGAGGTACTGTTCATCGCTTTCGCGCAAAAACCTGAAACCGGAGTTTTCCTCGCTGTCCAGGATTTCCGCGATATGGGGCAGGTTCCGCCCCTGAATCAAAAAATTCGATTCCACCGGATGCGAAATTATTTTGCCGTCTTTCTGTAGAATAATGATTCCCAGGGGATTATCCCTGTCCCCGCCGGGGTTAAGGCGATTCGCGACGGACGATTCCCGGACATTGATAACAACCGTTCCCATTATGGCTGTAGTAAGCCGACTAAGGGGGTACACGTACGAAATTACCCGCGTAAAGTATCCTGAGTCCTGGCCCCTGAGCATTTCCCTCACCGTTGAGGACTGAAGCTCACGCGGCACCCAGAAACCGCCCAGGCCTTCCCTCCTTGCCGATATCGCCCGCATCCAGGAAAGGCTTGGGTAGTCGGCGAGTTCCAAAATCCCGCGATCCGTGCTGATAACGTAATCTCCGTCGTCAAAGAAGAAAAAAACCGAATGAATAGCCTCGTCCGTCCTGGCTATGGAAACCAGTTCCCGCTGGAGTCGCTGGATGCGAAGCCCGTTGTCCACGTTTCCCTGGATGGCCGAATATTTTTGGAGGCCCTCGTACAGATAAAAATCGTGGTACACCGCGAAACGGTGCACCTGGCCTGAAATGTTGTTCATGAAATTCTCGGTAAAACGGCGGTTCAGCTCTATATGTTCCAGGGAACTTCTGGCGATTTCTACTTCCGAATAGCGCAGGGTGGTGAACCCGGTGTAACTCATCAGAATAACAAAAGGAATTATGAGGATAAGAAACACGATCAGTGAAAGCTGAACCGCGAAAGGCACGCTCTTCATGTTTCTGTTATATGTCAGCAGGGGCCGGTCGCCGGCTACCAGTCAAAAGCGAAAACCGCCCTCTCCTGGTAGTCCCGGCCTGGGCCGAAAATCGCGGAAGGAAAGCCGCTCCGGTTGGGCGAATCCGGATAGTGCTGGGTTTCCAGGCAAAATGCGGCGTGTTTTTCGTAGACGGATCCGATTTTTCCCTGAAGCGATGGTATGCTGTTTGCCGTATATAACTGAAGGCCAGGTTGGGTTGTAAGCCCCCTAATTGATCTTCCGGAGAACGGATCGTAAACTTCCGCGAAAGGTCTCAACTTTCCGATTTCACCGTCTACCACAAAACAATGATCGTAGCCCCCGATGCCCGTTGATGCCAGGAGACCAATATCCCTGCCGATTGGCTTACGGATCTGGAAGTCCAGGGGGGTGCTTTTTACGGGGAGGATTTTCCCGGTGGGGATGAGCGTTTCGTCAACTTCAAGGTAGGAAGGGCAGTACAATTTCAGCTCCGTTGAAAGGACATCCATTCCCCGCCCTTCTCCTGCCAGGTTGTAATATGCGTGGTTGGTAAGGTTTACCGGACAGGGAGCGTCCACTTTTGCCGTATAATCGGCGACAATCTCGTTTGATTTGGTCAGGCCGTAACTGACCGCCGCCATTAAATTCCCCGGATAGCCTTCTTCACCATCCGGGCTTTTAAGCTCAAAGCGCACAAAAACGCCGTCCGGCTCCTCATAGGCCTCCGCCTTCCAGACCCGGCTCGAAAACGACATTCGCCCGCCATGCAGCGTGTTTTCCCCGGCATTCTTAAAAAGGTGATAATCCCTGCCCCCAAGAGAAAACTTCGCCCCGCCGATTCGGTTGGCAAAGCGCCCCACGGTAACCCCGAAGAAATACTTGTTATTGACATATCCATCGAAAGAACCGAACCCCAAAAGGATGTCGTCTGTGCCCTTTGAACGGGAAGGAACCAATAGGGAAGTCCAGGTCGCACCCAAGGTAGAAATGGAAAGGGACAAATCCCCGGCTTTTAGCGTATAAAGATGCACCTTCTTCCCGTTTGAAAGAAGGCCAAAAGTTTTCTTTGAAACCTTCATTTTACTACCCCAATTGCACCTCTTTTATGGTTTCGGCGTTTAATGCGATTGATATCTATAACTGGAACCTGAGCCCTAAAGTTGCCCCAAAATTTTGATCCAGCACGTTAAAAAGGCCTGTTAAGTCCAGCCTGAAAGCCGCAAGGTTGAGTGAAAACCCGCCGAAGGCTCTTAAATTGAAAGCATCGTTTTTGATAAAAGAGGAAATCCCGTCCGCTGTAATATCAATTGGATCCAGTCCATAACTGATAAGGGATTGGTTGATATCGTCTATTTGTGCTTGAGTAACATTCCCGCCATTTACTTTAACTTTTGCATCAACAGAATACCCAGCGTTAGAGAAGGAGTAGCTGCCTCCGACTCCAAAATATGGGGTTATGATAGCAATGGTTTTGGAAATCTGGGCTTTTAATTCCAGGGAAGTGGTATTCCATTCGAGATTAGCAACGGGTTGTGTTAGATCAATTGTATAACTTTGGTATGTGAACGTTGTTCCTTGGCCCATTTTTGCGCCGAGGCCTTCTTTCAGGTAATTTACTCCTACACCCACAGAAACATTGGGAAGAGCCTTATTGGCTACGCCATCAATGACGGCATAACGTATATCCCCCCCTACAAGTATATAGTTCAGGTTTATATCAGGTATTGGCAAAACATTCGGAGGAAGGTAACCGAACTTAAAGCCTATGTCAAAAGGCAAAGCGAACCCGCCCAGCCTGGCTTCCACAGTATAAGCCGGGAGAGGCAATATAGGGATATCAGGGATATCTGCGTCCAAATTACTCGCCAGAGTCTTGATCGAGGAAGGATCCATGGTGGTTGCGCCCAAAGAAATCCCCGCGCCGAAATGGGGCGGAGCACCGGGGAATAGTTTCCCAATATACGCATCCGACCAATTCAACCCTATCAATGAATTAAAAGGTATGGCCTTAGAAATGCCTTCCGAAAATACCTTCACTCCATCCTGGATTTTTTTAAGATCTTCCTGCTGGGCAAAAGCTGAAAAGGCGATTCCTATAAAAAGGAAAAAAGAAAAAAAACAAACAGCTATACGGTTTTTCATGTATGCATACTCCTTAATTATATGTTGATAAAGCATTATTGTAAAAAAGTCAATTGCAGCCCTTGTATGATATGGGTATACTTGGGCTATGGGTATCTGGGATCGTTTGGCGAGTGTAATAAAAAGCTACATTACCGATGAAAGTGACAAAATTTTTGGTAAAAACAGCGCTAAAACGCACAACGATTCCGATCTGAATGCCGCCTATGAAGAGCTGGACGGCTTTTTAATGGGCAGGGAGGCATCGGCTTCTTGCGCGGATTTCTCTGCGGCGGAGAAATCCGGAAACGAAGCCGAAAAACAAAAAAAAGCCTGGCCTGTCCCTGACCCAGTCCGGCAGGACTTTGCCGAACTGGGTTTAACGCCGGACGCTACGGCGGAAGAATGTAAAGAAACTTATAAAAGGCTCTTAAAAATTCACCATCCGGATCGTCACGCTAATCACGATGAAAACATGAAAAAGGCGACCGACAAGGCCGCCAGGGTCAACGCCGCTTATGGCCGGCTTGTTGTCTGGTTTCGCCTTCAGAATCAGATCTGACTGAAATAGGGGACAAACTCGGTCCATTCGTCGCCCTCATTCTTCCTCGCCGGTAAGCTTCCGGTGCAAGGTCTTGCGGCCTATACCCAGAATGTCGGCGGCCCTGCTCTGGTTGCCCTTCTGGGCGGAAACGGTCTCGCGTATAATGATCTTCTCGGCCTCTTCCATGCTTGTTCCCAGGGGTATGCGGATCAGGCCTTCTTCGCTGCCGGCCCTTATGCCAGGCGGGAGATCTTCCACGGTGATTAGCTTTCCCTGGGACATGACCACAGCGCTTTCTATGCAGTTGCGCAGTTCCCTTATATTGCCCGGCCAGTCGTACGCGTAAAGGCAGGAGCGGGCCTTGTCGTTGATGCCTTCGATGGTCTTGCTGTTTTCTTCGGCAAACTCCTTTAAAAAGGCGGTGATAAGAAGCGGGAGATCGTCCTTGCGTTCCCGTAAAGGAGGGACGTGAATGTTTACCACGTTAAGACGGAAATAAAGATCGTCGCGGAAATTGCCATTATCAATCTCAGCTTTCAAATCCTTGTTTGTGGCGGCGACTATACGCACGTCGGTTTCGATGGTTTCCTCTCCGCCCACCCTTTCAAATTTCTTTTCCTGCAAAACCCGCAGGAGTTTGATCTGGATGTTCTGATCGATTTCGCCTATTTCGTCCAGAAAGAGGGTGCCTTCGTTCGCCAGTTCAAAGCGGCCCCGCTTCCTGGCCGTCGCGCCGGTAAAAGCCCCCTTCTCGTGACCGAAAAGTTCGCTCTCCAAAAGGCTGGCGACCAGGGCAGCGCAATGTACCTTGATAAAGGGCTTGTCCTTGCGGGGCGAAAGCTCGTGAATCGCGTCCGCCACAAGCTCCTTTCCCACGCCGGACTCGCCAGTGATCAGTATCGACGCTTTTGTCGGGGCGGCGCGGCTTGTGGTGTCAAAAACCTTGCGCATCGCCGCGCTTGTCCCGATGATCGTCTGGAAACGCTTGTGATGCGCCAGCTCTTCCAGAAGCCGCTTGTGTTTGAGGGCAAGTTCGCGGTTGTCCAGGGCCTGTTTTACGACCAGGGAGAGATAGTCAAGGTTGACCGGCTTGGTTAGGAAATCCCACGCTCCAGCACGCATGGTTTTGACGGCAGCTTCAATTGTACCGTGGCCTGTGAGGATTATCACCGGAATACCGGGGCTTTCGGCCAAAAGCTTTTCCAGCAGTTCTTCCCCCGAAAGGCCTGGCATTTTCAGATCCGTGATCACCAAGTCTATATCGCCCTTCTGAAAGCGCTTGAACGCGTCATTCCCGTCCACGGCTGTCGCGACTTCGTGGCCGTCAAGCTCAAGGGCAGCCGCGAGGCCCTCGCGGATATTTTTTTCGTCTTCAGCAATAAGAATGCGGAATTTCATTTATCCCCCTTGTAAGCAATGAGCCGCTGCTCCAGCTGCGGTTTGGGCAGGGTGATGGTAAAAACAGTCCCCTCCCCTTCCCTGGATTTAACGTTAATATCTCCCTTGTGCTCCTTAACGACCTTGAACACAACGGTAAGGCCGAGGCCTGTCCCTGTTTCTTTTGTGGTAAAGTAGGGCTCGAAAATCTTGGGAAAGTCTTCCTCGGATATTCCCCTCCCAGTATCGGCTACAGTTATCCGTATTTCACCTTCAGCGTCCTCGGTAGTAATAGTCAGAGTACCTCCCCCGCTCATCGCGGCGGAGGCGTTTTTAATCAGGTTGAGAAAAACCTGCTTCATAAGAGCCGCGTCAAAATCAACGGCGCTCAAATTTTCCTCAAGGTTAAGAACACATTCAATGCGGGCTTCTTTAAGCTCAAAAGAAACAAAGGCCGCCAGTTCCCTGATGAATTCGTTGATGCTGCCCCGCCTTGGTTCCACGTTCATCGGCCTTACCGCGAAAAGAAAATCCAGGATAATTCTGTTAAGGCGGTCTATTTCCTCATTTATAACTTTTATGTATTTGTCAACCTGGCGAAAATATTTATACGGCTCACATTCGTTTTCCTGTGATTTTGTTGATTGAAGAGCGGAACACAGTTTTTCCTGGGCGTCCATAGCTTTCTGTATGAGCTGCACGTGGATTGAAAGCGCGCCAAGGGGATTCTTGATTTCATGGGCTACTCCCGCTGCCAGGGTGGTAAGGCTCGCCAGGCTCTCCATGCGCCTAAGCATGGCTTCCCTGTTCCTCCTCTCAGTGATGTCCTCGATGAGAATCACAGAGCCTGTGATCTGGCGATCCTGAACCACGGGCATCACGCTTACCGCGAGCAGTCTCTGTATCCCGTTGACATCAACGTAAAATTCCCTCTCCTCAGCTTTGTCGGTGGAGAGGAGGGTTTGGGCGAGAAACTCGGCGACCGGCTCTTCGGGGATAACGCTCCAGATGGTCTCCCGGCCCTGTTCATAAGAAACTATGGAGAAGAACCTGCGGGCCGCTTTGTTTGCCAGTATTAGCTTATTCGCCGTGTCGCAAACCAGAACTCCCCTTATAAGGGAATCCATTACAGTTTCAAGCCTGTCTATTTCCTTTGCCGACAGACCAAGCAAATTCCTGATCTGTTCGGGTTTTAACACCTCAACTTTTTGAAGCGCCCTTTTTAAAAACTGCCTCATAATTGGGACATCCTGAGGCTTAAATCAATAAAGAGCTTTTCCAATACTTGGGCAGGCCTCAAGTTATAAATGCCCGCCGCAGTTTCCGCCCAATTGGAACATTCCTTCCATGTTTGACTGAACGATACCGACGGCATGGCCGACGGCAAGGCCGACGGCAGGGAAACAGCCGTTCTATTGCTAATAGAAACCTGTGCCAGAAGGCAGGCAAGAAAGCGGGAGAAAAGGGAACGCAGTTCAAATTTCTCCGCTTTTTCAATGATCAGGTTAATAACGGCGGCGGTATCTTCCCGAGGCCTTCCCAGGCCCGCCCCCTCCGCTTTGGGGGCGCTGGATTTGCCTAGGAGGAGAACGTCTTCGCTTAAATGGCGGCCCTGCTTTTTTGACAGCAGCGCGGCCCTGTAAGCGGCAGAAGCGGCGAAAAAAGCCGCCAGAGCTTCAAGCGTGCCGGATGAAACGGGAAGAAAAGAATCAAGGTATTGGCTGATTCCGCCTTTGCTGTCTTCGTCTTTAAAAACCCTTCTAATAACTTCACGCTCGACTTCGGCATCCCTGGAATCGAAGGCGTAAGGCCTGAGCCTTGAGACAATTGTCGGAATCAGGCTGCCAGGCCTTGGGGCGGTCAGCACCACAGTCAGGCGGCCAGGCGGTTCCTCAAGAAGCTTTAAAAGCGAATTCCTCGCCTCTTCCTGCATTCGGTGGGCGTTTTCAATAACAAGCGTCTTCCCGCCGGAAACCGGAGCAAGGCGACTCCAGAAAGCGGCGCGCCTTATTTGGCCGATGGGAATAATTTCGCTCATCCCCTCGGACTCCAGCTTAAAAGCGCTTTTAATAATTTCCTCTGTCAGTTTCTTTACGGAATTCATGTCAACAGAACTTTGGGCGTATAAAAAGGCCAGCTCGTCAAGGTCTTCTTCCAGCGAATTTACAAGGGGAGAAATTTTACCGGCTTTTGGCTCGTCTTCCCAAAGCACGGGATTGAAGCGCGCAAGGAGTTTGCGTACAGAGCGAATGAAAAGCATGCGCGACGGGGAGCTTCCGGCCTCCCTTAAAAAAGAAGAAGAGGAGGCGGCGATTTCCGCGGAAAAAGGCTTGTAGCCAAGGCAGAGGAGATCCGGATGAATCAAAAGCCGGTGGCGGGAACAGGAGGAGCAAGGGCATTTCCACACGGCACGATTAGCTACCGCCTCGCAGGAAATAACCCGCGCCAATTCCAGGGACGCGGTTCCTTTTCCGGAAGCAGGGGGGCCAGAGAAAAGCATTGCCGGGGCAAGAGCAGAGCCCTCAATGTCCGCTATAAGCTGGCCTGCCACGCTCTGTCCAAGCAAATTTTCAAACACTTTGCTATCCTATCCGATCTATCCAATTAAAATCGGCAGAACTAAAAAGACGGTTTCAATAACATCCTGTTCCAGGCCCATCGGGATTTTTATTACAGGAAGCATGATTTGGGCAAAAACGCTGTCTTGCAATATTTTTGAAGCGTTAAAAAGAGGCTGAACGGAAAGGACAAAAATGACGAGTAACACAAAAGCAAAACCTTCGACAAGACCGAAAAGCGCCCCCAGAATCTTATTAACGTTGCCCAGATTCGCTCCCGCTATCACATCTTTTAGGATCTTCTCCAAAAATTTTATCACGATCATAACCAGAATAAAAACGGCGGCGAAACCGAGTATCTCCGGCACTACCCTCACATTCTGCATGGCTTTTTCACGGATAAACGCCGCAGCTGCCGGATTCAGAAGCACCGCCGCCCATATTGCCAGAATCAGGGCGGCCCAGGAAAAGAGCTCCTCAATAAATCCTTTAATAAAGCCGTGCACAATCATCAGCAGGATTAGAAAAATAAAAATATAGTCAATCACCGGAAGGTTACCCATCTTTCCCCCTTATCCTTTCCGCGATTTCCCCCGCGATAAAATCAGCTGCGTTGCCTTCTGATGCCCCGCCGCCAATCCTGGCCTCCGCCATAGATTTTAGTTTTCCGGGATTTTGAGCAAGGGAAGCAATAAGCCCGCATAGTTTTTCCGCCGAAGCGCTTTCCGCAGAAAAATTTTCTGTTGAGTCAGGTATAAAGCAGACGGCGGCGCCCGCTTCCTCGAAAAGGCGGGCGTTCTCTACCTGATCTCCCCGTGTTCCAGAGCCACGGAAGGGAATAAGCACCATTGGCTTATTTAGATATTTACACTCCCAGATTGTGCCGGCGCCGCTACGGCAAAGCACCAGGTTGGCAGCCGCGATAATATGCGGGATTTCATCTTTAAAATAAGCGTATGGCTTGTAACGTTCATTCACTTTTAGAGCGTCTTCAATGTTATCCTCTCCGGTTTGATGAACCACCGTAAAAACCTCCGTCAAGCGTTTAAGGCAGGCCCTTACAAGGTTATTGATCTCTCTGGAACCAAGGCTGCCACCCAGTACAAGTAGCATTCTTTCGCCGTCTCCAAGCCCGAGGAAAGCGCGGCCTTTCGCGGGATCCGCTGCCGCGAACTCGGCACGCACAGGGTTTCCGGAAACGCAGACTTTCTTCGCCGCCTTGCCTGTAAAAAAAGCGGCGGATTCTTTATAGGGAATGAAAACCCTTTCGGCAAATCTTGCATTCAGCCGCGTAGCGATGCCCGGCGAAAAATCCGATTCGTGGGTAAAGACGGGGATTTTCATTAAGCGCGCGGCGGCGCAGGGGGGAACGCTTACAAACCCCCCCTTGGAAAACAAAAAAGACGCTCCTTCCCTTTTTAGTATCTTCCTGGCCGCAAAAAAACCTGCCGCTATCTTAAAAACATCCAGAAAGTTGCGCAATGAAAAATAGCGCCTGAGTTTTCCGGACGGAATGCCGAAAAATTCTACCCCGGCGCTTTCGACGATGGCCCTGTCCATTCCATTGCCCGAGCCAATCCAGAAAATCCTATAGGGAAGAAGTTTTTTTAAATACGAAACAACCGCAAGCCCCGGATAAATATGCCCTCCGGTTCCTCCCCCTGTAAACGCAATGGACGCCATAGTACAAGACTAAAAGATTTTATGCCTTTCGGCAATCATGAAATGGAAAAGGATAATGAGAAAAAGCGGACTTTACCTGAAAATACGGGCTCTATTAACTGCTGCCGCCGCGAATATATTTCCTTAATCCATAATATACGTTTTAATCGGCGGGAAACCGTTAAAACAGACAGAAGCGTAACTTGCCGAATACGCCCCGGTGGAAAGAAAATAGAGTTTGTCGCCTGTTTTGAGGTTTACCGGAAGCCGATATTTGTGGTCTTCGTACAGAATATCAAGACTGTCGCAGGTAGGTCCGGCGATAATTGCTTCTTCTTCCTCCGCCTCATCGTCCTCGTTTTCCATAACAATAGGATACTTTATTGCTTCGTTTAATGTTTCTATAAGCCCGTTAAATTTTCCGGTATCAAGATACACCCAGCGGTTAAGCGCCGTATGGGTTTTTCTTGAAATTAAAACGACTTCCGCTATTAAAATGCCGTTGTCGCCTACCAAAGAGCGTCCGGGTTCAAGCGCAATGAAAGGTATATCGGAGCCAAAATCATCTTTCAGATATTTGTATATTTCCGAAGCGTATTCGGTTAAATCATTGGTCGGCTGAATATATGACGCGGGAAAACCGCCGCCCATATTGATCATCGCCAGGCGTATATTTTCATCTTTTTCCAGGGAAGAAAAAAGATACTTTGTTTTCGCGATTGCCTCGTCCCACTGGCCAATATCCCTCTGTTGGCTTCCCACATGAAAAGATATGCCGTAGGGGGTTAAACCGAGCGAACGCGCCATAACTAGAAGGCTGTATGCCATATCGGGGTGGCAGCCGAATTTACGCGAAAGCGGCCAGTCGGCGGTACTGGAATCGCTCATGACGATACGCACATAGACACGGGAACCGGGAGCACACGAGGCAATGTTCTTTAGATCGCCTTCGCTGTCGGTCGCGAACATACGCACGCCTTTTTCATAAAAGTACGCTACATCCCTTGCCTTCTTAATCGTATTCCCGTAAGACATCCGGTCGGGCGAAACTCCCAGCGACATAACCAGGTCAAGCTCGTAACGGGAAGCAAGGTCAAAATTCGCGCCCAATTCATTAAGCATGGAAATTATTGCCACATCGGGATTTGCCTTGACCGCGTAGTAAATTTGCGCATAAGGAAAAGAATCGCGCATTTTAAGATAATTGCTTTTTATACCGCGAAGATTGATTACTATACAAGGCGTTTCAAGGTTTTGCGAAAACTCCATAAATCTCTGCCATTCGTTATCTGAAATATAGTCGCTTCTGCGTATCATATAAAATCCCCTTCCATATTGTTGAAAACTAAGTTTTACGTGACGCTATTCTAGGAGCCTGTCGGACTTGTAAAATTTTGCAGCAAATAGCCGCAAAATTTTCCGATTTATGGGCTCCTTTTGGAGTTTGCAAGGTGAAAAATGCTCAAAAACAGTGTTTTTTCGCATTTTTTCTATCTAAAAAGGCGAAGCCCGACAAACTCCTAGCCTGAATCGGATCGTTTTGAAAAAGAACAGCCTGCCTTGCGGCAAGCTGTTCTTTTTTATTGAGCCGTGCGGGATTCGAACCCCCGACCACCGCCTTAAAAGGGCGATGCTCTACCGACTGAGCTAACGGCCCGAAGTCTGGAACCGCTGATTAAGCGGTTCCATCATAAAATACACAAAAAAAAGCGTAGTGGTCAATGGCTTTGCCATTGGCTCTTTCAAGGAACGGATTTACTGCCCGCTAACGCGGGCTGCGGGTCAATGGCTTTGCCATTGGCTCTTTCAAGGAACGGATTTACTGCCCGCTATCGCGGGCTGCGGGTCAAGACCGTATATAACGTGCCAAGGCGTCATAACTGCCGGTTTTCGCTATTTCTGCTATCCGGCATCGAATAAGACTACCCTGGGCAGGGACTTTTTCACCCCCGTAATCCACACAGACTTTCAAATAATTTTCCGTAACTGCCTGTACCATGCCCTTTGGCAAATTTTCCCCTGCTTCCACAACGGCTTCTACTTCCCTGCCTATCCAGCGCTGGATATATTCCAGTCTGCCTTTCCGCGCCAGACTTGTTAAAAGCTCTACCCTTTTTACTGCATACTTCCCGCTTACATTGCCTGAAAAATTATAGGCCGCAGTTCCAGGGCGCTTTGAATACGGAAAGGCGTGTATCCAGGCAAAGCTAAGCTTTTCCATCAATGTGTAGGTTTTTTGAAATTCACATTCCGTTTCCCCTGGAAATCCGGCAATAATATCGCAGGCCAAAAATGGGTCCTGACGGACGCCGCGGAGCTGCGCTACAATTTTTTCGATATCTGCCGGGCAATAGGGCCTGCCCATCTTTGCCAGTATTTCTGCGCTTCCCGATTGCAGGGAAAGATGGAAATGAGGCCGTATCCTTTCGTCAGTCAGAACACGGAGAAACACATCGTCAAAAAGTACTGGTTCAGGTTCTGGTTCTATCGAGGAAAGCCTTAGCCTTATCTTTTCAGTTCTGTTAAGGAGGAATTCCAGAAGTCCTGGAAGGCTCATTCCAGAATCACGGTATTGGGAAATATTCACCCCGGTAAGAACGGCTTCGGCAATTCCGCGCTGTTCCAGGGCCTGAAGCTGTTTGAGAGCCTCATTTGCCCCGAGGCTCCGGCTTTTTCCCCGCGCAAGGCTTACCCGGCAATAGGCGCAACTGCGGTCGCAGCCGTCCTGGATTTTAAGNAAAGCCCTGGAATGGGNGAAGAATTTTTCCGGGACAAAGCGGAAAGCGCCATTGATGGTGGTCTTATTATCCGCGTACGAGCCAAGCCAGGAAGCAATCAGAGCGCACAGCAAATCCGGGTTTTCGCCCGCGTCAGTGCCGGAAAGGAAACTGCCCAAATCCAGAAGGCTATCCTTTGCTTCCCCTGGGACAACAAAAAGCCGGCCTGTCGGTCTTTCTTCCAACTCTTCAAGGCCGGCTTTTTCCATCTGGGCATAGCAGCCTGTAACAATAAGACAGCTTTTTGGGTGTTCCCTCATTGCCTTGCGAATTACCCGCCTTGCCTTTTGCTCGGCCATCGAAGTAACCGTACAGGTGTTAATGACAAGAATTCCTAAGCCATTCTGGTTTTTTTTCAGGGAATCCCAGGGTAAAAAAGAAAAACCATTACTGCAAAAGGAATCGGTAATTGCCTCGGTTTCCAGCTGGTTTAATTTGCATCCAAGAGTAAAAGCGGAAAAAAACATGAGCCTTTACCGGGCCAGGGCCTGCCTGACCCGCTCAAGTCCCCGCCTGGCATCGCTCAACTGGGGATTAAGCGAAAGGGCTCTCTCGTAGGACGTAGCGGCTTCGTACAGATCCCCGGCGTTTTCCTGGGCATAGGCAAGGCGGGTCCACCACATCGCATTTCCCGGAAGGCGGTAAACGGCGGTTGAAAGGGCGATGTCCGCGTGCCTGAAACGGCCAAGGCGTATATAGATTTCTCCCAAAAAATAATAAACATTTTCTATCCTGGCTCCTTCCGGCGCCATGTTGATATACTCCTGGAAATACTGGAGCGCCTCGTTGTTGCGCCCAAGATAGTAGCAGATTTCTCCCAAAGCCTCGGTAATTCTGACGTCATAGCGGCTGATATTCCTGCCTATCCTGGCATAGTCCATTGCCTCGTTATAACGGCCCAGCCTTATAAGACTCCAGGAGATAACGACATAGGATTCCAAATTGTAGGGATTACCGGCGATTTCATTCTTGCAGATTTCTACGGCCCGCTCAAAATTACTGTTTCTGTATTCCAGCAGGGCATCCGGGCCGGTTTGAGCAAAAAGCAGGCCGGAAAATAATAAAAAGAAATAAAACGCCAAGCCAGGCCTGGAGCCTTTCATAACCTGGGTGTTCTTTCTGTCATGGTACATCGCCCGTTGAAGGTACATCCTGATTCCATGAAAATTTCAGGAGCCTTCACATTCCCGAGTAGTTTGCCGGTTACGGATATTTCCACTTTTTCAGAAGCGGTAACATCCCCCTTCACCGAGCCGCGGATAACCACTTTTGAGGCATTGATATTCGCCTCTACCACGGCTTCCTCATCTACCACCAAAAGCCCGTGGGCGACAATGTTGCCGGAAAGCTTTCCCCTTATCAAAAAGGGTTTTTCAAAATTTAAAGTCCCTGTAAAATTTATATCCTTTGACAGAATAGTATCAAAATCTTCGTCTTCCAACGCGTCGTTATGGACATCGGTCATATAAGGAAATTTAAGCGGTGTAAGGGTATAAGGTCAATAGTCCAAAGCGTGTACTTACCAAACCCTCACTTCCCCTTTCGGTTTTGTAACTTTGACATCTTCGCCGCTTGGTTCTATGACAAAAAGCCCCTTATTTAAGGCACAGTTTCTTGTGTTTTCGTCTGTTATCGTGGCTGCCATTGCTCCCATGAACTGCCTTTTGTCGCCGTGCTCATCGGCGTATTTTCGTATCTTTTCCATGCGTACAAGGTGGTCGTCTATGTCCGCTTGCNGCAATGTTGTTTTTACTTCTACCGCAACCGCCTGTTCGCCATTTTCAAGCATACCGTCAATTTGGGCGTAGACGCCTTCCGCAAATTTATAAGTGGCTATGCGGTCAAAGGAATAGCCCAATTTTTTAAACTTTTTTGGCAGGCCGGGGGTTAGCAGGTGTTCGACTATAGAGCCTAATGAGTTGTTAAGGCCGCCGATGTTCTTTTGGGTTTCTTTTATGGCTGCCCATGCTTCATCTCTTGCTTTATTAAGACCGAAGATGTCTTCATGGGTCTTTTTGATGGCTTTTTCGGTCTCCTTGTGGGCTTGCTGGGTCTCCCGTATGGCTGCCCATGCCTCTTTTTGAACTTTTTCAATTTCCTTGAAACCTGCCTGTATCTCGTCCCAGGTTACTTTTTTAGTAGTTTTTTTCACGGGCACTTTTGCCGGCATATTTCCCCCTGCTGTTAATATACGAGTAATATTGGTTTCGGTAAAGGTAAAATGTTCCCAACTCTTCGTTCTCTCCTGCCTATTCCCCGTTCCTTACTCAAGGGTATTCCCTAAACTGAGATACCTTAATACTGCACGGAGATGTGTTTTGCTTTGATTTTTTGGGAAAAAAGTTGAAATTTACTTACGTTTTTTACATTTTAAATCTATGGCTGACTCTACGGCTTCACTTACAATCTGTTTCATGTCGGCAATAATCGTTTCGTGGATTTTTTTCAGTTCCATAGCGGGGGAAAGCGGAACAATAAAAAGTTCATAAACTTCAACATTTAGGGCATTTGCGAGCCGTTCTATGGTGTCAACTGTGGGTATATTACGAGCCAATTCAACCATTGCCAGATAATGGTGTGAAATTTCCACTTTTTCTGCCAGTTGAGCCTGCGTTAAGCCACTTTTACGGCGATTTTCCCTTAAATTCTTGGCAAATGTTTCCCGAATACTTACCGTTTTTTCTTTCATT
>JGI20170J14366_1000412_pt1 | contig 17941 bp, 11 predicted proteins | sample TergutNc150P3_FD_14366 | JGI IMG/M metagenome (IMG submission 14366) | reverse complement strand
TTAAGCGGATATAGCGGCGGCGCGCAGCGCATTGATGAAATGCTGGATACATTTGTAAGAACGCTTCAAAATATGTTTAGTATTAACGCTAAAACTATGCTTGATACGGATGTCGCGGTTGTATTCACCAAGGCCGATGTACCGGGGCTTGACGAGAAAATAGGAGAAAGCGCCGTTCTTAAAAAGGCTTCGAGACTTAACCTGAAAGCCAGATATGAGACACAAAATAAATTGTGCGAGCAATTTTTACGTGAATATAATGAGGACAATTTTCTTATCAGTCTGAAATCGCGTTTTAAGAGCATACAATTTTTTACTTGCAGCGCGTTGGGGCATGTAATGAACGGACAGCCTTTTGTAGCATCAAATGTTGAGGAACCGTTTTTCTGGATTGTGAGAAAGAGAAGCAAAATCATTGATAAGACAATTAAGAGAGGAGGTAAGAATAAATGATAGTCAGCCAGTATATTTATACCGCTTGTGGTAAAGAACGAACCGGAGCGTTCAGTGTTTTCTCTAAATCAAAAGATATTACAAACGAGGAAAGCGCCGATATCCGGGAAGTGATGATGTACAAAACGCCATCCGGATTACCTTATGAACCTACCGAACAACAAATAGATGAATTGTATCCGAAAAAATTTGGTTATTTTTTTCTTTCCTCTGGACGTGTTTGTATGGCGCAAGTGTGTTATGTAGGCCGTGTGTATAGCGATCTTGACGGGCGTTTTGGTAATTATATTATTCATGCATTTGTTTTTGAAAAGACAAACAATTTCGCTCCGTACAGCTTTGCTGAACATTCATTATTTAAGCGTTTTCTAACAAGAAAAGAATGGCATGATGATCCAATTCCGGAAGAATTGCCACAGATTGAAATATCTGATAATGGTGGTATGTTATCAATGAGCGAAATAACCTCTTTTCTTAACGAAGACCGCAAGAACAAATTAAAAATCTTAATTGAAGCTATTATCAATTCATCAAATGAAAATCCGGTATGTTTTAATGATGAACATAAGAATATTAAGTTTTGGTTGAAGATATTGAGTATATGTATACCTAAAACAATGCAAAATTCAATTGGTTTTTGTACGCATTTTACAAACTCGCTTATACCGGGAAATATATCATCACGTATACAAATTAGGATAAATCAAACGGAAAACAGTCTGTTCAACTATGCTCAGGAAGCGCAAAAAGGGCGCTATGCCATTGATTTTCTGCGAAATATTATTCCTGTATCTGTAAAACCGGGAAAATATGCCGCAAGCATTATAACATTGCTTTCCTTAGGCATATTTGAGGTGGTTAAATTTGTAGATAATATCAACAAAATAATGTCTGCTTATTCCGTTAATATCAACGAAGCCTCTGATTTGATAAATATAAATAAAGCAGACTACTCTAAATTCGAGAATGCCGATGAAATATATAACACAATTTTAATTGCAGATCGTGTGAGTTATGAAATGCAATCTATCGCTAATAGTCTTTGGACCAATAATCTGCAATTTGATTTTAATGCGCAGCAAAAATTGGATATTTTTGCTTTTATTTACAAAAACATTTCAGCGATAAATATAAGGATAGAAATAATAAAGACGATAGTTGATAATGCAGAACAATTTGGAGTATGTACAAAAGAAGCAAATGTTTTCCGTGATGACCTTTATTCAAAGGCAAATTTCATATTTACAAATTACCTTGATTATTTAAAAGCAGAAAAGTTAGTTAACTATGTCACACAAAACCAAAATTCGTTTTTAAAACTTTTCTTAGTGTTTGATTTTCTTACGAACTTACAGACGGTTAAGAACTCATTTCAAACGCGAAAATATAATACATCGGAAGAGATAATCGCAGTCAGAAATATTATGAATTTAACATTCAAACGGCAGTCAGTTTCAGACCTTGATTTGCTTATGAAGTCTGCAAATTCACATATTAACGGTTTAGGGATAGAATTGCTTTCTATTACTGTTCAAGATGCGATTAGTTCAGGGATTACCAATACAAACATGCAATTTGCGTTTTATATACTGCAACAGTTACGCCCTAAAACTAATTTCGCCTTTTCTTATTTATTAAACCTAATTAAAACTTTTTCAAATAAAGAAGAGTTTATAAAAATGTATATTGATGCTCAGAAAAATGATTCTGATTTTTACTCAAGTTTCGAAAATGAAAATAAAGGCGAAGCTTTAATAGTAGATTTCTGCAAAAAGAAAGATGCGTTTTATTTTGCGAATCAGATGCTTACTCCTCATGTTTTGAAAGAATACTTTGACAAGTATTATGTTACTGGCGCTGATACGGGTCTTTTTGTAAAGCGTTTAGGTGAATATTTTTATATGATTCAAGCTGAAAAAAGAATAAACGAGTGTATCAAAATCCTTGATTTAATGAAAATACCAATGAACGCCAATAAAACATTACTGGTTCCTGTGTATGTTGTTGTTCTCGAAGCCATTTTTTCAGTGCCTTACAATAGAATACATGAATTAGGTAAAAAGCAGGAATGGTTTGATAAAATAATTGAACTTTATTACGCCACCAGAAATACAGGGATTAGCTTAAAACAGGAAACTCGTGAATTAGTATTAATAATGCAATGTGGCTGTATTTTAGAAAAATATAGCTCAATAAAAAATACGCAGGTATTTTTGTTTTTTAGTAAAACGCATACGGATGACGCGAATATTTTAGCCCAAAACTTCGATGGAATTACTTCCAGCAAAGGTATTAAGACTTTTGTTGATTATTACATAGAACATGTTGCTAATATTTTCGTTTTAGGGACAGGGATAATCGGAAACAAACAGTTTGACGATTATGACACTCTTTTAAAAAAAGTATTTGGAAAATTTATTAATAATATAGATATTGATATATTTACTGACAATATCATTGATAAGATTAATAAATCAAAAGCAAACAAACTTGATTTTATATTATATATTTTCAGAAAAAACTTTTCTGGTTCTAAAAATACATATGAAAATAAATTGGGTAATATTGCTAAAAACTATTTTGAAAAAATATCATCAGGAGATCGTAAAAAGATATTTTCAGAATTGTTAAATTTAGCTGAAAAGACAGAGATTGAGCAATTTGAGAGTTATTTTGATGAATTTAATAAAGATCATAAGGGTGGTCTTGCCGGTTTTTTCAAACTTAAAAAATAGAAAGAATTGGAGGAAAAGATTAAATGAATATAGGAAAGATAATTTCTATTGTGTTAATTAGTGTATTTATCTGGGGTGTCAGTCTATATAATGGCTGGCTTAATGAAGTAGTTTTATTTGGTCGTGGTATGTTTATTGGCTGGATTAATGGAAATAGTTCACAAATATCATGGAATAACAATACAACGACTATTAAAAATGGTGAATTTGCATATCGGCTTTTAGATAATATTGTTATTCCGGAAAACATTAACAATATAAGAAAAGACGCTTTTAAAGGGAATAAATTGACTTGTATTACTATAGGATCAAACGTATCTATTGAGAAAGATGCATTTGGTTACGATTTTGAAAATGTCTATAACAATAATAATAAAGAGGCTGGTACATTCACAAGAGTAAATCATAAAAGCACAGAGTGGATTATTTGGTATGATAATTTTAGTTATAGAAATTATAATAGTAATATTACAATTACAGGTTATAATGGTAATATTACTATTATAGGTTACAATGGGATAGTTATTATCCCAAATGAAATATATGGAAATCCTGTTACCGAAATTACAACACAAGCATTTAAAGAAAAATGGCTGACTAGTGTTACTATTCCTGATACTGTTACCAGTATTGGAAATGAAGCATTTTATGGAAACAAAATTGCTGATATAAATATAAATAATAATGTTACTTATATTGGCCCTTATTCTTTTATGAAAAATCAACTGACTAAAATTGTTCTTCCAATTAATATTAAAACTATTGATATTAGTGCTTTTGCAGAAAATAAAATAGAGACTGTTATCATTCCTAATAGTGTTATCCACATAGAAAATGGAGCTTTTTATAGTAATCAACTTACAAGTATTAATATAGGTAATAATGTTAATTATATTGGAAGAGATTCTTTCAAAACAAATAAACTTACTAGGGTTGTAATCCCAAACAGTGTCAAGAGTATTGGAGTTAATGCTTTTGCAGATAATCAAATCACAACAGTTAGTATTGGAGAAAACGTATCACTCGGAAGTGATAGTAAAAATGGTATTCTTGGAGAAGGTACTGGTTTTAATTCTGCTTATCGCGATAATAAAAGCAGAGCAGGAGTTTACACTCGTCCTAATACTAAGAGTAGTAAATGGACAAGGATCCCACGTTAAAGATAATATTATTCTTCTTTTAAAATGGTATAATGCAAAAAAGTGGAGATATAAACCATGCCGGACGGAACAGTTTCAAATGACCATGACAACCATGCGGAACTGGCTGCCGCCTATGATGAACAGCCTACCGGTGAGATTGCCGCTGTCGATTCGTTGGGTGAGAACCTGCCGGACATTCTTAAAACAAAAGAATTCCGCGCAAAAATAGAACGTTCAAAAGTAAACAAATCAGCCGTTCTTCCGTTTCTTGCGGCGGTAAATGTCGATCTTGGCCGACGGAAACCCGCCGGGCTTTTTAACTTATTTAACGCATGGCTGGAGTTCGGCAATAAATACTGGCTTAACCCCATGGATAAAGAACACGGGCTGGGGGCGCTGGCTGAAATCCTGTTCAAATATCAGGGCGGCTTTCAGGAATTGTCCCCTTTTATACAACTCTTAATTCAGGTTGCCCGAAACGGGGTTTCTCCCCGATCCTTCGCGGAATATGTCATCCTGCCGCGGATGCGCGATGACTATAACTGGAGAAAGTGGCAGAAAAATCATTTGGAAGCCTTGCAGATAATCGCCGATTCAATTTATTCAATAAAAGACCGCCCGCCGTTTAATCAGGAACATTTAGGATCGGGGAAAACGCGTCTCGCGAGGGACATAGTGCTGGTTAAATACATCGGCAGGCCTTTGGCGCAGTTTCAGCTTTCCAGCCTGAGCGACAGTGCGATGCTTGAAAAATACATTAGCGTATGGCAAAAAATCACGCTGAAAGACACATTGGTTCTGTACTTCATAAGGTGCAACGCCCTGCATTTTATTTATTTAATGTCGGGCAAAATTGATTTGATACAATTAATCGCGATTATGGAACAATTACCGGTTATTGAACATTCATTAAGCGCCGTTGTGCACAAAGGCCTTTTTAAGAATAAAAATGTCGATTCGATTTGTCTGTATAATTATGACATTGAAGACGCCCTGTACGCGAGAAGACAGCGCGGTTTTCACAGTCTGGACTTTGTTATCGAAATAAAAGCATATTTACGCATCATGCAGTCGATGCTCGAAAAGGCGGCCGCGGTACATCTGTGCGTCTATTACGCCGGCCTGCTCAAACGGTACAGGAATCCGCATCTGGCAAAAACAATTTCCGGTCTTGTCCAAATCATTCATAACCGCAGCGGGATGCATGTTTACAAATGGCATACCAAAAAACTGTTAACTATACCCACAGACCAAATGCAGGATTACATTGATCTGGTTAACGCGAATAACGGCTGCGATCCCGAATACCCGAATATACACATTCTGTTCCGTGATGAAGAACAAGTCCGCCAGGATTCTGAGATGGAAAATATTTTGACTCATTTGGGCCTGCAGCAACAGCTTTCCGCGGCGGGCGCGGACAAAATGTCATTTAAGCAGGCGCTTAACGCCTATATTCAGAACCACCCGGAAACCGAAAGCATAGTCGCCGATTATCAACAGCAATTGCTTGAAGGATCGGAGTATCAATGGACTGCCGATTTTATTCAACAGTTGGATGATATAAGCGATTCTGATAAAAGGTTGTACCTGCATCTGTTACTGCTGCGTTCCGTTATCAGGGGAATCGGAACAGGCTACAGCCTGTCCAGAAAATCATCCAGTTTTACCGGATTGTTTACCCAATACGGAAGCGTAAAAGATCAGCCAAAAATAAGCGTAAAAACCGCTTTTAGTATGCCCATTATACCATTTTTCCACAGTTCGGCGGATCATGACGCGTTAGCCAGGAAAGAAGTAAACCTTGTTTCGGTAGAAAAAGTCTGGAATGTGTTGTGTGACACCGAAACGCTCAATACCGGCAATGTTATAACCTATATAAACAAATGGAGTATGGAACTGGAAAAACCTCTGGAAAACGCTTTTGACGAAAAAATTGAACTGGAAAAAATACTTGAAGAAACTTCCGATGAGGAGTTTACGAAAGAGACAAAGAAAGATATCGCGAAACAGGATAAAACAATAAACGCCCTGCAGGAGAAAAAACAAAATTACACGGCTATAATGGGCGAGTTTGATATGCTGAATGACAAACAGCAATTTGTCCTCGCGCTGATACTCGCCGGAACAGCGGGCAGATCAGATGACGAATTTACCGCGTACGCAGCCGGATTATTGCTGCGGCGGTACAAGGATATGGACAGCATAAATTCCCGCTTAAATTTTTTACAGGATGACATCAGCGTTGATGTTTTATCGTATCAGCAATTTGATTATCTGTTAAATCTTCTGGAGACATTGTTTTTTGCCTTGAGGGAAGACCAGGAAATTACCGGTTTGCTGAAAAACGATACTATTCTGCAGGAGATACTTGGCCCCTATCTTATCACCAGGAAGAAAGAAGTAACGCTTGACGCGCTGGACGCGGCGGCAAAGAAAATGACCGGTTACGCGGGCATGCAGGCTGAACGCGCCAAGTGGCAGGGCATTCTGAATAAAATGGAACAAAAAGACGAAAAATATTTTCACAACATGGAAATATACACTTCCAAAACTTTTATGGATTCTTTTTACGGGGATATGGGCGGGATTTGCCTTTCCCGGTATCCTGATCAAATATTACACCCCGGCTTTTTTGTGCAGCGGCTTACGGATACTACCGAGAAACAAATAGTCGGCATATCGATTCTGTGTTTATCAAACCGAGGCTTTAATTCACCCGCGGTTTCCGCGCAAAATTATTTTCAGGCGTTTGCCTTTAATCCGCTGGCTTCCCTGCTCAAACATTTTTCTGAAGAACAGCAGTTGTATTTATACCTTCAATTCAGGTTAAACATGGAAAAAGCCGCGTTGATGACCAATATGCCGGTTGTTTTGTCCGGCGTTGACACTCCCTGGGGGTTAATTTCAAATAACGCCTATTTTGGCGAGCTTATCCGGAACTACGAGTACGGTAAAATGACCGCTCAAAAAGTATTTAACGCGAAGGGTCTGTCGATATATTACAAAAAAGAAAATTATGCCGTTGCTTTGGTGATAATTGATCCTCGTGGTTATGAACAAATCACGGATCCGTCCTGGATACCGACTTTTTATGCGCACCGGGAACTGCAAAATCTGGAAAATTTTGGTTTTTAAGCTGCTGTAATCTAACTATTTCCATATCAAGTTGTGAATATGCAATACCATGTTATTCGAAAATATTCTTTGTTGCCATGAAAGATTATCTCGTTTACCTAATCAGTCAATGGCAGTGAAGGGAAAAGTAAACGTAGTAATGATTTGTCGGCTCTCGCCACAAACCAGAATCGCACGCCCTCTTATCGTGTATGAAGTACGCCGGATTTTCCTGTCATGCGCCGCTTTTATTCGGTATGTACGGCTATGAATTTCATAGTATAGCGTCAAACATATTCCCAGTTTTATTCTGTAGAAATCGGATCCACATCAAAAACAGCAAGACCGCAATTCATCAATCGGCAGGATCCCCTGTGTAACCGCCAGCTTGAGTACTCCGACCATATTATGAATCCCAAACTTCCGGTAAATATTACCCAAATGATTATTAACTGTCCTAACGCTCACTTTCAGGCAATAGGTCATTTCCTTGATCGTCTTTTCCTGTGCAATACAGCGGACAATCTCAACCTCCTTATGTGTTAAATGCGGCGGGATTGTGGGAAGTAGGTCATAATCCTTTATACCCAACAGTATACATTTCGGTATATACTCCCTGCTTTCAAACATAGCCTTGAGCCGCTCCTCTATTCGTTCCGGCCTGTCCCGCAGGGATATATAGCCGCCCCCGCTCCAATACACATAACGGGCGGCTTCATAAGACGGTATGCCGGAAACCGTAAACAGGACAATCCGCAGTTGGGGGCGTAATTTACGCAGTCGCTCAAGACAGCCAATCATTGCCTCCCCGAAAAAATCAATCTCGATGAACGCCATCACCATCCCCGGCATTCGTACCAGCGAATCAAACTCCTTTACTGTTGTGGCATACCTCAGCGTATGTACCCTTCTCATACAGGGTAACAACAATCCCTTCAGCCATTCGGTAACTTTGTCTTCATTCGTGGCGATGATAATCCCTTTTTCAGCCAGACCAACCGGCCCTTGCCTGTTGTCGTCTAACCGAACCGTACAATAACCGCTATTCGTTGTTCTCGTCATTTTTCTCCTCCCAAAATCTATTTCGTTCACATTGTCCCCCTTGCTTAACTATTCACCCTTAATGCCGTGGTCAAAATAGGACTTTTGCACAATTTTCAACGCTTACATATTCACTCTTAACGCCTTGGTAAAAACTAGATAAAGTGTCCGATTTTCAACATTATCGCTCCTCTTGGGTAATAGCCGGACGGCCCGGTTTTAATTTTTACCCGTAATGCAATGCCAAAAATATAGTAGTTTCCTATAATTTTCATATTTCCTTTCCTTCCCTTGTCATTCCTGTTGTACTATTGGCTATTACCATTCTTAAACATAAGAACCAGCAGGAACAGTCGGAATTTGTGCAATTTTCTTAATTATGTTTACCCTCCGCAATGACGTCCAATGCGACATTTTTTATTTTTAGCCATAACGCTCCGCTGTGGTACTGTTGTTTAGTGCAATTTTACTATTTGCCTTCATTTGAAACGCTTCCCTGTTATATACAAACGGAAAATTTTCTGTTTACTCTGTAAACTTGGGAAATTTCTTTTTGCTGTTCAGCCAGGTATCAATGTCCGATTTACAAAAACGCACCGACTTATTGATTTTCAGATGAGGTATTTCAACTTGCTGAACATACCGCTTGATAGTAATAACCGATAATTGCACATAACGGGCAACTTCCTGGTAAGTCAAATAATGTTCGTTATTGGTATCTGTCATACCGTCAATATAAATATGCTTTTATCGGGCTAACCATAAGTAAAGTGTGCAAATTTCACCTTTTTAGGCAAAAAAAACCTGCCCAAAAAGGGCAGGCCGTTTATTCGGTATTATTCTACGCCATTTTTAGTACCGCCTCTTGGGGTGTGTTTTTTACCAAACGCAACCCCGCAGGGTAGTCTCTATCATTTCCGGTGTCAGGCAGTTCACTCTCGCGCCGCAGTAGGGCTTCCTGTACCCTCGGCACTTCCCCAAATTCTGTGGGGTCGAAATGGGTATAATGTTCCGTCATATTTTCTGTCTTATGCCCAATAATCGCCTGTACCTTTTTAACACTCATTCCCGCCTTTTGCAGTTCCGTATTACAGAAATGCCGCCACGCATGAACGCACAAACCCCGCTCCTTTATTTCTGCTTTGGACATACCCATTTTATGCAGGGCGGACAGTAACCCGTTATACACCACCCGCCGGCATACCGGCGTAGCCCCGCCGTCCTCTGAAAAAATAAAGCCGTTACCGTTCACGGCGGTCAATTCCCGCAATTCGTCAATCAAACAGGAAGCCAGCGGAATATTATGTTTATCTTTGGTTTTAGTATCCCTATAGCCGTATTCGTCATATTGGGCGCACAGGTATATATACGAATCAAACACATACTCCCCCCGCAGCCCTAACACTTCACTGCATCGCATACCCGTCAAAGCCGCCAGTTTATTCGCCATATACGCTATACGGTCATTCCCCCATATCCTCTGCCAGTCATTAAGAAACAGGGCCTTGAATTCATCGGCGTTAAGCAGTTTGATAGGTTTCTGGTTATTCGTCAGCCCCTCAACCTCCGCAATCGGGTTATGTACCAGTATCTTTTTTTTAACTGCCCAATTCATCATAGTTTTCAGGCTTTTCAGTATCGTATTGGTATAGGTATTTTTATACCCTTTTTCGGCCATATAATCGAACCAGCAGTCAACCTCATCGGGGCTAATCCGGTCAAGCCTCATCTTACCAAAGTAGGGCAATAACTGATTTACCAGCATTTTTTTATTGCTATCGGCATAGGATTGGGTAAGTACCGCCCGCTTGCGGCGGTCTTTCAGGTAGGGGCAGGTTTCCCATTCCCACCAGCCCCGCGCATATTCGGCAAAAGTCGGCATATCCCCCTTACCCTGGGCAAGTCTTTGTTCCCTGATAAGCTGGATACAGTAATTCCGCGCCGCCGTCTTATTCGCCAGCCCGGTACTCCACGGCCCCCGCCGTTTTCCATTCTCGTCATAGGTGTAGTAATACACCACCTTTTTGCCCGAAGGCACAACCCTCAAAAACACCGTAAAATCATTGTGCATGGTCAAACCCCACATTTTTGGTAAATTGATGTCATACCTGATAACACCAAATTCCCCTACCATTTGACACATAGAACCAGCAACGCTAAGTCCTTATGCTACAATGATTTACATACACGGCGAATTTCTGCTATAAGTAAAGTGTGCAAATTTCCGAACCCTACAAGCGTTTTCGCCCCGCCGCGGGCGCGCCCGCAGCCCCCTCCGGCGGGTTTCTGCGATTTCCTGTATTTTAAACATTGACCAAAGTAAATGTTCATAAAATAACACCAGTTATTCCAGTTCCAACTCTATTATCGTGCCCGGAGCTATGGGCGTCCCCGGCGGGGGCGATTGGCGGCGTACCCAGCCTTCACCGGATATTTCCACACGAATATCATCCCGCAGCAGCAGGGGCAGCAGCGTCTTTTTGGAAAGACCGTAGAAATTGGGGACATGAGTGTCAATAGACGGAAGCAGTTCTTCGGTCAGGTTAATGCTGCCGGGATGTTCCACAATGGGGTTCCTTCCGCGGGGAATGCCCAGATAATTGATAAGCTGTTCCGCGCCCTCGCGGATGGCGGGGGCGGCTATCCGTCCGCCGTAGGTTTCACCGCGGGGTTTGATAATCACCACATAGAGTATGAGGGAAGGAGATTCCGCGGGCAGCAGGGCGATACAACTGGCGATAAAGTCAGTCTTGGAGTACCCGCCGCCCAGCGGGTCGCGGTACTGAGACGTGCCGGTTTTTACCGCCAGGTGAAGGTCTTCAATGCTGGCCCGCCAGCCGGTTCCTATGTCGGTTGCCGTATCCGCCATATATGAAAGCATCTTCCGGGTAATTTCCGGCCTGATTACCTGCCGTTTGACATTGCCCTCATTATCCCATACCGTGGATGTTTTACCGTCGGCGGAAGTAATTTTTGAAATCAATCTCGGCGGAACCAGCATTCCGTTGTTGGCGATAATAGTCGCCCCCTGCATGACCTGCAGGGCGGAAACGGCAATTTCCTGGCCAAAGGCGATAGACTGCCTGGTACGGCCCGACCACATGTTGGTCTCCTTCAGAAGCCCGGCTGTTTCCGTATTGACCCAGGCCCCTGTTTTTTTGCCGAAACCGAAATCCAGCATTGACTGGTAAAACATTTCATTGTTCTGCCGGTCGGCGGCCAACGCCGCGCCGACATTGCAGGACTGAATAATAATCTCCCGCGGCCTTACCCTGCCGTGGGCGCGGCCGTCGGCGCATTCTATCGTTACTTTCTCTCCGCTGCTAAAAACTTTTTCGTATACGCCGGTGCAGATAAATTCGGATTGATCCGAAATAACGCCGGAATCCATCAGAGAGGCAATGGAGAAGACCTTAAATACGGAACCCGGCTCATAATGCTCGCGGGCCGCAAGATTTAAGTACCTGCTATTGGCTGAAGCGCGGTAGTTATTGGGGTCAAAACCCGGCAGGACGGCGGAACCCAGTATCTCTCCGTTGCGGGGATCCATGGCGAGAAACATCACCGATTCCGCGTGGGTTTCATTGAGCGTCGAACCGGCTACCTTTTCCAGAATATACTGAATATTGGTGTCGATGGTTAAAACGACATTACCGCCCCCGGAAAGTTCCTTGTTAAAGGCGTACTCTACCCCTTCCAGACCGTTATTGTCGCTTCCCGTAAAGCCGATAATTTGCGCCGCAAGGGTTTTTTCCGGGTAGTTCCTGATCGCCGCCGGGACTGTTGTAACGCCTCTCAACCTGCCGTTTTTTTGTTCATCTTTTATCATTTCCAGGGCGGACAGGGAAACCTGCCTTTTCAGCAGGAAACTGCCGTTGGCCCTGCTGATCAGGTTGTAAATGTCTTCCGCGCTCATGTCTATAATGGGGGCAAGCTCCGCCGCCAATTCAGGGATTTTTTCCCGCGCGGGGGGTGATACATATACATTGTACAGGATTATCTGGGAAGCGAGCGTTTTTCCGTTTCTGTCCAGAATTTTTCCCCGTTCTACCGCTTTACGCGATTGTCCGCCTTGGCCTGAATCGCCCTTTGCCAGATAATAGGCATAACGGCCCAGTATAAATACCGCCGTCGCAAGCAGGGTCATAACTATCAGGCGAAAACGCCACTTAATCAGGCTGTTCATTTTTTTCCCAATACTTTCCCTATAATAGCGTTCACTGAAACCGGACCATAGGAACGGGAATCGTAAGACTGGAGACTGTTATCCCCCTGCGCCATAAATTGCCCCTCTCCCGTAAAACTGCCGCAGCGTTTTACCGCAATTTCTCCCGATGGCGCGTAAAACACCACCAAATCGCCCTCACGGGGCGCCGCCCACCGTACTAAATACCCCGCCTGACCGGGGAAACGAAGCCCATAGCACAGCCGGTTCACTACTAGTACCGACCCTGAGTGTATGGCAGGCTCCATGGAATTTCCTTCTGCAATTATAAAGTCAAACAAAAACAATTTAATAAGCAATGCAGCCGCAAAAGCCCCCAAAATCGCTTTTGTCATACCCTTGAGTATAATGATTTGAAGCCCGAATGTCGATAAAGATGTATGAACTTTGATCAAATCGGAAAGCAGCACGTTTCCAAACGCCGCAAGCCGTCCCCCCTGAGAAACGCTAAACGTTCACCGTCTTCTTTTGACGCCAAATTCTCCCAGGACGTATGGCCGCGGCAAAGCCGGGTTACAGATGAGGGGAATAACACATCCGGACGCCGGACGCGTTCCTCCGCCGGGTTCAGTATACCCATGTCGTGGATAAAAAACCTGGCTATTGCCGCCGGGGTGCTGGTAATCGGTATTGTGGGCACCAACTGGAGCAGCATTGCGGGAGACTTGAATTTGCCGAAAATCCCCGCAAAAACGCTGGTTGATCCGGCTGACTTTTCCATTTTAAATGCCGGATATGAACCCATAAAGCCTCTGGGAATGGTTTCTTCGCCCAAAGCGGAAAATTCTGTTCTTTCGTATGAGGAAATACCGCTCAATTTGACCGAAACATTTACCTGGAGCGAGTACAAGGTACAACAGGGCGATACTGTTTCCGGTATCGCGTCAAAATTTTCTCTTGCTGCCGAGACGATTATCGCCTTTAATAACCTGACAGAGGCATGGAACATCCGCATAGGCAATGTTCTGAAAATACCCAACATGGACGGCATCCCCTACACGGTGGTTAAAAACGACAGCCTTTCCAAAATAGCCGCAAAGATGAAAGTTCCCCAGAACGCGATACTTGACGCCAATAACATACTCAGCGATACGATAAGGCCGGGCGAGGTTTTATTTATTCCCGGCGCGCGAATGGACGCCAATGAACTGAGCCGGGCCATGAAGCGTGACACCGGACGCAAAACTGTCGAAAGACCGATGATTTTCCCGGTCAGCGGAAAGATTACCAGCGGCTACGGCTGGCGGGAAGACCCGGTAAAACCCAGACCCGGAGAGATGCGCTTTCATAAAGCTGTTGATATTGCCGCCAAAATGGGAGATCCCATTAAGGCAGCCATGCAGGGGACGGTATTGTACTGCGATAACAATCCCAATCTGGGGAATTTTATCGTCCTTAACCATGGCGAGTACCAGACCCTGTACGCGCACCTTTCGGCGTATTCGGTCAAAGCGGGAGATAAAGTCAGTCAGGGGCAGGAAATCGGCAAAATTGGCGATACCGGCTATACTACGGGGCCGCATCTGCACCTTGAGGCGTTCCATAACGGAAATCGCATCAATCCGCTTGACTTGTTGAAATAACAGATTATAGTATATAATTAAGGTACCATTGTGTGCCGGGGGGATAAATGCGGAATTTAATGTTGCTGCTCATTGCTTTTATTGCGGTAGTTACTTTTATCAGGGCTTTTGACAAGGCCGAGGCCGATACGGAGACATTGCACGATTTGTCCCGGCAATCCGCTGTTGAAAGCGTATTCAACAATTAACGGAAACACATGAACTATAATGGTAATACAATGGCCGAAGAAAAAGCCGCGCCGGTTTCCGATTTAACGTTTGATTCCCTCCTGGACGAAACCTGCGAGCGCCTTTTGGACCGGCAGGTGAAATACGCCATACAGCGAATCTATGATATGGAAAAACGCCTGAGCAATCTTGAGCGCGAACTGGATGAATTTTTGTCGATTAACAAAAGACGGAAGAGATAGAAGAATTTTTACCACGGAGTACACGGAGTTACACGGAGGAAGAAAGTGTTATCGTATCAAAACTCCGTGGTACTCCGTGGTTATATTCTTCATTGCATAGTTTTTATATTTACATTACAAATTAAAATATGATTTCTCGTAAGTTGCCGATACATAGGGCAGTTTTTTTATTCTTCATTTTCATATCCGTATTATTTCCGTCTTCTCTCTATCCATCGGGGAAATCTGACAAAAGGAAAAAGGAAAAGGCCGTGGAAACTACCGGTCCCGAGCGGAAACCGGCGGTTGAAAGCAGGCGGGCGGTTATCGCGGGCACGGACGAGGGGCTGGTTTCCATTGATTCAACGGGAAAGATGACAACGCTGTGGTCCGGCGGATCGGTAAAAAAAATTCTGCGCGTTGCGGAAAACACCTGGGCAATTTTGGGCAGCGAGGGGATTTTGATCTCAGCCGATTTGCAGAAATGGGAACCGCGCAATCAGGGCCTGCCGGTAAAAATGATAAAAATTTTTCAGGATGGGAATAAAACTTTTTTGCCGATGGTGCAGGAAATAAAAGACCTTGAGATAAACCCGTCAGACCCGCAGATAATGGTCTGCGCCACCAAGGATCAGGTATACCTCAGCCGTAATCAGGGACAGTCGTGGACAAATCTCGGCGCTCCTTCCTACCGTACCAACGGCATCAAAGCGGTCGCCTCGGCGTATATGCCCCGCGGTGATTCAGGCGGCGATTTAACGGTGTTCCTTTCACATAGCACTTACGGCGTTTTTTATATCCAGCCGGACCGCGCCGGCGCGCAGTGGATAGAACTGAGCAAGGGCCTTGAAAAGCTGGAAACCACCGGCAACGCCGATGAAGTTTCCGACATTACCGTTGTTCTTGCCCAGCCGTTAGGCGAAACTAACTATCTGCCGGTAATGTATGCGGCGCAGACTTTCAGGCGGCGCATTTACCGTCTGGATTGGGAAGCCAAAGCCTTCAACCTCGTCTGGTCGGATGACAGTCCTTTTGGCACGGTGGATTCCCTGTATGCCGGAAAAAACGGCCTGTATTTTTTGTATGAGGGAATGGCGGCTTTGATTGACTTTGCGGGTCTTACCCTGCGGGATCAGCCGGAAATTGTTGATATTATCCGTAAAGCCGCCGCGTATACCGCGTTACATTGCATGGTAATACCGGATGATGAGCCAATCATACTCAGTGAATTGTGGCTGTTGGATGATTCTCAAAATAACGATAAAAATAATGCCGCCAATAAAGAAGGAATCTATCTGCCGGTGAATCACGCGGCGGACAGCCGCAGCCTTAAACCGTATCTGGACCTGATAGAAAAAAGCGGGCTTAACATGATCGTCATCGACATGAAGGACGATTACGGCAGGCTGCGCTTTACCCCGCAAAATCCCGCTATCAGCGCAAAGGGCCGGGTTTTTCGTCCGCTGGATATTGACGCGTTACTCCGTAACTTCAGGGAGCGGGGTATTTATACCGTTGCCCGCGTGGTGGTATTTAAGGACCCGGAACTTGCCCGCAAAGAAAACGGTAGATTCGCCGTGTGGGACGTGAAGAACGGAAAACCTTGGGAGGGCTATGATTCAGAAGGAAATTTGTATGATGAACGCTGGGTAGACCCCTATTCGCAGGATGTTTGGGAGTATGTTGCCCAGACGGCGGAGGAACTCCATGAGCGCGGGTTTGATGAAATTCAGTTTGATTATATCCGTTTTCCCACCGACGGCGTAAATCTGGATAATGCCCGCTTCCGCTGGCAGGAAAACGGCATGGACAGGGAAAGCGCCATACTTTCATTTTTGCGCCATATCCGCGCGCGGGTAAAGGCTCCCATTTCCATTGACATCTACGGAGCCAACGGCTGGTACCGCACCGGCGCGCGCACCGGACAGGAAGTGGAACTCCTTGCCCCCTGGGTAGATGTCATTTGCCCCATGTATTACCCCAGCCACTTTGAGCAGCATTTCCTTGCCCAGAATCCGCCGGAACTGCGGCCCTGGCGCATTTATTTTCAGGGAACCCTGCGCACCGCCCGCATTGGCCGGGGCCAGGTTATCATCCGTCCCTATGTGCAGGCGTTTTTTCTGAATGTTTCCTATGACCGCAAATACTACAATCCCGATTATGTCCGCCGCCAGATAGAAGGAGTCCGCGCGGCGGGTTCCGGCGGTTTTATTTACTGGAACAATTCCGGCAGGTATGAGGATATTCCGGCTAAACAGTAAACGGTGTAATTACATCCGGAAGATTTCACACAAAGAACACAAAGGTTATAAGATCACCAAGAAGAAAAAAAGGGGGTTGTTGTAAGTAATCTGAGCTTGTTAGTTTCACGATAAGATAACAAACAAAAACACACATCTTTTCTTCCTGATATTTCTTCGTGTCCTTCTCTTTCTTTGTGCTCTTTGTGTGAAATCTTCTGAGCGTATTAATCAAACGGTCTTTGATAAAAACGCCCGTTTAGCTGGTCGGTTTTCAGTACATTGATAAACGCTTCTTCATCAATTTTTCTTATTGCGGGAATAAGAGTCTTTATCTGGGTGGCGGTTACCACGGAATAAAGCAGCGTCCTGCTTTTCTTTTCATAACTGCCAAACCCTTCAAAACAGGTAGCCCCATGATGGGTTTTCTCATTGATAACCGAGTAAATCAAATCCGGCTTGTTGGTAATAATAAGAAGAGTCCTTTGTTGATAATTACGGTAAAGAACCTCCAGCGCCACCGTGGTGGTGAACTGGAAAATTATGGAGTACAAGGCTTTGTCCAGACCGAAAAGGAACCCCGCCACCGCCAGAACAACGCAATTTCCCATAAAAATGTAATTCCACGCGTCCTTGTGGTATCTCTCGGAAATAAAAATCGCGATAAAATCAGTGCCGCCGGATGTGGCGTCGGCATAAAGGCACAGGGCGATGGACAGCCCGTTAATGGCTCCGCCGAAAACCGCCGCAAGCAGACTGTCGTGCAGTTGGATAAACTCAATGAACATGGCAGGCATCCAGTCGGCAAGCAAGCCGGTAACAGCAATGGCAAGCACGGAATAGAGGGTAAATTTCTTCCCGATAAACTTAAAACAAAACGCCGCCGGAACCGCGTTTAAAATGTATAATGGCACGCTAAAGGGCAGGTTGAAGTTTCCAAAACGCAGGCATATTTGCTGAAGCAGAATGGAAAGCCCATTAAATCCGCCGGGAATAAGAGCGCCGGCATGGACAAA
>JGI20170J14366_1000404_pt1 | contig 18045 bp, 16 predicted proteins | sample TergutNc150P3_FD_14366 | JGI IMG/M metagenome (IMG submission 14366) | reverse complement strand
TAGAGTTTCCATTAGACTTGCTAAATGGGCAGGCAAAGATAGAATAGATTTAATTCAAAACGAAGAATATGGCGACCAATGTTTAATAACCGCACTTAATAGAGTTTTAGAACGATTAGATGTTGAGAATATAACTATGGCAACAAAAACATACCCTTATAGAGTAGAAACGAGACTTGTAGATTCCAAAGCCTTGCGAGAGGCAGTTATAAATGCTTTTGCCCATAACGATTATTCTGCAGGCGATACCCCAATTTTTGAAATTTTTGAAGATAGATTTGAAATAACAACTTATGGAAATTTGCTCGCCTGGATTGGCAAAGAAGAATTTTTCACAGGGCTTTCCAAGCCGAGAAATCCCGAAATTATGCGAGTTTTTAAAGACTTGGAACTGGTGGAAAATTTAGGTTCTGGCGTACCTGCGATAACCAAATTATATGGCAGGGAAATTTTTAATTTTTCTGAAAGTGTTACAAGAATTTCATTAAAATACGAATATACAGAAAGTAGGGTAGAAACTGAAAAAAGTAGGGTAGAAACCGCAAAAAGTAGGGTAGAAACCGCAAAAAGTAGGGTAGAAACCGCAAAAAGTAGGGTAGAAACCGCAAAAAGTAGGGTAGAAATTTTAGAATTGATTAGAAAAAATCCAAATATAAAATTCACAGAATTATCAAAGATATTGAATATAAGCGTAAAAGGAATAGAAAAGAACATAAAACTTTTGAAAACACAAAAATTAATAAAAAGGATAGGCCCTAATAAAGGTGGCCATTGGGAGGTTTTCAAATAATGTTTCGTTTATTCCTTATAGATTCTTCTGCACTCGCTTTTCGCATGTTTTACGCTTACACCAGAAACCCGCTCAGGAACAGCAAGGGGCAGCTTGTCTCGCTTTTGCATGGATATTGGGGGGCAATACTGCGCATAGTGAAAAGCCACAAGCCGGATTATTTTGCGATTGTGCGCGATGTGTCTAGAAAAACTTTTAGAAATGAGCTTTATTCCGAATACAAAGCGACCCGCGCTCCCATGCCTCCAGAGATGGTAGAACAAATGCCGTATCTCAACGAATCCCTTGAAAAATGCGGAATACCAATTCTCGGTTGCGAAGGCTTTGAAGCAGACGATGTAATGGCATCGGTGGCAAAACTTGCCGCAAAAAAAAACTACTTCGTATATTTGGTGACCAAAGACAAGGATATGGCGCAAATTGTAAATTCCCAAATTCACATTTACCAAATTGAAAGCGGTGCAAAGGGAATGGATATTGGTGCCCAGCAAGTTAAAGATAAGTTTGGCGTTAATCCAGAGCAAATTGTAGATTATCTCGCCCTTGTCGGGGATTCTTCCGACAATATACCTGGGGTTGCAAAAATAGGTCCAAAGAGTGCGGTAGAACTTTTAACGAAATTCGGGAATTTGGAAAATATATACAATAACCTTGCAGAACTGCCAAAGGCAAAACAGGAACTTTTAATAGCAGGCAGGGAAAAAGCTTTTTTAAGCAAGGAATTGGTGACCTTAAAAAGCGAGCATGATTTTGGCTACAAACCCGAAGATTTGCGCTACAAAGGCTTAGACAAAGATGCCTTGTACAAACTATTTATAGATTATGAAATACCAAGCCTTATTCCATTGTTGCCAAGCGTTAGCGAATACCCATCCATATTTTTCGATTTGCAGCCAAAATCAGAAAGAACCATTGTTGATAGCGCAGAAGCTTTGCAAAAAATGGATGCAGATTTAAGCTCCGCAAAAATTTTGGCTTTCTCACTTGAAAACGAAACGATTACCATCAGCAAAAACGAAAATAAATATTACGAACTATCAAAAGACAAAACGCTCTTTGAAGAATGGCTAAAGGAAATTTTTGCAAAGCAAGATTTAGAACTTGTTTTTTACAATGTAAAAAAATGGAAAGACTGGCCAAGTGGCAAGGTAGTAGATGTTCTTTATGCCCAGTGGCTTTTGAACCCCGGTGCGTATAACAAAAGCGAACCAGAAAATGCCGCTTTTCTTTTTTCAAAATGGGAACAGAATAGGGAAGAACTCAAAAAAAGAAATTTGTCTGAGCTTTTTGAAACCAAGGGAATGCCCTTGATAAAATGTCTTTATGAAATGGAAAACCTTGGCATTTCAATAGACGATGAGGCATTGGCTGCTCTCGATGCAGAATTTAAGAAAAAAATTGCAGAACTTGAAGAACAAATTTTTGAAATAGCTGGTGAAAATTTTAACTTAGCCTCGCACAAACAACTAGCAAATATTTTATATGAGAAACTAAAACTCCCAGTGCTCAAAAAAAATGCAAGCGGCCCAAGCACAGATGCCGAAACTTTGGAAATGCTCGCCGAAAGCACGGAGTCCAACGAGATTTTGGGTTGCATTATGAGTTGGCGTGAACTTCAAAAACTGCAAGGTGGTTACACAGAAGCCCTGCCAAAATTGGTATCGCCCATAACAAACCGCATACACACAACCTTTTTGCCCTGGGGCACAGCCACAGGCAGGCTTTCTAGCGTGAACCCAAATTTGCAGAACATTCCGGTAAGGAGTGAAGATGGCAAAAAAATAAGAGCGGCATTTGTTCCAAGCCAAAAAAATTGGAAGATAATCTCTGTTGATTATTCGCAAATAGAACTGAGAATGTTAGCTCATTTGAGCGGAGACCCAGAGTTAAAAAATGCTTTTTCAAAAGGAGAGGATGTTCACAGCATAACGGCTGCGAAAATTTTTGGGACAAGCGAGGTTAGCCACGAAATGAGGGCATCCGCAAAGGTTGTGAATTTTGGGATAATTTACGGAATGAGTGCATTCAGGCTTGCAAGAGATTTGCACATTGCCCGTTCCAAAGCGGTGGAATTTATAAATGGGTATTTCAGTTTTTACAGCAAGGTGAAAGAATATTTTGAGGAAGTTGTGAAAACCGCAAGAGAAAACGGCTTTGTGGAAACAATGGCAAAGAGGCGGCGTTACTTGCCCGAACTGAACGCGAGCGACCATCAGGAGCGAGCGGCAGCGGAGCGCGTAGCCATGAACACGCCAATTCAAGGCAGCGCGGCCGATTTGATTATGGAGGCAATGCTCCGTTTGCAGCGCAAAATAAAAACTGAAAACTTGCCGCTGAAAATGCTTTTGCAAGTCCACGATGAACTTGTGTTTGAATGCCCAGCGGAAAAAGCGGTTGAGTTTTCGCAAATGATTAAAAGCGAAATGGAAAATGCGTTGACTTTGGATGTTCCGATTGTTGCCAATGCGGGGGTGGGGAATAATTGGTTGGAAGCGGGGAAGTGAAACTACATTTTTTACTCGCCAACTCGGAATTTTTCCGATTATCTGTGCAAAATTTTCTATATTATACCCTATGTTCCACGCCATTTTAGACAATTGCGGGGTAGTTCCCCTACGCACGGCTAACTTATACACCATGCTTGCCAAATACAATTCTCCAAAAAGATAAAATTGCATACATGGAAAAAAAGAAGGAAATTATAAGGGTAAAAAGGGGGTTGTATGTGAGTTCGCCTGCAATTCACAAGCAGTTATTATCAAGAGAACTGATAGCAAATCATCTGTATGGACCATCTTATGTATCGTTGGAAACGGCTTTGTCTTTTTATGGAATTATACCTGAGAGGACTGAAGTTATGCGTTCCGTAACTTTTAAAAGAAGCAAAAAATTCAAAACCTCGCTTGGCTTGTTTGAATATCAAAGCATTCCAAGTAAAATTTATTCCATAGGTTTTAAGCAGGAATTTGTTGGGGACAATTACACCTACTTAATTGCAACTCCCGAAAAGGCACTTTGCGATTTGTTGCTCATCACCGCCAATTTGAAATTTGATTTGCAAAATTATTTTCCATTCATAAGGGAAGAGTTTTTGTCTGTGGGAAAAAACATTGAGATTACTAAAAAAGGAAAAGAGTTTGAAACTCTCTCTTGCGAAAAGAATAAAATCTGTTGATATAAACGCCGTTAAAAGTGATGTTATGCCTTTTTTGAAAAATCCTCAAGACACAGAAATTTGGAGTGAGGATTATTTTTTGGAGTTGGTGGGGAGGGTTTTTTCTACATTCCCTAAATGAAAACAAATTTTCACGAGCAAGACTCAAAAATCATAGCCCCGACCTATGCAAAGGCAAATGTGGACTTCACGCACGGAAATGGTGCTTTGCTTTTTGATGGCAAGGGAAAGGAGTATTTGGATTTTGCAAGCGGAATATCCGTAAATGCGCTTGGGCACTCTCACCCTGCCATAAAAAAAGCAATAAGGGAGCAGAGCGAAAAATTTTCGCACATCTCAAATTTATTTCCAAATTTGCCGCAAATAAAGCTCGCTCAAAAAATGCTCTCGCTAACAAAATTCGGCAAAGAAAATGGCAAAGCCTTTTTTTGCAATTCTGGCACGGAGGCAAATGAAGCTGCTATAAAATTCGCGAGGAAATATTTTCATAATAGTCGCATTGAAATAATAGCATTTAAAAATGGTTTTCACGGACGCACCTACGGTGCGCTTGCTGCAACTGGGCAAGAAAAGCTAAAAGAGGGCTTTGGTCCAATGCCTGCCGGATTCAAGCACGTGGAATGGAACAATGCAGAGGAATTGCAAAAGGCAGTTGGCAAAAACACAGCAGCCATAATGCTTGAGCCTGTGGTTGCGGAAGGCGGTATTTTGATGCCTTCAAAAAAATTTATAGAAACTATAAACCAGCTTAAAAAGCAAAGCGGCTGCCTGATTATAGCAGATGAAATTCAAATTGGGTTTGGGCGTTGCGGGGCAATTTCCTGTTCGGAACTTTTTGGCATAAATGCAGATATCACAACTTGGGCAAAATCTTTGGGTGGAGGCTTGCCGCTAGGCTTGGTGCTTATGGGCGCAGAAATTGCGCAGTGCCTAAAACCCGGCGACCACGGAACCACCTTTGGCGGCAATCCCATCGCTTGCGCTGCGGGTCTTGCCGTTTTGGAGATTATTTCAAAGCCTAAAATTCTCTCAAATGTAAAGGAACGCTCTTTGCAGTTGAAAAACGGTTTGGAAGCCCTTGCAAAAAAACATCCCTGCCTCGGCAAGGTTCGCGGCTGTGGCTTGCTGCTTGGGATTGAATGCAAAAAACCTGTGGCAGACGTAATTGCCGCTTGCAGGGAACAAGGTTTGCTCATTTTGCGTGCCGGAACAGATGTTTTGCGGTTTTTGCCTCCGCTTATTGTGACTAAAGCTCAGGTAAATGAGGCTTTGAAAAAATTGGATAAAAGCATTTTTACTATATTATAGTATAAACATACTATACATATATGTGTTATATGTATATAAAATGGAGAGTTCTATGAAAAACCGCAAGTTTGAAACGCTTCAACTTCACGCTGGGCAAGAAAAACCAGACCCAACCACCGATGCAAGGGCTGTGCCCATTTACGCAACAACATCCTACGTGTTCAAGGATTGCGCTCAGGCAGCCGGAAGATTCGCCTTGACGGAAGGCGGCAACATTTACACACGCTTGATGAATCCAACATCAGACGTATTTGAGCAGCGAATGGCAGCTCTTGAAGGGGGCGTGGGTGCTTTGGCAACCTCTTCGGGGGCGGCTGCGGTAAATTATGCTATACAAAATATCGCAACATCGGGGCATAATATAGTATCTGATAAACGCATTTACGGCGGAACATATAACCTTTTTGCCAACACTCTGCCCGACCTTGGCATAACCACGACTTTCGTGGATGGCAACGACCCTAAGAATTTTGAGAAGGCGATTAACGAAAAAACCAGAGCTTTGTTTGTGGAATCGCTTGGAAACCCTAATTCCACCATTGTTGACATTGATGCGCTCGCGGCTATTGCGCACAAGAACGGCATTCCGCTTATTGTGGACAACACCTTTTCGCCACCCAACTTGTTCCGCCCCTTTGAGCACGGCGCAGATGTGGTTGTGCATTCCGCCACCAAATTCATAGGCGGCCATGGAACGGTTATAGGCGGCGTGATAGTGGACTCTGGAAAATTCAACTGGGCAGCGAATGATAAATTCCCAGGTTTGTCTAAACCAAATCCCAGCTATCACGGCGTAGTCTTCACCGAGGCGGTGGGAAATCTCGCTTATATAATAAAGATTCGGGTCACCTTGATGAGAGATACCGGAGCAACCATAAGCCCATTCCATTCCTTCCTTTTCCTTCAAGGCTTGGAAACCCTCTCTCTGCGTGTGGAACGCCACGTGGAGAATGCGCTTAAAGTGGTGGAGTATTTGCGCAAGCATCCGCAGGTGGAATCCCTTAACCACCCATCTTTGCCGGAACACCCGGATAATGCTTTGTATAAAAAATATTTCCCCAAAGGTGCAGGCTCAATTTTCACTTTTGAAATAAAGGGCGGAGCGGAGCAGGCAAAGAAATTCATAGATAAACTGGAGTTGTTCTCCCTCCTTGCAAATGTGGCAGACTCAAAATCTTTGGTTATACATCCGGCAAGCACAACGCATTCACAGCTCAATGAGGATGAACTTTTGGAACAGGGCGTAAAGCCAGGTACCATTCGGCTTTCCATTGGCACTGAGCATATTGACGATATTATCGCTGATTTAGAGCAGGCTTTGGGGTAAGCGGAAAACGCTACTTCAAAAAGCTAGGTGGCGGCCATCTTGGATTTTTAGAAGACATATCCACCATATAGAATTGCTTGCTCAAATAGCTGTAGTCCATATCAAACATACGGAGAACATAGCGAGCTATCCACTGGCCTAGTTTCAGCACAACCATTTTTCGCCTTAGCCTGCCCTGGCAGTCTCGGTTCAAAATATCGGGCAGGGTGTTGGTGGTCATAATTTCATCTATAAAGGGGCTGTTCAGTTTTTCGCGAGCCTCGTGGCTGGAATAGAAATGCGTAACGCCAAAGCAAACCCGCCGCGGGTTTGCGCTCATTTTCAAATATTCGCAGCATTGAACAATGGTCGAACCCGTGCGAACCATATCATCTAAAATAATAACATCCTTGCCCGTTAAATAACCAATATCCACCTCGCTTGCAGGGTTCAAAGCCATGCTTACTTCGCGCTCGCCTGTGCGTTTTTTATCCAATATCACTCGTTTGCATTCGCTAAGGCTAAGCGCGTCTAGCACTCTATGCCCAAATGGTGCTGCACCTTTGTCTGGCGAAACAATTACCAAATTATCACCGTTTTTGCCTGTTTGAACAAAATCCGAGGTTTTTATGTAATGTGCATATATTTCTGCGGGAATAAGGTTGTGAAAATCTCCCTCAAAAATATCTCTAAAAAGATTTTCAACTTTTATAGAATGGTTGTGAACGGTTATTACCGTATCTATGCCAGCTTCTTTTAATAACTTGGCATAAAGCAAAGAGGTGAATGCTTGTCCGTCAAATTTTTTCAAATCCAAAATTTCTCGGTCTTTTTCAATTTCTCCAAAGCGATAAGCCCCTCTGTCTTGGGCGGAATAGAACAAATCCGGCTCAATTAAAACCACCCTTTTTGCACCATTGTCTTTTGCGGCTCGCGCCAAAATCATATTTCGCATTGCGCAGTCGTTGCGGCTTCTGTCGGAGAGCGAAACCGAGCATATAATAACAACCTTGCCTTCCAAATAGCGACCCACTCTCTCCAAGTCTTCAATATCGGAGATATAACGCGGGCAAAACTCGCTATTTGCATAGGTTTTAAGCGACACTTCATCTGAAATATCGCCGCGCACTCCCAAGAACTGCGCCACATCCATAGCAAAGGAGTCGTCTGTAAATGTACCTGTTACAACAATACCGTCTGACACAAGAGAAAATGTAGAAAATTACATCTCTTATTTAGCCTTTTGACATTCATATTGGCAATAGGCCATACCGGCTACTTGGCAACTACACGATTCGCCCACACCAAGCTCGGTTTTACAAGTTCCTGTGTTCCGGTATGGTGATGGGATATCACAAGTTGGTTCTTTAAATAAAGAACATGAAGCAAGAACCGCAATGGTCAGTGCGCAGAGAATGAGTTTCATAGTTACCTCGTTTCTAGGGTGGGGGCAAAACAACAAAATTTTGCTGATGTTGCCGTATTAGGGTCCAAATATAGCAATATTTTCAGCATTTGTCAAGGGGGTACAGCGTAGATAGCAGGTTTTTCGGCGTGAAATGCAAATTTTAACTTTAACGTAGCCACCGATTAACTATGAATTTCGCTGTGGCGTTCCCCCCGTTAGCTCTCCGAGCGGAAAAACGGGGGGACGAATGGTGATTTTTGTTAAAAAATCTCCATTCAAGGGGGGAATGCTAATTGGATAAATATCTTAAAATCCACCCACCCAGCGTTTTCAATTCCTCCAAACACACCGTGTGCCACATATTATGATAAGTGTGCCTTTCAACAGGGTTCCCGTTTGACTTGAAAAATTCATAAGTTTTTTCGCTAAGAGATTCCGGCACAACTTCGTCGTGGGTTCCGTGACCGAAAAATATCGGGAGTTTTGCGTTTATTCCGTTCAACGGCATTGCGCTTGTTATAGGGTAATGGGAAGATAGACAGGCTACGCCCGCGAGTTTTTTTGGGTAGAATAGGGCGGTGTGCAGGGCTGCTACCACGCCTTGGCTAAAGCCTACGAGGAAAATATTTTCGGACTTTATGCCTTTTTCTATTTCTGCGTCTATTATCTCTGCTATTAGCTTGGAACTTTCCTCTATGCCTTTTATGTCTGGGTTTTCCAAGTCAAAGCTCACCCCATCTGCCATAAGAAAAAGGTCGCACCAGGCTTGCATTTTTTTGCCATTGTGCGCTTTTATGGATTTTATAGGGGCATTGGGGAAAATAAATCTGATAGCCGCGTTACGAGGCAGCCCTAGTTTGGGAACTTTATCCGCAAAGTGCTGTGCATCGGAACCAAGCCCGTGCAGCCAGATAACCGAAGCTGTTGCGTTCTCCGCCGTTTCTTTTATTATGGATTCTAGCACTTGGGGAAAATAGTAAATTCCCCCTTGAATGAATTTTTCACTTACTATATTTCCAATATGGAATACGAAATCAGCGACAAGCTAAAAAACGTTCACGGTAGCGCAATAAGGGAAATTTTTGACCTATTGAAAAAGGGAAATATCATATCTTTTGCCGGTGGAATGCCTGCTACGCAAACTTTGCCCTCAAAGCAAATTGAGGGTATTTTGCAAAATATCATCTCAAAATATGGAGTTATAGAGAGCCTTCAATACGAATCCACGTTTGGCAAAGCATTGCTCTTGGAGCAATTAAAAAGTTTTCTCGCTGAATATAAAGGCGTAAATGCCGAGTTGCAAGATATGATTGTCCTCTCCGGCGGGCAACAAGGCATTGAATTTATGTGCAAAACTTTTGTAAATAAAGGCGATGCGGTGCTCGTGGAAAACCCAACATATTTATCCACCTTGCAAATTATCCAAACTTACGAAGCAAAAGCGGTAGGGGTTAGCTCTAATAACGAGGGGCTTGATTTAACTGATTTGGAAGAGAAAATCAAAACGCACAAACCGAAATTTTTATACGCCGTTCCAACATTCGGCAACCCCACAGGTGGCACTTACAGCATAGAGAACCGCAAAAAAATTGCCGAAATCACCGCAAAATATGGTGTAATGGTTTTAGAAGACGACCCATATTCGCAAATACGTTTTGAAGGCGAAGCGGTGCCCTCCATTAAGTGTTTTGACAAAAGTGAAAACGTGGTGTATTTGGCGAGCTTCTCCAAAATCATCGCACCTGCTATGCGTATTGCGGTGGCGGTTGCAAATCCAGCGATAATCGGGCGGTTCAACATATCCAAGCAATCCACGGATGTTTGCTCATCATCCATTAGTCAAATTATAGTGGCGGAGTTTCTTAAAAACAATTTAGCCGAGCATTTGAAAAACATTATCCCGATATACAAGGAAAAACGCGACCAAATGGTGAATTGCATTGAAAAGTATTTTCCCAAATCCTTCAAATATCAAATTCCCCACGGCGGCATGTTTGTATGGGGCTATTTTGACGATGAACGCGATTTGCTCGCGTGTTTCAAAGACATTGTTGATCTTGGCGTGGCATATTTGCCCGGCACGCACTTTTTCCCAGATGGTGGTGGAAAAAATACTATGAGGTTGAATTTTTCAAATGCGACACTTGAACAGATAGAGAAGGGGATTAAGATTATTGGGGAGTATTTTGGCTTTGTTCAGAATTAATTGTTATTTCAATTCATAAAAATTACCACCATTATTAATTTTGTAAGATTTAGTATATTTTTCTACTTTTTTGCTTTCTTTTTTTTCCTCAATATTTATTTCTATTGTATAATCTTTATAAATTTTAAATGTTTTTTTGGAATAATTATTTTCGTCATTACCCGGTTCACTCCAATGCGGAGTTATATTTAAACCAGAATCTGTATCTATAACTTTTTCTTTTACAACACATAAAATATATGGAATATCATCTCCGCCAGAAGTTGACCAAATAATAATTTCAAACTTATTATAACTGGGAAGTTTTATCACATCATCAACATTATCGTATTTTCCTCCATCATGCCCTATAATTTTTAAAGGATATTCATCGGGGGAATACCATTTAGCATTTTCCAAATTTTCTGTTGAGAAAATTACGTCTAAATTGGTTTGATTTGTTTTTGCTGGCTTATCATCGCAACTAGCAATGAATAAGGCTAGCAGGCTATAAATAACTATTTTCTTCATAGTTAGGCTCCTTTGCTGATTTCTGTTAATTTTTTGTTGAAATTTGATTCGTTATCAGATTTAATAAAAAATTCATCTTTCAAATACATATCTTTATTAAATTCTCTGACATCAAAATGTATCCACGTGTTAGCAGCATTTCCTCCATCTGCCCATTTATTTGGTTCTAATCCAAACTTGTTAGGCAGCCAACCAAACTTATATTTGGAATTTCCTCCTTGTTTTGGTGCTCCTATACATTCACAGTATATTTTTTCTCTCAATATATCCATATCATGTGTACGGTTCTTGTTTTTGTCAAAATGCAAATCAACAGCTTTTCCCATATGATTTGTGGTACTTCTATTATTTTTCTTATTGTCTTCCCAGCATCTATACGCAGAATTGACACTTCTTATAGAATATTCGTTATTTAATTTTTTGGTTAAATAAAACCTTGAAGCACTTACTGCCCACAATAATGATTGATGCATACCTGGATATTCGTATTTATGATTGGCTTCAGTCTTACTTGTAGACTGATATTGGTTTTTATATTGCCCCTTTCCAAATCCGCCACAGGAACCACACTTACATTTATAATTACTTACATTTTCCCTGTACTTTTCACTAAACTCATCTATTGCTTTCAATGTATTGTAATCTACTTCACCCATAGGTACCCCCATTTTCATATAATCTCTCTGAAACTGCTTAACGCCATTTTTAGTAAGCTCGGTAAATTTTTCAGTTGGCAGCATTCCTCCAAATCCTGCCAGTCTAATATTAATTTCCAAAACAACGTTACCTTCATCTCCAATAATATAGTTATTTTTTTTCCCATTATCATCAGAAAAATCACTACTTTCTTGGGAAACGCTCGGAATAATGCTTGGAGAACTGCTCAAAGACTTGCTCGGAGAAACACTCGGAGCCGAAGAAATATAGCTCGGAGAAAAACCCGCCGGTATAAGCTCAAAGGTATCCGGCGAGGCGTTCAAAGCTAACTTCCAAAGAGGGAGATTTTCTTTCATGACATTTTACTGTTTTGCCGCTGGCATTTTAGATACAAGCGATAAGTTAACATTCACGCCCTCAACCTGAAAATGTGGGATAACAGAAAGAGCAACCTTGAAAAATCCAGGGTTGTCTGGATTTTCTGCAACCGTTACCTGCCCAAAACTCAAAGGATGGGTGGCGGCAAGTTCGGGGCCTGGGTTTTCCATTTCCGTTACAAGTTCCTTAATCCAGTTGTTAAGCTCCGCTTCCAAAACACCTGCGCTTTTGCTCGCGCCTATGTTCTCCCTTTGCAAAACTTTGAGGTAATGAGCAAGCCTTGCGGTTAGGAATATGTATGGCAGGCGAGAGTTTACCCTGGAGTTTGCGGTTGCCTGTGCATCATCGTACTCTTCGGGTTTTTGAGCGGAGTTTGCTGAGAAAAAGCAGGCATAGCTGCGGTTTTTGTAAAAACTTAGCGGTATAAAACCCTGCTTGGCAAACTCAAATTCACGAGTTTCGGGAATTAAAATTTCCGTTGGGATTTTTGCCTGAGCACCTTTGCCGGAATTAAAGAAATGTATGGGCAAATCCTCAACTTTGCCGCCGCTCTCCGGCCCCCTTATCTGAACGCACCAGCCGTTTTCCTGAAAGGAGCGCACCATATTCACCGCAAAGGCAAAGGCAGCATTTCCCCACAGATATTTTTCGTGTTCCTCGCCCAAAACAGATTCCGTATAGTTAAAACCTCTGGAATTTTTGTGTTCCCCATAAGGGTTTCTTAGCAAAAACCTCGGCAACACCAACCCTATATAGCGAGCATCGTCTGTTTTGCGAAAGCCTCTCCACTTTGTGAATTCCGCCCTTTCCATATAGTTTTCCAAATCGTCTATTTTTGGCAAATCGCCAATATCGGATTTCCCAAAGAATTTTGAGCCAACGGAAGATACGAATAGGCAATGCGCTGCGGCAGAAACGGAGGAGATATTTTTCAAAAGGTCAATATCGTCTGCGGAATTGTCAAATTCATAGTTTGCTATCATAGCGGCATAAGGTTCGCCGCCCGGAGTATCGTATTCATCGCTGTAAATATGGCGGTAAAGCCCGCTCTGAATAACCTCTGGCGAATCTTCAAAATCGTATTTCAGGGATTCTTTGTCTGCGCTTATCAGTTCTATTTTCACGTTTCTTCTAAAATCCGTGCGTTGAACCAAAAATTGCAAGGCTCTCCAAGAAGATTCCAGCTTTTGGAATTCCGGGCTGTGCATAATGGCATCTAATTGTTCGCTAACAATTTTGTCTATCCACGCAACCTGCGAATCTATAAAGGCTCTGTCTATCTTTTCCACGCTTGTAGAGCTATCCAAAACGCTTTGCACAAAAGCCATTAGCCCAGAACCTATTCGCTCGCTTGGGCTATACTTGTAAAGCGAAGCCGCATCGCTGTATTCCGAAATATCCATAAATTTGGCGGGTAAATCCAAATTTATGCTTTTATAAACTGAAGAGAGTTGTGTTTCTTCCATAGTTCCTCCTATTCCTTGTTTTGTGAAAGTTCAGTTGGTATTAATTGAAGTTCGCCTAAAATTGCCTTCATGGAGTTTTTATCTCTCAAAATGTTTTCCATTTTTTTACGGAATTCTCTGTTGTCCAGCAAATTTGAACCCAAATCCTTTATCAAATTGCGAACAGCCATCAAGCGATTTAGGCTGGGGACTTGTTTCACAATTTCCATAGGTTCAAAAGATTTCATGCTGTTGAATTTAAGCCCCAGGCTTTTCAGTTCTATATTCATGGAATCCATAACTCCATCAAAGTTATCCTTGTTTATATTGACTTTCTCACGCTCCATAAGCCGTGATTCATCGCCGTCCATTTTGAAATCGCCAAGCACAAGCAATTTCAAAGGTAGCTCCATTTTCTTTTGCACTCCTCCGCTATCCACGCTAAGCTGTATATTTATGCGCGCCGGCGGAATTTCATTTTGATAGCTATTAGCCATTTTTTATTCTCCTAGGTTACGGGTTAAAGAAAAATTTTTTATTAAATTTGGTTCCAAACGGAGGGCGAACCATTCGTTTGGTTTTAGGGAGTTTTTTGGCAGATGCCAGTGAATTTGTAGTTCAATGTCCACTGAATAGCTTTTATCCATAAAAGAAAATTCGTGCTTATCTCCAATTTTCAGCAAACTCCATTCGCCCTTGATGCTCTCATAAAAAACATTGTTTGCGGTTTTGGCAGTTAATTCAATTCCCTTGCTGTTTTTTATTGGAAACAGCAGTTCCAAATTTTTGCTGCTGCCTTGCTCAATTTCCACATACTGGCTATCTATCCAAAATTTCACAGAGGCAATTTTTGGTGCTTTTATCACTACCGAAACAGGTATATCGCTCCATAAACTGTTTTTTAATTTTGCAAGTTCCAAGAGCGTTTTTTTATTGAATTTAATTCTTTCATCAGAGGTGGTATCTATTATATCCATAAATTTTTGGAATTCCCCCTCACTCCCAAAATAATCGCTCACCTCTGCAACCGATGGAATTTTGCCTTCTTTAAATGGGAATTTTTCCAAAATTTCTTTTTGATAGCAAAGCTCCAAATTTTTAAGCCTATTTTCAAATTCCAATTTAAGGCTGTCTTCTATTGCTTTAAGGCTGTCAAGTTTACGTTTTTGCAATAAAAATATCGCCTCTGTTTTTATTTCTTCTTTGTGCTGGTTAATTATAGAAGCAACAAAAAATATAATTGAAAATAAAAGGCTTGCTAAAAACAGAAATAGCACTACTCTCTTTGTTAAGCTATAGGCAAGAGGCTTTTCACTCTGAAAAAAAGAAGAAACATGGAGGGAGTAAAAAGCATTGCCCGTTTTGAATAGCTCAAATTTTCGTGGCAGTGAGAGTATATTTTTGCAAGCGGCCTCGTTTAAAAAATATTTGTGCAGATAATAGTTTAAATGATTGCTGTTAAATTCATAATTTCTATCCAGAGTTTTATCTATTTCGGGGATTTCCAAATCTGCAACTCTGTAAACTGGTGCTTTGAATCCAAATTCTGGATAATTGTTTACACTCAGGGGATTTATAATGATAATTCCGTCAAGAAATGGCAATCCTTCTGTATTTTTCATATCTGAATATATGTATTTATAGCCTTTGGGTGGTTTTTCTTTTTTTGCAAATTCTTTGCATTGATTTTCGCAAGAGCCCGTTACTAAGATATTTTTTATGCCTCGCCTAAAAGAAAATCTGTGTTTGCTTTTTGAAGCTGGTTTGTAGTTTATTGGCTCTAAAAATATATCTGTTTTTGAAATTGCGGTATTCAAAATTTGTTTTAGCTCTGCATGTTCGCCCATTCTAAATTTTCCCATAAAGCCAAATAATATGCACTTTGCATAAAGTTCAAGCAACTGATTGCTCTTTGCATTTTTATGCAAAGCATCCATTCTATCAAAAAAATGCTTGCCAGCTTCTGCATCTCCAAATTCGCTTAAAGCAAGCGAATGTGAAAACCATTTTGCAGATATTGAGCTATTTGCATAGATATATTCATCTATCCAAGCGCAAATAGCATATTTTGCATTTTCCATTTCAAAACCGGAATATCCATTATTTGCAAGCGCATTCGCAAACTCCTTTATATCCTCTTCAAACCCTCTTTTTATTTCCTCAGCACTAACCTCGCCTTCAAGCGGCAGCAAAAGCACAGAACAAAAAATTGGCTCAGAAAGCGCGATTATGGATTTTATATTACTCATAAAACATTCTCAATTAAAAGGTCCGCTGAATTTATTCTAAGTGCTGTTGGGGCGTAGATTCCAATTTCATTTTCTTCGCATAAATCTTTCCACAATTTTGAATCCGTTGTTAATTTGAAATAAAATGTGTTTGGCATTTCTTGAATTGTTCCGGGCGTTATGGTGTGAATGCAGTTTATGCCATGTGTTGCGCTAACAACTATACTGGATAGTTTTGATTTGGGCGCAATTTTCAACTGGGCTGGCATAAATTTAATCGCTTCTTCGGGCAACAATTTTGATTCAAGCGCAAGCCAAACGCTTTTGGCTTCGCTAATGCACAATTCCTTAACGCCTGCAAAAAATATTTGCCCATCTTGCTGCAAACGTTTTTGCAAAAAGGCAACCTTCTTTTCGGACAATAAAAAATCGTTCAAAGCATTGAAAATTTTATTGAATGATTTGTTGAATTCTATATGCTTATAATCATACGTTTCTTGCAAAAAACGCAATATTTCGCAGAAAATCACAAAAGGCAGGGTGCCTTCTGTATTTTTTAGGCAATTGAGCAGGGCTTTTAGAGACTTTAAATCTTTGAGCAATAATTCCCTTGAATGAGAAATGCCCTCTATGCGGCTTTGCAGGAGCCTGTCAAAATACGTCAATTTTTGGGTGAAATATTCATACCCGTTTATTGAAACCAAAGGCGGGAAAAAATTTCTATCTATTTCAAAAGAACCCTGCATATTTCTCAGCAACCTTGCAAGAGGAATAGATTCCTTTCCATCCAAAGACTCGTTCTCAAAAACTATTGCCGGCATGGGAACGGAAATTGGCATTTGCAAGGAGTTGCCCGCAGAATACGAATCAGGATAATTTTCCCACACAACCTTAAAGCGGCTATTTTGCTCTTCCGAAAATTCCACAGGGCTGTTCAATTCCAAAGCGAGATATACGTCTAAGGCGTTCAAATTTTTATCAAAGATTTTGGCAAAATTTCTAGCCTCTATCTTAACAGAGGGATTTTCATAGTCCATAAAAGACAGCCCGCTTGGAAAAATTGCCTCGCATTCTTTAATTGCAAGCTGCCCTTCCCTAATAAGTTCCTCTGCAAAAATCAGCTTGCCAAAACCGAAATTCATCCCTTTTGGGAGTCCTGCCGCATTTTTTATATGCCGCAGAAAAAACCTGTCCGATTGCTGCAAATGCTGTTGCGATAGTGCCATGCCTTCTTTCCATGCTACAAGTGCTGTCATTTTTCTACCTCGCGTATTTTATAAACATAAACCGGCTTTGGCGGATTTGAATAATAGAGTATAAGCCCTGCCGCCGCAAAACCAGCCCCTATTATTGCCATAATTCCATTTTCCCCAATTAAAGGCTCTTCCCGCCTTTTGGCATTATGCCCAAATATCTCCAAAACTGCGTTTTGCAAGGCGATATTTGGTAATTCTGCGGAGCAGAATTCAATTTTTCTAAGGGTTTTTCCATTATATTTATCTATAAGCCTCAATGTATAATCATTGCACTGCCTATTTTTTGCCATATTAACCCTTAAAATTGCACTTTCATAGCTTGCCCCAGCCTCATTTGCATAAACCAAAACCTGTTCAGCAATTTCCGGCGGAGCTTCTACATTAATTGCAAAAGCCACTTGAGCTCCTATTAGGAGAATTTTAAAGTCCATCTTTTTCCTCTCATTAACTTAGACGTAAAAAAAGGGAAAAAAAATCCTAAAAAGTGAATTTTGCAAACAGGAGTTTGCAAAAATGTGCATTTTTTTTAATTTATGGGCTTAAAAGCTCTTATTTTGCCTATTAACTATATTCTACAAATGCCAAAAATTAAGATATGCGGATTATTTAGAGAGCAAGATATTGAGTTTGTGAACGAGGCAAAACCGGATTTCATAGGCTTTGTTTTTGCAAAAAGCCGTCGCCAAGTTAATCCTGAAATGGCCGCTTTGTATAAAAAACGGTTAAGTTTACAAATAAAAACTGTAGGAGTGTTTGTAAATGCTGAAATTCCCTCTATAATTAAATTGTATAATTCGGGTATAATAAATATTGCGCAACTGCACGGTAGCGAAAGCGAAGATTACATAAATATGCTAAAAAAAACTTGTGATATTCCGGTAATAAAAGCTGTGAACATAGAAAGCCCAAAACCTGCAAATGCAGATTATTTGCTTTTTGATAATGGCAAAGGCGGAACTGGCAAACCTTTTGACTGGAATTTAATCCCAAAATGCGATAGGGAGTTTTTCTTGGCTGGTGGCATAAATATAAATAATATTAGGGAAGCTATAAAGCTAAACCCCTATTGCATAGATTTGAGCAGCGGTGTGGAAAATGAAAAAGGCGAAAAAGATAGAGAAAAAGTCATTGAAGCCTGCCAAATTGTTAAAGGCTAATAAAGAAAGGTGACACCCGGATTCGAACCGGGGAATCACGGTTTTGCAGACCGTTCCCTTACCACTTGGGTATGTCACCAAGGCTTTAAAATATAGAAAAATTTCAAAATTTTGTCAAGCATTTGACAAAATAGCAAAAAAAAGCTATATTTACCCTACATCTCCAGGAGGGATGGCCGAGTGGTTTAAGGCGCACGCTTGGAAAGCGTGTTTACTCACGT
>JGI20170J14366_1000384_pt1 | contig 18342 bp, 17 predicted proteins | sample TergutNc150P3_FD_14366 | JGI IMG/M metagenome (IMG submission 14366) | reverse complement strand
CATGTAACGGCGCATTATCATAAAGGAAAAGAAGCCGCCGAAGAATTGCAAAAAGAAATTCTCCAAAAAGGCGGAAAGATTGAATTGATCCAATTTGACGTAAGCAACAGGGAAGAATGTCAGGAAAAACTTGATAAATGGTCGGAAGAAAACGGCGCGTTCTGGGGAATTATCAGCAATGCGGGAATCTCCGCCGACGATTCGTTTCCCGGCATGAGCGGAGAATACTGGGATAAAGTTCTTCGCACCGATCTTGACAGTTTCTACAATGTGATTCACCCCCTCGTTATGCCGATATGCCGTAAAAAACAGGGACGCATTATTACAATTTCTTCGATATCCGGTCTCTCGGGAAACAGGGGACAGGTAAATTACAGCGCGGCAAAGGCGGGTATCATAGGAGCGACAAAAGCTTTGGCGGCAGAACTCGCAAGCCGTTCCATAACTGTAAACTGTATCGCGCCGGGTATTATCGAAACAGAAATGATCCGCGATGTGCCTATGGATATAGTTCTTCCGTCAATTCCAATGGGGCGCGCCGGAAAGCCGGAAGAAGTTGCGGCTTTAGCCGTATTCCTTCTTTCAGAAGAAGCTTCGTATATAACGCGGCAGGTAATTTCAGTTAACGGCGGAATGTTATGAAACAGAGGTTAATATGAGGCGGGTAGTTATTACCGGCGGCTCTATAGTCAGCGCATTGGGCAGCGAATGGGCTGATATATTTGCAAAGCTAAAAGAGAAAAAAAACCTTGTCCGTATAATGAACGAGTGGGATAAATATACCCGTATGAATACAAGACTTGCCGCTCCTGTAGATTTTACCATGCCCGATTATCCGCGCAAAAAAACACGAGGACTCGGCAGGGTCGCCCAGCTTGCCCTCGTTTCAGCGGACAGAGCGTTAGCGCATGCGGGTATAAACGCTGATGATCCCGAATTAAAAAACGGCCGCTGCGGCGTCGCATACGGTTCTTCAATGGGCAGCGTTGATTCCCTTATGGATTTTTACAGTATGCTTGTGTTAGACGATCTAACCAACATGAGCGCAACTACTTACATTAAAGCGATGCCTCAAACCTGCGCCGCGAATATCGGCGTATTTTTCGGGCTGACAGGAAGAATCATTACAACTAACACCGCCTGCACATCAAGCAGTCAGGCTATAGGTTTCGCTTACGAAACAATAAAACAGGGTATTCAAGACATTATGCTGGCGGGCGGCGCGGAAGAATTAAGCCCCGCAAACGCCGCTGTCTTTGACACTCTCTTTGCCGCAAGCTCCAAAAACGACAGCCCGCAAAAAACTCCCGCCGCTTATGATAAAAACCGCGACGGACTTGTTATCGGCGAAGGAGCGGGAACGCTGATACTGGAAGAATATGAACACGCGGTAAAGCGAGGAGCGAAGATAATTGCCGAGATTGTCGGATTCGGAACCAATACCGACGGCACTCACATTACACAACCGAATCGCGGCACTATGGGTATCGCCATGAAACTGGCGTTGGAAGACGCAAGACTGGACGCAGCTTCAATTTCTTATGTGAATACCCACGGAACCGCCACCGATACGGGCGATGTCGCCGAAAGCTGGGCTACCGCTGATATTTTACAAAGACCGGTTCCCGCAAGCACATTAAAAAGTTACATAGGGCACACTTTGGGAGCTTGCGGCGTTATTGAAGCGTGGATTGCGATTAACATGATGAAAGAAAAATGGTTCTGCCCCAACCTTAACCTTGAAGAACTTGATCCTCGCTGCGGGCCGCTTGATTATATCACGGGAGACGGACGGAAGATTGACGCGGAATATATTATGTCGAATAATTTCGCCTTCGGCGGAGTTAATACTTCTCTTATTTTCAGGAACTTACCATGAATCGGAAGTTAATCGAGATCGGCAAAGATCGCCTAACAATTGAAGCCCTTGTCTCTGCGGCAAAAAAACAAACAGAGGCGCGGCTTTGCCACAGCGCCGAATTTGAGGCGAAGATCGAAAAAGGAGCAGCGCTTCTTGATTCGATGCTGGCAAAACACGGCGGAATCTACGGCGTTACCACAGGTTACGGCGATTCCTGCACAGAAACCGTAAAAGCGGAACAATACCGCGAATTGCCGATTAACTTAACCCGTTTCCACGGCTGCGGCATGGGAGATTATTTTGACGATGAAACAACCAGAGCGTTGATGATTGTAAGACTCAATACTCTCGCAATGGGATATTCGGGCGTAAGTATGGAATTACTGCGCTATATCGATTTTTTTATAGAGCATGACATTCTGCCTCTTGTTCCGCAGGAAGGCTCTGTCGGCGCTTCCGGCGACCTCACTCCCCTCTCATACCTTGCGGGCGCGCTCATCGGGGAAAGACAAGTCCGCTATCAGGGCAAAGTTCGCCAAGCCGCCGACGTACTTGCGGAATTGGGCAAGCCGCCCTACCAATTCCGTCCCAAAGAAGCCATCGCCGTAATGAACGGAACAGCGGTAATGAACGCTGTAGCCGCTCTGACTTTCTCCGACGCGGAATATCTCGCAGACCTTTCATGTCGTATAACGGCGATGAATTCAATAGCGCTTAAAGGCAACGCCTATCATTTTAACAAACGGCTTTTTGAATTAAAGCCGCATTCGGGACAGGCTTTATCTGCGGGAAAAATACGCACAAGCCTGCCGGAAGAAAATCAGGGTGCGCTTGCCGCCCCCGCCAGAATTCAAGATATGTATTCAATTCGCTGCGCTCCCCATGTGATCGGTTTATTCTATGATATGCAAGATACCCTGCGTAATTTTATCGAGACTGAAATGAACAGCGCCAATGATAATCCGCTTATCGATCCTGAAACACAATCCGTATACCACGGCGGACATTTTTACGGCGGACACATCTGCTTTGCTATGGACTCGCTTAAAAACATCATTGCCAATATAGCTGATCTTTTGGATAGACAGCTTGCGTTGATTGTTGACGCCAAATACAACAGAGGATTATCTCCAAACCTTACCGGAACGTCAGGCTCTATTGCGTGCAATCACGGTTTCAAAGCCGTGCAGATTGCCGTTTCCGCATGGACTGCCGAAGCATTAAAAAACACAATGCCTATGAGCGTATTTTCCCGTTCCACAGAGTGTCATAACCAGGACAAAGTAAGCATGGGTACTATCGCCGCCCGCGACTGCGCGCGAATCAACAAACTAACGGCGCAAGTTACGTCCGCTTTACTGTTAGCCGCTTTTCAGGCTATCGATCTGCGGTTGAAAAAAGGTGAGCTTAAAAAAAGCGACTTGGGACAGGTTGAAAAAACGTATAACGAAATAGCCGCTTTTTTTAAACCGCTTGCGGACGATCGCCCGTTAGAAGATGATCTGCGTAAGACGTTAAAATTAATAGAGGAACGGCATTTTAGCCTAAGCTAATGAAATTAAAACTCATTTACCCAAAGTGGAACAAACTTCCCGGACAGACTACTTTTAATCTGCCGCCGCACGGACCTGTGGTATTTGCCGCCGCCCTTCCCGATTATGTTGACGTAAATTTTACAGATGAAAATGTTCAGCCCCTTAATTTTGATGAAGACTGCGATCTTGTCGCAATCTCCATGATGTTAAGCACGCAGGTAAAGCGCGGCTGGGCTATCGCGGACGAATACCGCCGCAGAGGCAAGCAGGTTATTTTCGGCGGCATTTCCACTATGCTACACGCCGAGGAAACCATCCAGCACGCTGACTCGGTGTTTCTGGGCGAGGCGGAAACACGCATGGAACAAGTTATCGCGGACTGGAAAGAGGGCAAACTGCAGAAAGTATACAACTTTATGCCGCAACAGCCGCCGATTGAATCAGTGGGACCGGCAAGACGCGATCTGTACCAAAAAGAATTGTACAACCACAAAGGCGTTCAGATGGTAGACCTTTTCCACGCATCTCGCGGCTGCCGCTTTAGCTGTTACCCCTGCGCTGTTTCCTATCTCGGCGGAAGAGCATTCCGTCCTCGTCCTTTGGACAAAGTTGTTGAGGAATTGGCAGGTATAGAAAATAACCGTCTCTTTGTAGTAGACAACTCTCTTGCACAGGACAAAGAATGGGAAATGGAGCTTTTCCGAGAAATGATACCGCTTAAAAAGAAATGGATCAGCCACACTATTGAAGACGATCCAAAAGTGCTGGAACTTGCCGCACAAGCCGGCGCATGGTATGTGTATCAAGCTGTCTATGACACGTCGGATTATATAAAAGAACGCGTTAAACGCTATCATGACTACGGCATAGGCGTAGAGGGTACGATTCTTTTGGGACTGGATAATCAAACGGAAGACGATTGCAAACGGCTTATCGACTTCCTACTGGAAATAAATCTTGATCTTGCGGAGTTTACGGTAATGACACCTTTCCCCCACACCAAAGCTTGGGACGACTTGGCGCGGCAGGGACGCATTTTTGATCACGACTGGGATCATTTTAACGCGGGGCAGGTGGTCTTTACCCCGAAACATATGAGCGCCGAACGCCTGCAAGAGCTTTACAATTACGCATGGGAAACTTTTTATAAAGATGAGACCCAGGAAGAAAAAATGTTTCATCTTCTTTACACGGTAGTAAACCGCGAAATGGAAGACGGAACTTACCGCCCGCGCAACCGCAAGCTGATTCATAAATCATTCGGAAAAGACGTTGTACGGAGCGGAACAGGTAGTTAAAAATGCGCGTACCGGAAAAATACTACGATGAAGTTTTCGATTTTAAGGGACAATGGGATATGCCTTCCCGATGCGGTCTTAAAATTATTAAAAAAGAAAAAACAGTTGTTATTGTTACGGAGCTTTATCAGGATAATCCGGGAACCTCGATTACCGCCGCAGGAAAAAGCCTTGCACAGCAGATTTGCGCAAGCAAGGGGCTGAACATCAGCGAAATAATGTACCTTGAATGCAATCCCGATACGGGTTCAAAACTTTCATTTTACGATGAGGAATTTTTTGAGGTTAATTTTGCGGGCGAGGCGGAACCTGTCTATCGGCAGCTTGCCGCCGATGAAATTATTAATCTTGTTTCCAAAGCGGAGTAACGGAATCGACTAAATCCTGCACTGTGCGAGCGTCTTTGAACAGGGTGGGATCAATTTTCTCCCCGATACAATCGCTTAATCTGAGTATAAGATCAACAATATCCAGCGAATCCAATTGAAGGTCGTTACTCAAGTGTTTCTCAAGACCGATTGAATCAGCGTCAAGCTTAAATTCGGAGGCCATTATTTCTTTTATTTTCTCATAAATCGCGTCTTTGTTCAAAAAAACTCCATTCCGCTAATACTGTTTACGATTGTATAATATTAACAGAATGGAGTTTTTTGTCAATTACCGATAACCGTTAAAAAATCGGTATTATTTAAAACAAACCCCTTCTTTAAAAGGACGGTTATTATTTCTTCTACAGTATCGGGAATCCATGAGCGGTTAAAAACGCCGCGCGGATCTTTCGCAAGCTGCGCCTCCGCCAGAGCATAAGAATCCCTGGCGTCATGGAGCAGAATAATTCCTCCGCCCTGTTTTTCAGTTTTTTCTATAACTTGCTTTACAACTTTATCACGTTTTGTTTCGTCAAGAACCGCGTCATATACTCTGATGTTGCTTGGAACCAATATATAACCTTCATCGCGAAGTATTTTTTCCTGCGCTGAATTGTAAAAGCCGCCCTGAGGACGGTACAGCTTGGGGTACATATCGCGTTCAATAGCTTTAGAAATAGCCGCTTCTCCTTTTAGCAAATTATTACGGAATTCATCGGGCTTCATCTTGCTTGCCCATTTGTCGGAATACCCATGATTGACAATATAATGTCCTTCGTCATACATTCGCTTAACTACACTTGGAGCGCGTTCCACATTTTCACCTAACAAACAAAATACGGCTTTAATTTGATATTTTTTAAGCACATCAAGCAGACGGGCGGTTGTATCGTCCTGCGCGTTGGGTCCGTCGTCAAAACTTAAGTAAACTACGGAAGGAGGAATGTTAAGCTCCGCTCTGCTGTGATTTATGCTCATGCATGAGACGATAAGCGGCAGGAAAAGCGCGATTAGCGGCGCAAATTTATATCTCATTGTGTTTCTTTAACTTCCTCTTTTGCCGGAAACAGAAAAGCAAACATTTCTCTGGTCATAGCCCGCACCGCTTTAGGCGCGGAGAGAGAGCGGTATTTTTCAGGATTAATTTCCGGTCCCATACTGATACTATAGATATAACGCTCGCGGGGATTAAATCCTGTCAAAGGATCTTTTTTTCCAAGACCGTATTTGTCCGTACCGCCTATGTGCAGCGGAACAATATTACAGCCCGAATACAAAGAAAAGCGGGCGGCTCCCCTCTTTAGAATCACTTTTCCATAGCGGGGAGTTCTGGTTCCTTCGGGAAAAATTATTAAGCAGTTTCCCTGCTTTAACGAGTCCGCGCAAGACTGAAAAATACTTTCAATATCAAGAGAATTGAGTATATAGAGATGACGTACCACACCTTTTACAATAAAATTGCGGTTCAGAGCCGTATTCACAATGCAGTCGGCGTTAGGTATGAGAGAAAAAAGCACAACAATATCAAGAAGGGACGGGTGATTGGCAACTATTATCTTTGATGAAAGATTTCGATATTTTTCTCTATCATCAATTTCCACATTTACGACTCCGAGAAAATGCATAAGTGAAACAAAACATCTCATGGAAAATGAAACAAGACGCCTTGCGTGTTTTTTTAATCGTTCTTTCGGGTGAAACACAAGATGCATAAACGGAAAAACTATTATCACCAAAACCAGCGTACTTAAGCCGAAAATAAAAAATGAAAGCCACTTTGCAAATACACGGTAGGCATAGAGGAATTTATTTGATATTGGAGGCAATTCAGGAGGCAGCATATATTTTCCCGCAAAGAAGGAGCCGCCTGAGAAAATCAAGCGGGCGACCCGAAAGGTAATCCTCTCCTTCTTTAATTGACGAAAAAGGAATGGATAAGGATTTAGGTTCTCTTGTTAAAAGAAACGCAAAAGCTATTGCGGGGGAACATTCATCAGCATAGCGTCCGTATTCAGGCGGCGCTTGTTCGTCGGCATAAACAAATATAAGTTCATTTTGTTTTTCACAAACAAACGACGCTGATGCCGCGTCAAGAGCGGCTGCAAAAGAATTATTTCCCGGATAGACTGCCGAGTATCCGCCTTTTAGCCCAAGCGCAATGGAGGCCAGCGCCGCCGGAGCGTTAAAAACCGAAAGCGAGAAAGCCGCAGGCGACAGGGATTTTTCTTCTATCAACATCTTGTTAATTTGATACTGCCGTGAAATTTCTCCCCTAAACGAAACAAAAAACATTTTTGTATCTTCTCCCACCGGCAATAGATCATGAACAACCTGTACCGTCATTTTTGAAATCTGACTCAAGCGCCGGCGGAAAAGCGAATCGGTAAACGCCAGCGCGGGCGATTGATTTCCCGAAGCTATTTCCCGTTTACCCTGCGCCCATTGCTCCCATTCATCAGGGTTCTCTACACCTGGAGCCCACGCGCAAAGACGGGTAATGTAAAGCGGGTTCACGGTTTGCTCCGGCAGCACAAAAGCGAATAATCATTGGAACCAAGATTATGCCGAGCGTCAACAATGTCAAAGCCCGCTTTTTCAACCGCCTGCGCAAGTTCTTCGCAGCGATACATTTTGCTGTTTCCGTTCGCCATACATGTAAAATAAAGAGATGTGGCTTGAAGCGAAAAAGAGGCGGCTTCAAAACGCTGTTTGTCCCAAAACGGCTCAAGAATATAAACATTTGTATTCGCGCCCGCCGCGTTACGCGCTTTTTTCATAATCATGGTAACTTCGTCAAGAGAGAAACAATCAAGAAATTGGCTCATCCAAATTATATCCGCGCCGGAAGGAATAATCGATTTACTGTCTAAAACATTGCAAGCTTGAGTTTTTATTCTGTCCGAGAAACCGGCTTGCGCTATTTTTTGTTCCGCAACACGAGTCTGCCCGGGAAGGTCTACAATGGTTACCTCCACATTGGGATCATGGCGGCAGCAGCAGATAGCCCATTTGGCGGTATTCCCGCCTATGTCGATAATTTTTTTGGGGTTATGGGAAAAAACAATGGGTATGGCTTCTTCAAAAACTATATCGGAATAAAAATGATCAAAGGCAAACCAGCTTTCTTTTACTTTTTCAGGCAAAGTAGAAAGAATCTCATAAATGGTTTTTCCTTCATGGCCAAAGACTTCAAGTCCAAGGGGCTTTCCGTTCTCTATCGAACGTTTTAGCTCAAACGCTCCCTTGTAACATACGTCATTTGCAAAGTTAAAATTAACCTTGGTCATTTCATCTTCCAGCAGGAACCAGCCTATCTTTCCAAGAACAAAACGAGCCTCGCCGCTTTCCGAAAGGAGCTTAATCAGGTTCATGCCCAAGGCAATCTCAAAAAGGACTTTTACGCCGTAAAGGGAAATTCCCGCCTTTTCAGCCGCTTTTTCGGCGGTAATCCCCTCTTCTCCCGAGTCGGAAACAGCCTTTAAAAGCCCCAACTCCAAAAGAGCCCTTACCGCCTGAAAAGTAAGGGGGGCAAAGGCTATTTTTTGGGCTTCAAACTTAGCGTCTATGGCTCTTATTGTATCTTTTGTGTAGGTTTTAGGCGTATATTCCGGTTTATTCATTATTTATCTGTAAAATATACCAATAATGAGCATACCTGTCAAACGACCTAATATCGGCTTTTTCCGTCAACTTGATTCTTTTCATACTATTCCTAAATTAGGAAATATATACTATAATTTAGTATCAGGAGCGACCATATTATGAAAATGCCAAAAATTAAATTTTTAATTGCCGCAATTATTTTTGCCGTAACCGCAGGTTTAGGTTATTCTCAGGTTAACAAAGATGAATTGCAAAATCTTCCGCCTGTTGTGTTTATCAATTATGAAGGTCCGCACGCTATTTTGGACACAAGGGAACAAATACGGCAGATCGGCGTAGGTTTGGGACGGCAAATTTCCGACAGCGAAAAAGGCAACGCGGCTACTTTAGCAAGTTTGACTGTCGAACAAAAAAAGACATATTCGTACAAATATGAAGCCGGAGCGTTAAACAGATATTTTATAATTCACTGCGTATCAGGCGCGGAAGGGAATAAAATCGACTCCGATATTTTGGGTCTTGGAGTTGATACCGGCGTAGACCACGTAAGAAACCTGCGCGTTATTATTCAGGGTTATTTGCAAACAGCGTATAATTACTCGGAAAAAGACGCCGCGCTGTTAGCTGAATACATAACCATTTACAACGCCGTATACAGAGGCAACTGGGATTATTTTACAAGCCGATATAAAAGTCAGGTTATAGGCAATCTTACCAAAGAAAAAGCGGGGCTTTCTCTCCGTTACGACGAATGGCCCGGCAGAACTTTAATGGTTATTCCTTTGGGAATCGGCGGTTTAAGCGCGGTTGATACCAGCACAATCACCGACAAAAAAGTCATAGAAGAAATGAGGAAGGAAGACGATCAGGGGCTTCCGCAGCGCCGCGATATGGTCAACCTGCAGGAACGCGAGGCGGAGAAAGCGCAGCAGCAGGCGAAGACTCAGCGCGAAGAAATTAAACAAGAAGAAAAACAAATAGCGCAGGACAGACAAAAAGTACAGGAAGATCAACAGCAGGGAAAGATTACTAAGGAAGAGGCAAAGAAAGCTAACGAAGATTTAGATAAAAAACAAGAAGCTGTTGACCAGAAAAAAGAAGATGCACAAAAGCTTGAAGATTTCGCCGATAAAAAATCAGATGAAGCCCAGCAGCAGCGGCAGGAAATAGCAAAAGATCAGCAGAATGCCATTGCTCAGGATACTAGCGGCATTTACGGCGTAACAATAGAAAGAACAACTCCGACAACGATGGGTCGTATTGTCCGTCTTAACATCGCTGACGGAAAAGAAACAAAAAGATCTCCTCTTGATTCAGTCCATACAAGAACGGTAGCGTTTATCGGAGGAAGAATTCTCGCCGTCGCCGGTGAAAATAAAGGTCAGGGCGCGGTACGCCTTATTGAGATAAATCCAATCGGACTTGAAATGGCAAGACAAGGCAATGACGATATTAAATCGGGAAGCCTGTTATGGGTAAATGGAAATGATCTTTACGCTATTGTAGTTGATCTAGCAAAAAACAAGTATTACATCGGACGCTTTAACACAAACCTTGAATTACAGGCAAAATCAACCGTTACGGTACATCCTGAAAGTTCTGTATTAATACAGCAGGGACGGCTCTTAACTCAGCGTGAAGACGGCTCTGCATTGTCGTTAAACGCGGCGGATTTATCCGAAGGCGGCGGTACTGCTGCCGGCGCTGCCGCTAAATAGCGGCTAATTACCGTAAATGTGTTCAAAGCCGTGGAGTAAATCCACGGCTTTTTCTTTGCAGCTTCCGCAGACTGTACCGATTTTTGTCGCCTGCTGAAGCTGTTCCCAATTTCTCGCTCCGTTATGAAAAGCGTTTTCTATATCTTTATCGGTGATTCCTACGCAATGACAGATAACAACTGTTTCTTCCACAAAAAGCCCGGGGCGTCCGGTTTTTACAAGATAATCGTCTATCGCCGCTCGGAGGGCTTTGTCTCCTAACACGGAACAGTGTATCTTAAAGCTTGGAAGCCCGCCGAGTTTGGCTACAAGGTCTTCGGGACGGATTTTATAAGCGTCTTCCAGTTTCATTCCCTTGATTGTCTCGGAAAGCATACTGGTAGAAGCGATGGCGCTAGCGCAGCCGTAGGTTTTCCAGCGAACGTCCGTAATAACGTCGTCTTTAATTTTTAAAAGCATCAGCATTTGATCGCCGCATTTTATATTTCCCGTCTGCCCTTTTGCGTCGGGAGCGAAAACAGCCTCGTCTTCCAAAAGCACATTACGCGGATTTGTAAAATGATCTTTAACAGTATCAGAGTATAACCAGTCCGACATATTCTTCCTTCTTTTTTAAGTTTCCGCCAATGTTGACATCGCCCGCAGACGCGCAATAATCGGCGGAAGTACCTCTATTATATAATCAATATCGCTTTCTGTAATACCCCACCCCAGGCTGAAACGTATCGAACCATGCGCCAATTCCGGGTCTACCCCCGTCGCCATAAGCACATGCGAGGGTTCAAGGCTTCCCGAGGCGCAGGCTGAACCCGTAGAAGCCTCAATTCCCTGCATATCCATGGAGAGCAGTATGGACTCCCCTTCCGCGCCGGGAAATGAAACATTCAGCGTATTGGGAAGCACATCCGTCGGATGGCCGTTTATTTTTATGTTAGGGATTTTTTCCGTAAGCCCCTGCCGCAATTTATCGCGCAGTACGGAGAGTTTTTTGCCGTATCCCTCAACTTCGCCCGCGGCAAGTTCCGCGGCTTTTCCAAAGCCGAGTATTCCAATGTTATTGTAAGTTCCCGCTCTTAGACCGTCTTCCTGATGACCGCCGTGTACCAGCGGAAACAAGGGAGCGCCCTTCTTTACATACAATGCGCCTATTCCTTTAGGACCGTAAATTTTATGCGCCGACACGGTAAGATAATCTACTCCAAGGTCTTCTACGTTTATGGGTATTTTCCCGACAGCCTGCACCGCGTCCGCATGCATATATGCGCCCGCTTTTTTTACAAGAGCGGTAATTTCTTTTATATCCTGTATCGTGCCGATTTCATTATTAGCCGCCATTACGGATACAAATAAAGTTTTTTCGTTAAGCGCTTTTTCAAGTTCGCCGATTTTAAGTTTTCCGTATTCATCAACGGACAGTATGGTAACTTTATACCCTGCGTTTTTTAAAAAAGCCGCCGAATTCATTACGCATGGATGTTCAATAGCGGTTGTAAGAAATACATCGCGGTTTTTTGAGGCGGATGTATCGATTAAATGCCGCATTGTTTGAAAGACGGTATTGTTGGACTCCGAGCCGCCCGACGTGAAAACTATCGTCCCGTCCTTTGCGCCGATAAGTTTTTTAACCGCGGATCTTGCCTGTTCTACTCTCGCGTGCGCCAATCTTCCCGACGCATGCATACTGGAAGCATTCCCGAAAATTTCCAAATCTTCCGTTATAGCGGCTTTTACTTCGTTTCTTAACGGAGTTGTCGCGTTGTAATCGATGTATACCTTTCTCATTTTTTCTCTTTTAATTCCTTTTTAACTTCATCAAGACGTTTGCTTAAAGTTGCGATTGTGCGCTCCAGTCTTGTTTTCTCTTTCTCTAATAATATAACAGGATCCTCGTCTTTGTCTTTGTTACGCACCTGAATTTTAACGCTGTCGGGGCTTTTGCCTTTTATAAGGGCGCTTTCCGCCGCTTTCCGTTCTTTGCCGTCCCGAATACCGGCAAGGAAGCGCATATTATCGGCGCCTACCTCGGGCGCGATATCGTACTCGAACATTTTCATTGCCATGTTGGCGGCTGTTCTTGGAATACGCAGCATTCTGTCAACATAGTCCTCAAAGCGCACACCTATATCCGTACAAAGGTTATGAGCTTTTAACAGATGTTTTCCCATTTCTTTTACAAGTTCTCCGTTGTTTTTTAAATATTTATCGCGGATAACGTCTGTCAATTTTAACAATTCAGGAGAGGCGGAAAAAACATCGCTGTAGATTTTTTTCTTTTCCGCTTTTTCAAGCAATGCGTGAAAAATAGCCCAAAACTCGGTGTTATGCGCCCTCGGTGAAAGAGTGCCTCCCCGTGTACAGGCGTGCAGATGATGAGCGTATTCATGTATTGCCGTATAGAGCAGTAAATTCTGCCCTGTTTCATCCGGCTGAAAATTACGGTTATGAATTATAATTTCTCTTGAGGCGGGTTTGTAAAGTCCGTTTACCTTCTTGCTTTTTTTTCCCGAATAAATAAGCGAGAACTCAAGCGGCGCATCTTCGATTGCCAGTAGTTTTTGTTTTACTGCGTCCTGATTCATAAACGGCTCTCCTCTGTTTTTTCCATAGCAAGCGCCGCGGCGGCTGTGCAGGCGGTCTCTGTACGCAGAGCGCGCGCTCCCATTGACAGCCGCAAAAATCCCGATTTTTCAAATAAGTCGCGTTCCCTGTCAGACCAGCCCCTTTCAGGACCTACGGCGACTACCATCGGTCTGCTTGTCGCTGAAAGGTGAAAAAAAGAACCTTCCGCCCGCACATTATCAGCCGCAATCAACATGGGAATACGCAAATTATCGGTCTTCTTCCACGGACAATCATTCAGCCATGAATCAAGACTGTTAAATATATTGACCGCGGGTATTATTGTATCGCGCGCCTGCGCCGCCCCTTCTATCAACGCCGCCTGCGCCCCGCCGTCCGCCAATAATTTTGTATCGCGGTAACTTTTTTCTCCCATATCCGTGCCCACAAGATCGATTGCGGACACCCCGATACTGGAAAGGTCTCTGAAAATACGGCGCAGTTGTATCGGGCGCGCAAAAGCGACAGCCATTCTTAACTTTAAACGCGGCGCGGGCGGTTCTGCCGCCTGCACAGTAACAAAAACAGAACCGTCAAAATTGATTTTTTCGATTCTGCCCGTTCCTTTCAGACCGCCGATTATACCGGCTTCAAATTCATCGCCCGGTTTTTTATGTAAAACTTTTAAAAGATGAATTGTCCGCTCGTCCCGTCTGGGAAGATTATGACCCAATTCATGCTCTTCAAATAATATAATGTTCACGGTTAATAGTATACCAAATATTACTTATCTTGACAAAACATTATGTACAGATAAAAATAAAAAATGACGGAATTTCGCGCAAAAAAAATAAAAAGCGCTTTTCAAGCCGGTAAAATCTTTTTATTGGCTTTTTCCGTGTTATCCTGCGCGACAAGTTCCAAAGAATACAAAGAAATTGACCATTCTGTTGACCAGTCTAATTATACGGCGGCGGTCAATACAATCGCGAAAAGACAGGACAGCAGAAAGGTTCTTTATTCGCAAAAAAACGCCATTATGCTGTTTTTGGACAAGGGCTTGCTTGAACATTACGCGGGCAACTATTCCGCTTCTTCGGCGGATTTGCAAAACGCCGAACGCCTTATCGAAGAAGCGTACACAAAAAGCATATCCGAGGGTTTTTTGTCCTACATTGCCAACGACAATATAAAAGAATATCCCGGCGAGGATTTTGAAAATATCTATTTAAATGTTTTTAACGCGCTGAATTATTACAATAGAGACGACATAGAAGGCGCATTGGTGGAAATACGAAAATTAAGCAACACGAGCGGAAAACTGAGTATGCTTTCGCAGAAATACGAATATAAAGACCCAAAAACAGGAGCCGGCTTAAACGACACGGTTAGAAAAGAAACCGGAGTGGGCGATCTTCCCGACGTAAAATCAGTAAATTTCTCCAATTCCGCGCTCGCCCGTTACTTGGGCGCTCTTTTTTATCAGGCGGACGGAAATACGGATTCGTCCCGTATTGAGTTTGACCAGGTTTACAGAGCTTATTCAACTAACAGAAATATTTACTCAGGCGCGGTTCCCAAAGCGGTAGAGCAAGCGCGCGATGTTCCCGACGGAATGGCAAGGCTTAACATAATAAGTTTTACTGGATTGTCTCCGGTAAAAGAACAAAAACTTGTCATTCATTATCTTCCGTTTCAACACCCTGTATTGCAAATCGCCGCGTTTAAACTTCCTGTAATGGTAGGAAGACCAAGCGTAATAAACAGGATAGAGGTGGAAGTAGACGGCGAAAAAAAGTTCGATCTTGAATTGCTTGAAGACATGGGAGCCGTTATCGAAGAAACTTTTAACGCCCGTTATTCCAATATTTTATTAAAGACATATATCCGCACCATTATAAAATATGTAGTTGCCGATGTGGCGGCTATGGAAGCGGTAAGAAGAGACGAAGCTTTAGCGGGATTGGCTATAGCCGCGGGCGCAAGGGCGGCAATGGACGCTTCGGAACAGGCTGATATAAGAATGTCGCGCTATCTGCCGGACAAGGCGTATATCGGAGGTATCAATCTTGACCCGGGAACATATTCTGTTATAATAAAGTATTGTAACGGGAATCATGAAATTTATCATGATAAATTTACAGATGTAACCGTAAAAAGCGGCGGATTAAATTTAATACAGTCCGTTAAATTAAAATAGGAGAAATTAATATGAAAAAAATCGCAATCGTATTATGCGTATTTCTTTTATTATCCTCATGCGAGACAACAAAAGTAAAACGCGTGGAATCAGGGACGCAAAAAGAGTTAAGCGGTTATTGGAACGCCGTTGATGTAAAAATTGTCTGTGAAACCTTGGTTAACGACTGCCTTTCCAGCGCAAGAGTTAATCAGGAAATCAAGGCGAGAGGAAATAAAAAACCGGTTGTTGTCGTGGGCAAATTTAAAAATGCCAGCGATGAACACATTGATACCGAAATTATTACTTCCATAATGGAAAATGTAATTTTTAACAGCGGCAAACTTGACTTTGTCGCCGGCGGAGACACAAGAAACAACCTTCGCGCGGAAAAACAGGATCAACAGAGCAACGCGAGCGAAGCGACTGCCTCGGCTCTCGGCAAAGAAATAGGCGCTGACTTTATGATGACAGGCTCCGTAAGAACAATAGTAGACAGAGACGGGAACCGCAGCGTTAGAACATATTTTGTTACCGCGGAGCTTACCAATATCGAAACCAACGCAAGAATGTGGATGGGTCAGGACAATTCGATTACAAAGGAAGTTACAAGACCAAAGAACAAACTTTAGGCTTTTAACTCAAAAAAAGAATCGTTTCCGGCATAATAAGCCACAGTTTGATTTTTGTTAAGACCGATTTTTTCGCGAACTACATTTGAAATAAGAGCGCGGGCTTTGTACCGCGCTGTTTTTAAAACCAGATTTCTTGCGCGCACCGCAGTATATCCGCTTACGGTAAATCCGCTTTCAGGCGACCATGAAAAAGTACACTCGCCTGAGTCTACGCCGAATTGCCATGTATTTTTTTCGTCCCTCAACAACTGTCTTACAAGGGCGCAGGCTTTATCCGCAGGGTGATACGATTTGGCGATTGCCTTTCCGTCTTCAGTCCACTTGTAAGCGGCTAATTTCGGCTGAAGATCAAGCGGAGAGCCGTAACAGGCGAGTATTGTATCGCCCTCAAATCCTACAATAACTGCTCCCGCGTTAAAAAGAAGTTTTTTTGCCGTCGCATAAAATATTCTTTTTAATTTCGCAGTCTCTTTTGTCGTCTCCCGTTCCTCTTTTTCAAAAAGATTGGGGTCTTTAATGGCGATAACCGCCGCATAAGAAACATTAACTTCCGAAATTGCGGGTCTGCCCGCAAAAATCAATTTTTGCAAAACATCTTTTGAAACGGCGGTTCTGTAAGCCGCGCGGAAAGCCCTTGCCCTGTAATTAAGATAGGCGTTTTTACAGAAGAACAGAAAAAGAACAGCCGCCAACGACGAACAAAAAACTATTAACGGATCCATCCAGTAAGAATAAAGAATAAAAACGCCGCTATACAGACCTGTGGATACTATGCTTAAAAATAATCCGACAATCAAAAGCGCGATTGGTCTCATCATAAAAATAACCATTAAAATTATAAAAACAACGGCAATCGATAAAAGTATCACATAACGGGGAAGAACGGGCTTTATATGGCTGCCTGTAATAAGCGCGTTTGCAAGCATGGCGGAGTATTTTACATTCGGCTCGTTCCCGATTATACAAAGAGACAAACCCAGTTCTTGATTCAGCTTGGCTTGGCTTGTATATAATTCCCCGTATGTTCCGCGCATTGACGCGAATAAGTTCATTAATTTGTTTTTTGTATCGATTAATTTATCAAGTTCCGCTCTTCTTGATGAATCAGTATCCGCTATTAATTCTTCGTATCTGCCGATAAGGCTTGTTTCGTTAGAGTTGTCAAAAAAATCATTAAGGCTTTTAAAATAATTTGCGCGAGCGGCTATCCACGCGGCGCGATTTTCTTTGTTAGGTGTTTTTATTAAATCTTCAAGGAGAGTTTTTGCGTACTCGCCCAAGAACAGCGGAATTGATTCCGGTAAAATTTTCGCGAAAACTTTTAATTCGTTCGCCTGCGCTAAAAGTTCCAGCATGGCGTTATCTGCCGCTTCGTATTTGCGGAAAATTTCGATATTAATACGGCGAAAACTGCTGTTCCACGGCGTAATAATATTACCGTCTTTATCCAATATTATATCTAAATCTTTTCCGTCATGTCCGCGCAGCCATAAAATCAATTTTTTATCGGTTGTTTCAATTTGCGAAACCGCATAACGATTTTTTAAATTGACATATAAGGGATACTCAACAGACCCGTCAATCTCTACGGGTTTTACCCGTCTTAGTTTTCCGTCTTTATCCAATTGCGGCTTTGCGTAAGCGTCAAGATAATTGCCGAAGACAGCGGCGGATCGAACCAGTTCCTCGTCCCTGTCAATTAAAATTCGGATAAGCCGCTCTTTGCCCTGCTCCGCCGACTCTACCACCTGCTCTACAAAAAGCGGAGCCTTCTGCGGCGCGACAAAGCCCATGCGGATACCTTCAAACAGATTGCGGATATTGGAGTCTATTTTGTCGTATTCATCGGCAAAAGACTTGCGGATATCCGCTTCCGTCAATGTTATCGGCGTTGCGGACGGCGAAAGCCTGCCCGCCAGAATCAAATTGGCGGCTTCCATCTCTGTTAAAGTGACCAAAACAGTAAAAAAATCACTGCCTTCTATAAATTCATCAGTTTCTATGACTAAAATTTCATTGGAAACAACGGGGGTTTTATATTTTAAGAGGAAATCATAGTGCGGTCCCAGTTTCGGACCGGAAAACAAAAAATCGAGCAGAAAAATCAGACCCACAGCGAGGGTAAGACTGCCAAAAAACATAAATATTGATGTTTTTAACGAAACGCGCGCAGGCATATTTAAATTTAGGCTATTGTGATAAAATATACAAGTATTTATAGGAGAGATTTATGGGTAAGGCGTTTTTGGATGAAAATTTTTTACTTGAGACTGAGACGGCGCAGAATTTGTACAAGGCGGCAAAAAATGAGCCTGTCTTTGATTACCACTGCCATCTTATTCCGTCCCAGATAGCGGAAAACAGGAAGATGAGCGACCTCGCCGACGCTTGGCTTTCGGGGGATCATTACAAATGGCGTATGATGCGCGCCTTTGGCATTGATGAAAGATACATTACGGGCGGCGCTTCCGGCTACGAAAAATATCTTGCGTGGGCTCGCACTGTGGAAAATTTAATCGGAAATCCGCTGTACCATTGGACTCATCTTGAGTTACAGCGTTACTTTGATATTTATGAGCCTCTTAC
>JGI20170J14366_1000368_pt1 | contig 18509 bp, 16 predicted proteins | sample TergutNc150P3_FD_14366 | JGI IMG/M metagenome (IMG submission 14366) | reverse complement strand
TGATCGCGCGAAACGCTTCAGCCGAAAATAAAACAACCGTTCCATACGCTCAGGCTTCCGCTTCGTTCGCCAGCCACGCTATGAGCCGCACTCTTGAGACAGAGGGGATTAACCGTTTTCTTGAATTGTTCCGCTACAACAACACTCTTGTGGAACCCGCTCACCGCCGTCTTGGTTTTCATTACGCCGTTACAGGCCGTCCTTCGGCGCAGCAGCACCTTATGTTTGCGTTTATTATTCAGAATACGATTATAATTGACGAGATAATTAGGCGTAAATTTGATTTTACCTTTGATGACGGCTCGGGACGCCCCGCTCTTTCGATTATTGCCGAAAATATAAACAACAACCAGCTTCTTCTGGCGTACATGGACGAGGTGGAGTACTATAAAACTATTTATTATCTTGCTTCCAGCCTTTACCGGAACGGGAAACCGTCAGTTGCGCGTAACTTGTGGTCGTTCCTTGCTTCTCAGCCGCAGGCGGGGGAATGGTACAGCCGTTCCGTTATACAGGTTAGAAGTCCGTACCTTGAACCTGTTGTAGAAAGGCCGTAAAGAAAATTCTCCTGTCGGGCAACCCGGATTTGAACCGGGGACCCCAAGTCCCCCAGACTTGTACGCTAAACCAACTGCGCTATTGCCCGTCAGGAAAATCTCCGTGGTAGAAACATATCATAAATGGCGGTTTTTTGTCAATCCTGCATGCATGCGCCCTGCGTAAGGTAGCTTTTCGCTACGGGATCGGAGTTGTCTATTTCAAGCACGGTTCTGAAAAACGCGGCGGCTTTTTCTTTTTCGTTGTTTCTAAGCGCCAGTACTCCAAGATTGGAAATTATTTTTACATTTTCAGGATCGCCTGTAAGCGCTCTTTCAAGTTCGCGCTTCGCTCCTGCCGTATCGCCTGTTTCCATCAGGCAGATTGCAAGCTCGTTCCGGGTGTCGCTGTTGTCCCCTCCAAGCTCGATTGCTTTTTTTAATGCGCTCTTTCCGTCTTCCCATCTGCCAAGCAGCCTTAACGCCCATCCGAGCATAAACCAGCCGTTCCATACTTTAGGACGGTCCTCAATAAAATCACGGATACAGGCCAAGCCTTCTTCTGTTTTTCCCTCACGGATTAAGTTATGCGCATTAATAAAATTTTCATCGTCAAGGCCGTTGTCTTTAACTTCCTTTATTCTTGATAAAATATCGGGACGCAAATACATAACAAGGCCTGTGTAATAATCCAGCCATTCCTGATCAACTTTTTTTTCTTTTATTGCCCTTAACATGCCGTAAAAAATTGACTCGAAGGACATGTTTTCCAAGGATTCTTTTTCTTCGTTTTCAAAAATTTCAACAGGAAAGGGAATATCGGGATCAATCGGAAAATCAACCAAGGCCCCATCCGCCAGCTGTTCGCGGATGCTTTCAGGTACGGGGATAAAAATTACACGGCTTTTCATTACTTTGCCGACTGTGCAGCGGCGGGTTTAGCCGCTGCCGGCGCCGCAGGTTTAGCGGCAGCGGACTGTGCCGCGGGTTTGGCTGAAGCGGGCGCGGCAGGTTGAGTCCCGGCAGGTTTGGCCTCAGGAGTCTGAGCGTCATTGGCAGGTTCTTCTTCAGTTCCACTGCGATAATCCGCTCTTATCGCGGTCAGGAAGTCGTTTATCCTCATTTTAAAACCCATTGGGGTGGTCGCTTCATTAAAATTCAATCCAAGGGCGATCATTTCTTTTTTGCCTTCTACGTTTTCCGCGCGGATAAATTTTCCCCTAATCGCGAAAGACTCTCTTGGATCGCTGAAGTCAAGGCGTAATATCACGTCTTTTTCAAGAAGGAATTTTGCCACTCCCATCATTATTATTTTAGAGCCGGAAAAAGATAAATCCCTTAATATACAGCGCCTTGGAACATTCTCAATAAATACGGTGCTTTCGCTTGAAAAAAGATTTAACTTTCGTACATTTTCCGCTGTTATTTGTATTCTGTCGTCTTTTCTTTTTGAGGAATTTACGGTTGCGTCCAGAACGCGCCCCATAATTTCGATAAAGTCATCCGGCGGTCTGTTTGTAAATTGGATATTAAATAAATTTATATCCTGCGAGTTGCCGTAAGGCGCGCTTGAAAGGACGCGGCCGGCGACAAAAAATGTCACCGTATTTGATTCTCCTGTAGGCTTGAAGCAAAAACGCAAATTTACAAAATTATTGGTACCATGCAGTTTGCCGAGCAGTCCTGTCTTTACATTAGCGACAACTTTTGCGCCTTCAAACGATGAGGTATAGACAACGCACGGCCAAAAATCATTGCCGCACTTCAAATGAACCTGTTGTGTTAAAAGCCCGGTAACTTGTATGATTTCTTTAGTATAAGTTACCTCAATATCCTTGAAACGGTCGTAATAAACGGATATTTTTTGGCTTAAAAGTACTCCCATTTAATATAACTATAAACAAGAATGCCCTTTATAGTCAATGGATGATCAAGTCAAATTGTTGTATAATATTGAAGTATGTTCGACAATTGTCTGATTATGGCGGGGGGTTCAGGTACAAGGCTATGGCCCGCAAGCAATTCGCGGCTTCCGAAGCAGTTTTTGCCTGTAGACGGTAAAAAGAGCTTTTTTTCACTGGCTGTAGAAAGGGCGCTTGCCGTCACAAACGGAAAAGTTGTCATTATTACGGGCAAATCCCAAATTCCCCATGTAATAGCCGATACGGCAAAATTGAGTATGGACAAAAAAAAACGCCTTATTGTCATAGGCGAGCCTGAGGCGAAGAATACGGCTCCGGCGATAGCCTGCGCGGTTGTCTACTCCCGGTTGTGCGGCGGCGGGGAAAATATGCTTGTTTTAACAAGCGATCATATTATTGAACCGTTAGATACATTTAAGTCCGACGCGGCTCTTGCCGCCGGGGGCGCTAAAAAGAGAAAACTTGTGGTTTTCGGGATTCCACCTGCCCGCCCCGAGACGGGTTACGGCTACATAGAAACCGGTAAAGCCGGGGCGGGCGTGTACGAGGTAACCGCTTTCCATGAAAAGCCGGATTCGCAAACGGCGGAAAAATACGCCGCAAGCGGGAATTTTTTCTGGAATTCGGGAATGTTCGCCTTTTCCTCCGTTTTTATGGCGGAACAGTTTCGCCTTCTCGCTCCAGATGTTTTTTGCTGCTTTGAAAAATTGAAAGCCCCGCCGTCCTCGTCATATAAAAAAATACAGGGTATTCAGGTTTTAACCTCATGGAAGGGATTGTCCGCCGCCTACGGTAAAACAAAAAGCATATCGTTTGATTACGCGATAGCGGAAAAATGCACCGAAGTTTCCATGATCCGTACAAATTTTAACTGGATCGATATCGGCAATTGGGAAGAATATGTAAAAGTATGCGGGAATAACGGCACGCAGGTTTTCAGCGTATCATCGGAAAATTGTTTTGTTGATTCGGACATACCTGTAGCCCTTGCCGGGGTAGAAGATTTAATCGTGGTAATACGAAGCGGCAAAAACGGCTCTCCGGCGGCCGCTCTTGTCACAAAAAAAGGACAGACGCAAAAAGTCCGCAGCATCGTTGAACAGATAAAAAAATCGGGAAAAACGGATATTTTGTAGAGGCAAATAAGGATTGAAGAGAAAATCATTTTTCAGTAAAATGGATAAATGCAGATCATCACTCTTGGAAACGAATTACTGCGGCAAAAAGCTGAAAAAATTGATCAAATTGACGATAAAATAATGGACTCGGCGAAACTGATGCTAGAAATCCTCAAGCAGGAAAAAGGGATTGGAGTTGCCGGTCCCCAGATTGGCCTGATGAAGCGAATTTTTGTTACACATACCGAAGGTGATGAAGAGCGGATTTTTATCAATCCTTCAATTTTAGAAACGTCGCAGGAAACTATAAAATATGAGGAAGGCTGTCTTTCCGTTCCGGGGCTTTACGCCGATGTTGTAAGGGCCGAAGCTGTGAAGATACAGGCGTGGAACGAGAAGGGCAAACCGTTTACATTGGAAGCAAACGGGCTTCTCGCAAGAGTTATTCAACACGAGTACGATCATCTTGAGGGCATTCTTTTTTTGGATCGTTTGTCAGAATTAAAAAAACAAAAGCTTATTGAAAAATACGAAAAAGCGCTGATTAAGGGAGAAAAAATCGAGAGGAGAAAAACCAGGGGAGAAAAAAAACCAAAGTGAGGGTTCTGTTTGCCGCAAGCCCCGCCATAGCAATACCGGCTTTACAGTCGATATGCCAGACAGAAGGAATTGAGGCGGCAGGCGTGCTTACAAACCCCGACAGTCCCAAGGGAAGGCATGGTACGCCCGTGCCTACGGAGATAGGAGAAGCTGCGGTAAAAATTTGCGCGAATGTTCCCGTGCTTAAACCGCAGAAGCTTGACGGAGAAGCGCGCGAGCAGGTAAGTTCGCTGAAACCGGATCTGCTTGTTTCTTTCGCTTATGGGCGGATTTTCGGTCCTAAATTTTTGGCGCTGTTCCCAAAAGGAGGGATTAATATCCATCCTAGCCTGCTGCCCAAATACAGAGGGCCGTCTCCTGTACAGGCGGCGATTTTGAACCGCGATACAGAGACGGGGCTTACGGTGCAGACCTTGGCAAAGGAGATGGACAGCGGGGATATTCTGGCAAGTGAAAATTTGCAGCTAACGGGTACTGAAACGGCAGGCTCGCTCAGCGAAATAATGGCGCAAAAAGCGGCTGTTATTCTGCCCCAAGTGTTGCGAAATATTGCCGCCGGAACCGCCGTCGCGCGGCCGCAGGATCACGGTAAGGCAAGTTATTGTTCCCTGATTACAAGGGACAATACCCTTATCGACTGGAAAAAGAGCGCGGCTGTAATTGAAGCCGAAATTAGGGCTTTTTACCCGTGGCCGCTTTGCCGGACTATTCACGGTGGGCGGGAATTATATATATTAAAAGCAGGGATATATGGCGAAACGTTTGGCGTTCCGCCTTACGGAACGCCAAACGGCAAAGCGGGGCAGATTCTGGGAATAGACAAACAGGCCGGTATACTGGTACAAACAGGAGAGGGGATTCTCTCCGTTACCGAATTGCAGTATCAGGGGAAAAAGGCGCTTTTTTGGCGTGATTTTTTAAATGGGGCGCGGGATTTTTTAAACGCGCAATTAGGAAGTGAAAATGTTTGATTTAAGTTCAATAGAAGATTATGTTGCGAACCATTTAAGGGTTTTTATTTTATTGGTCGCCGCCCTTGTGCTTATTGTAGGTCTTATTGCCGTATCTGTTTTTTTTATCGCTGTGCGCGGAGCGGAGCAGACAATGGTTCCTGATGTTGTAGGCAAGGAATTAACGCAGGCCCTTCTTGAATTACAGGTAAAAGAGCTGTATCCCCGCCTTCTCATGCGTTATTCGCAAACTTCCAGCGACAAAGGGCATATATTGGAACAGGAGCCGAAATCGGGAACAATTGTAAAAGCGGGCAGAAGAGTGCGCCTTGTTGTAAGCCAGGGAGTAATCGTAAACAAAGTGGAAAATTTTGTCGGCCGGAATATTAACGATGTAAAAATGGATTTACAGGCGTTATACGCTCAAGCCAACGGAATTGCTTTGCTTACCGTAAAAGAGCCTGTCATGTACGATTTTTCTTCCGAAACGCCCGGAACGATCCTTGTTCAAAAACCGGAACCGGGAACGGATATCTCAGGTCCTTTAACGCTTGAATTTGTTGTTAGCAAGGGACGTGAAAATACTGTTATTACGGTTCCTAATTTAACAGGCATGAAACTTTCGGAAGCGCTTGGAGTTATCGGCAATACCGGAATTAATTTTCAGTTTAATATAAGAAACAGAAGCGAAAATGAAAAGGGGGAAACAGTCGTTTATCAAGCGCCTCCGGGGAATGCGACAGCACCGTTAACCTCTATTGTTGACATAACCGTAACGTCTCCTGAAAAAATAGCCGAGAACGAAGTCTTCGGACTTTTCCGTTATAAGATACCGGTAAATCCGTATCCGTTGTCGGTGCGTCTTGAGGCAGTGCTTCCATCAGGAGAAAGGATTAGGCTTTTTACAACCGATTATCTGGGCGGTGATTTTACTCTCCCCTATAAACTGCCCGTGGGAACAACGCTTATTTTGTCAATGCTAAACCGCGAACTATACCGGGAAACAGTCGGCGCGCGTTAATGTCATTCGGCGCTTAACCCGATTACATTGTCAACGGGCAGAGAAAAAATTAAACCTTGAGCGTCTGTATTAAGACCGTAATTTTCGCTGATTGCCTGCATTATCGGAACTTTTTTGTCACATTCGGAAAGGATCAGAATAAGTTCTTTCTCGTCTTGTACGGAAATACCGAAAAATTTTACGGGCCCTTCGTGTGCCGTTCCGCGCGCATGCAAAACAGTTCCGCCCCTTGCCCCCGCTTCCCTTGCAGTGTTCATTAAATCGTCTGTATAACCGTGATTTACAATTGATACGATTAAATCGTGTGTATGTTTGCTTGTCATATTTTCTCCTTTGCCCGAATTATTTTCTGAAAGATTTTCATTCTTTAAAATACTTTGTTTAAAAACCAGTAAAATCGGATCGTTAATCGCTGAAAGCGGGACGGTAAACGCAATTCCCGCTCCTGCGCCGGAAATCTTAAGCTCCTTTCTTACTTCTTTCATTAAAACCTGAACGCCTACTTCCTGTTCAAGGCATAAAATGACGGCCTTCTCGCCGGAGCCAATGCCGAGAAGGTTTAATATTTCGGAACTGGCTGTCCCCTTTCCCACGCTTGTAAAATGGAAACGTACCTTTTCATTTACGCAGACATTGGTAATGGAATGGGCCCGGCTCCAGTCTACAATAAAAATAACCAGTTTTAGTTTTGGCGTTTGTTTTTGCGGGTTTTTTTCCGGCTTTTTAGTCTGCTGTATTTTTGTTAATTTAGAAGGCAGTTTAGAGAGGATTCTTGAAATAACGGATTTATCTACCATCTATGCTTCCTCTCTGTACACATAAATTTTACCCCAGTTGATGCTTTCACTGGATGCGGCGCTGATAGCGGCAGTCTGCTGTATGGTAAGAGCGGCTGCGTATTTTGTCTTGAACTGATAAACAAGTCCCATTAGCTGAATAACAATGAGAGGCGTCATGGCGACTATCGCTACAACGCCGAAAGCGTCAATCATAAGATTTCCGCCGACTCCGGTACAGGTTCCCATTGCGAAAGGCAAAAGGAATGTTGATGTCATGGGACCGGAACACACTCCGCCCGAGTCAAACGCTATGCCTGTAAAAATAGGAGGCACAAAAAAAGTCAGAGCCAGAGCAAAAACATAGCCCGGAATTAAAATGTACATGATGGGAATACTGTAAAGTATGCGGGTCATAGTCATGGTAAGAGCCAAAGCCATGCCGACAGACAGCCCTCTGTTCATCATCTTTACGGTAATTGCGCCGGAGGAAACTTCTTCAACCTGTTTGTTAAGCACATGAACGGCAGGTTCCGCTTTTACGATAAAGTAGCCGACGGTTGTTCCAAGCGGAATTAAAACCCACTTGATAGGCGATTCCGCAAGCTGTGATCCTAAAAGCTGGCCTACAGGGAAAAATCCTACGTTTACCCCCGTTAAAAAAATTACAAGGCCGATGAACGTGTAAAGAAAACCTACGCCGATACGTCCTAACTGATGTTTTTTGTAACGCCGTGTAATTAATTGAAAAATGATAAAGCACAGTATAATGGCGCTTAAAGAAATTAAAACGTCTTGAAGGGAATGCGGCAATTCAAGGGCGAAGTATCTTACCACATCCCGTGAAGTCGCCGCGTCATAAATTGCGGAAGTTTCAACTTCCACATGTCCCGGTTTATAAAAAATACCGAGAAGAAGCACCGCCAGAATCGGTCCGATACTGCACATTGCCACAAGGCCGAAACTGTCTTCCTGTGAGCTTTTATCGCTTCGCAGGGCGGCGATACCCGCGCCCATCGCCAGAATAAAAGGAACCGTCATGGGGCCTGTTGTAACTCCGCCCGAGTCAAAACCAACGGGGACAAAGGATGCGGGCGTAAAGTACGCCACAATAAAAGTTATCAAATAAAAAAAGACAAGTATAACGGAAAACCGTATTTTTAAGAGAGTGCGAAGCACGGAAAGCATCAGGAAAACCCCGACTCCTATTGATACGGTAATTATTAATACAAACGCCGGAACGGAAGGAGTCTGCCTTCCCAGTACCTGTAAATCCGGTTCGGCGACGGAAATGGTAAACCCGATTATAAGCGTGACAAAAATAATAAGCAGTAATTTTGAGCTTTTGGTTAACTCGACGCCTATGCCTTCCCCCATCGGCATCATCGACATATCGGCGCCAAGCGTAAAAAAGCCCATCCCGATAATCAGCAGGGCTGCTCCCGCCAGGAACATCAATATTGTCCCCGACGGCATAGGCGTTAAAACCACGCCGGCTATAAGGACAATAGCGGTAATCGGCAGTACCGACGAGAAGGCTTCCATTATTTTTTCTTTCAAAATTTCATTCATAAAAGTACGCATAATTATAGAAAAAACGGCATTTTTTTGCAATATTTTGTTTACCGTTTGGGAATTTCCCATTATACTGGATATATCATAGGCAGGGCAGGAGGCTTATATGCAAAAAAAGGCAACCGATAAAAGGATGACAGGCGTGGTAGTTCCGGTGGGAGCGCTGCGAAGCAAACACGGAATGGGAGTCGGGGAATTTTCCGATCTTGCCGTTTTTGCGGTTTTATGCAAAAAAATGAAACTGGGTCTGATTCAACTGCTGCCTGTTAATGATACAGGGTATTGGAGCTGCCCGTATTTCAGTTTAACAGCGTTCGGCCTGCACCCTATATATTTACGAATTGAAGATCTGGAAGAATTTAAAACGGCGGACAATTCAATTAAAAAACGAATTAAAGAAGCAAAAAATAAATTTGATAAAGATACACGTTATTCTCATTATAATGTTCTTAAAGAAAAACTAGAAATAAGCAAGGCGCTTTATGACGCTAACGTGAAAGATATAATTAAAAGCGCCTCAGGCGGAAATCTGGCGAAATGGATCGAACAGAATTCATGGGTTAAGCAATATGCCGTCTACCGTAGATTAAAAGAAGAAAACGAGGGAAAATCATGGAAGGAATGGAAGGAGCACCATACAGTAACCGCTGCCGATATTGATAATCTTTGGAAAGATAAAAATTTACAGGAAGAACACCTGTTCTGGGTATGGATTCAGGAAGCGCTGGATTCGCAGTTTTCAAAAGCGGCAAAAGCTATTGCCGAAGCGGGCATTGTATTGGAAGGCGACCTTCCTATATTGATAAACGAAGACTCCTGCGACGTTTGGGCTCATCCCGGTTTATTTATTCAGGAGCTTTCAGCGGGCGCTCCCCCCGATCAGTACAGCAGAGACGGCCAAAACTGGGGGTTCCCGGTTTATAACTGGGAAGCGCATGAAAAGGATAATTTTTCATGGTGGCGTGACAGGCTTGCCGTGTCCGCAAAATATTATCAGGCTTACCGCATAGATCACGTATTGGGATTCTTCCGTATATGGGCGTGCTCACGCAGCGATTATTCGGCGGCTCTCGGACGTTATGTGCCATACGCACCGATCACTACGGGCGATTTCAAGAAAATGAATTATGACAAGAGCAGATTCCGCTGGGTAACTCAGCCGCACATAACATCTGCGGAAATTTGGGACACGCTGCGCGGCAACTGGGGCAAAAGTTTTACAGAAGCGGAAGTTACGGCTGCGGCAAACAAAGTTTTTACCAAAGCGCTTGACAGGGTGAACAACGAAGAGCTGTGGCTTTTTAAAAAGAAGATCAAGGGGGAAAAAGATATTGATGCCCTCGGCCTTCATATTGCTGTTCAGAATTTTCTTAAGGGAAAATGGCACGACAGGCTGTTTATTGAATATGACAAGAAAAAATATTTTCCTGTTTGGTATTTCAGGGAATCCAGGGCGTATAACAGTTTTTCACCGGATGAAAAAAGAGAACTGGAGGACTTTCTGGAAAAACGCCGTATAAAATCCGAAAAAATATGGGAAGCGCAGGGCAAAAAACTTCTTACAGTGCTGGCAGAATCTTCAGGAATGCTGCCGTGTGCGGAAGATCTCGGCGCTGTTCCTTCTTGTGTTCCGAAAGTTCTTACAAAACTGAAGATACTGGGGTTAAGAGTTGTGCGTTGGCACCGTGACTGGGGCAGAAACGGACAGCCCTATATTCCTTTTGAAGATTATCCGCAGTTAAGCGTTTGTACCCCGGCGGTTCACGACAGTTCTACCGTAAGGGAATGGTGGGAAAGAGAAGCGGATCAGGGACAGTTCTCCGGATTTATCGGCGTTCCGTCATTGCCGAAAATATACAACCCCGGGACAGCGAAAATTATTCTGTCAAAGACAGCGTCCGCCCGCTCACGTTTCCGTGTTTTCCAGGTACAAGATCTGCTTCATCTTTCAAATAAATGGTATGCCGCTGATCCGGCGTCCGAGCGTGTAAATGTTCCCGGAACCTTAAACGATTTTAACTGGACGTACCGCCTGCCTTCAACGATTGAAGAAATCGCAAAAGACAAAGATCTTGTCCGTGAAGTAAGGGAATTGAGCAGAATAAAACCGGCAAAGAAAAAAGTATAGGCGGCAAGTTTTAAACTATATATTTATGATATGCGCAAATTATTATTAAATCGTACATCTTTTATTCTATACTTGAAAAATATAAAAAACCGCGATATATTATCCAATAAAGGCGTATGCCTTTTGAAATAATAATTAGGAGATATAAAATGAAAAAAATTTGTTTAATTTTATTGGTTTTGGCTGTTGGTTTCGTTTTTGCCGCATGCGGCTCAAAGCCGAACGTAGGATCGGCGTCTGATGTGCCGCCGTGGCTGAATGATTTTCCGCCGGATGATTCTCTCTGGGGAATCGGAAGCGCCAAGCAGTCTTCACAGCAGATGTCCATGACCACAGCGGAATCCCGCGCAAGGACGGCTATCGCGCGCCAGCTTCAGACCAAAGTACAGGCGATGTTTACGGATTATAATCATGATGCCGGTAATGTGAAAAATCAGGCTAACACTTCATTACAAGAAGATGTAAGCAGGCAGATTACCAATATTGACATTACCGGAGCGAGACCGATTAAGCGCTGGCAGGGAAAAGACGGTACTTGGTGGTTTCTGGTGGAAATGAAAAAAGCCGACGCTAAAAAGCAGGTAGCCAGTATTCTTGGAAATGAAGAGGCGGCTTTCGCCCAATTTAAGGCGCAGCAGGCGCTTCAGATGATGGACGCTCAGCTTGCCAAGAACAATAAACCTGTGCTGGTGGACAACTAGTTGAAATCTGTTGGTATACTGTTATGTTTGTCGTTTCTGGCGTTTTGCGCCTGCAAGAGTTCGCCTGATTCAGGCGCTTCTCCCGCTGACGCTCAAGCTGCGTCTCAGGATGCGCTTGGCAGACTTGACGGTCAAGTCGGCCGTCCTGCAGATATGCCGAGCGCTCCTTTGCCTCAACAGCCGTCCGGCGGGCAAAGTGTTTCTTCATCAACACAGAAACAGACAATCATTAATACCGGCAAGAATAAGCCCGCATGGGTAGATTCCATTGAATCCGTATATAAAAGATCGCAATATGCCGCCGCCGTGGGATATGCCTCCGGCCGTGATATGGCGGAAAAAAACGCCTTTGCCAATCTTTCCGGATTTTTCGGTCAGTCGATTTACGCTGATCAAACCATAAAAAATACCTACAGCGAAGCCGTAAGAAACGGCGTAACATCCGGTTGGACCGATACCATTAACATGGATAACACCATAAGGACAACTGCCTCTCTGGAAACTCTTGCCGCGGCGGAGATTAAAGAAGTCTGGCATGACGCTAAAAATAATGTTTATTATGCGGCGGCTGTTATGGATAAATCAAAGGCCGTCGGAGTTTACACGGATATGATAGGCGCAAACCTGAATATGATAAAAAATCTTGTTACAATGAATCAGGCGGAACGCAATTCAATGGAAGGTTTTTCCCGGTATCAGTTTGCGGCGGCTGTGGCGGATATAAATATTACTTACGGGAATGTATTAAAATTAATTGATGCCCCTGTTCCAACGGGGCTAAAAAAAGGCGACGAATACAGACTTGAAGCGCAGAATATAGCCAGATCAATTCCTGTAGGCATAATAGTAAAAAACGACAAAGCGGGAAGAATTCAGGGGGCGTTCGCAAAAGTGCTTTCACAGGCCGGTTTCATAAGCGGCGGCAATAATTCACGTTATATTCTGGATGTTAATATATCCGTTTCTCCCGTTGATCTTCCCAATAATACAAATAAATTTGCCAGAATAGAACTTGGCGCTAATCTTACCGACACAACCGCAAAAACTGTATTGCTGCCCTATAATTTTAACAGCCGTGAAGGCCATGCCACAGCCCCGGAAGCGGAAAACCGCGCTTATATGGCGGCGGAGCGCAAGATAGGCGAGGAATATAAAGATATATTGGTTGCATATCTTTCTCAAGTTTTGCCGAAAAGATAAAAATTTCAAACAGGAGTTTTCAATTCTGTTTTTTTTTGATACAATAATTACGGGGATTTGGGAGGGGGCATGCAGAAAGAAGGATACATATTAAGAAACAGCGATTATATCAGGATATTGCCGGCATGGGCGCAGGAACTGGCCGCAAAGTACGGCTCAAAAACGGCGAATCTTTACATACTGCATGGCAACATCCGTGACTTGCTTCCGCACAGAAAAAAAGAAGATGAATTTGTTTTTACAAGAGTACAGGAGTACATCTCCGAAATTTTATTCGGCAACAGGGATATAATCGCTTATTATGACCGTTCCGGCGGAGTATCATTCTGCGAGCCGGAAATGGAAAGAGACTACCTTAGCGCCGCCCCAAAGTTTGCCGTAAGTCCCGATATCGACAAGGGCGATTTTCTTTCAAGCGATCCCGAAAAAAGTTTTCCGTATCTTGAAAAATATTTTCTTTCGTGTATTCCGGCGGACAGGCGTGAAAAATGCCGCATGGTGTTTATTATTGATTATGCCGAGCATATAGTTCCCGCCGGGGACTTAATCCGCCTTTCCGATACCGACCGTTATTGTATGGTGACATTTAACAGATGGGCGACCGATCCGAAATTTATTAACGGCGACATTTCAATTATCCTTTTAACGGAAAATCTTGCCGACATTTCTTCCCGTCTTATAGGTTCTCCTTCTACCGTAAAAATAAGCGTGCCGTTTCCAAGCGTACAGGTAAGGGAAAGTTTTTTGCGTTCAAGGGGGAAGGAAGGAAAGCTTCTGCTTGAACGGGGGCTTTCTCCCGATAAACTCGCTATGGTTACATCGGGCGTTAACCTTATGAACCTGAACCGCCTTGCCGCAGAAAGTTTTGAGGAAAATAAACCCATATCGCTTGATTTTATGCGGATGAAGAAAAAGGAAATAATCGAAACCGAGGCGGCGGGGCTTTTGGAGTTCATGGAAACTTCTTTTAATTTGTCCCATGTTTCGGGGCATGACTTTGTTAAAAAACGGTTTAAGAATGCGGCAAAGGCGATAAAGATGGGGCGTCCCGACGTATTGCCGATGGGTTATCTTATCGCCGGCCCTGTCGGAACGGGAAAAAGTTTTATGGTAAACGCCTTTGCCGGAGAGATAGGAATCCCGATGGTAAAATTCCGCAATTTCCGTACAAAGTGGCAGGGCGAGACAGAGGCGAACCTTGAGAAAGTTCTTAACATACTTATCGCTATGGCTCCTGTAGGCGTTATGATAGACGAAGCGGACGCATTTCTGGGAGACCGGGATCAGGAAGGGGATTCCGGCACAAGCAACCGTGTTTTTGCTCAGATTGCCAGTTTTATGGGGAACACCGAGTATCGGGGAAAAATAATTTGGTTTTTAATTACTTGCCGTCCCGATCTTATACCTATCGACTTAAAGCGGCAGGGACGTGCCGAGGAACATCTTGCGCTCTTTTATCCTGAAACCGACAAGGACAGGGAAGATCTTTTTAAGACTCTTGTCCGTAAACTTGATTTGGATATTCGCAACTTTTCCGTTTCCGATCTTTTTAAGAAATACAGGCATGAATATTCCGGCGCCGACCTTGAAGCGGTTCTTGTAAGAGCGAAACTGCTTGCGGCTATGGATGACCGTGTTTTTGTAAAGCGTGACGACATGGAAGAGGCAATGAGTGATTTTGTTCCTGCGGCGTATCCTCATGAAGTGGAGCTTCAAAATCTTGTCGCTGTTTTGGAATGTACTTCCAGGGAAATGATACCGAAGCAGTTCCAGAAACTTCCCCGCAGTAAAATTATAAGCGACATTCAGGAATTAAAAGCGCTGCTTGGCGAGAGATAGGGAACTTTAAAACTAAAGTTTTTAAAAGTTCATTTGTTTTCTATGCCCATGCCGAAAAGAGAGAAGTCATACTTAACGGGATCATCCGCGCAATACGTTCTTAATTTTTCCGTAAGCTCTATAACAGCTTTCTTGTCATTGGATTTGCGTTCCAACAGTCCCAGTTTCCGTGCCGTCCGCGCGACATGAACATCAAGCGGAATGTAAAGCCCTGACGGTTTTATATTTTTCCATAAGCCCAAGTCCACCGGGTCTTTACGCACTAGCCAGCGCAGGGCAAGGTTAAGCCGTTTGCATGCGGAACCGTTGCTTTCATTCTCTTTATCATCCGCCTTGCCGGGATTGGAAATATGTTTTGAATACTGCCCCTTGTTTCCCTTTGCCATCTCTTTGCGGAACAGGGCAATGCCTTCCCATGTGTTTTCCCCGTCTGTGAACAGTTTTTCAAGATTTCCGTATTTTGCGTAACAGTGCTCAAATCCTCTGCAAAAGTATTTAAGATCGTTTTCAAAAAAAGTGCGGTGTATGTTTTTGTTTTTTAGGTTTTTATATTTTTGTGAGGTAATGTAAGATAGGGGGCTTTTCCCCATTGTTGCGAATAATCTCTCCGCCGAACGCAGAATCATATCACGCCTTCCCCACGCTATGGTCGCCGTAAGAAAGGCGGCGATTTCAATATCCTCTTTTTTTTTGAAACGGCGTGGAAACTGAACAGGGTCGTCTTTGATAAAATCTTTTGTACAGATTTTTTCGTACCATAAATCCAGTTTTTGCGCTAAAAGTTTTTCCGTCATTTTTAAATGCGTCATCAAGACGGCGAATAATTCGGCGCTTCCTGCGTGATTGTAATGTCATGCGGATGGCTTTCACGAAGGCCGGCGGCGGTAATCTTTACAAATCTTCTGTATTTATTAAGTTCGGGTATGCTCTTACAGCCGCAGTAACCCATGCCTTTGCGCAGTCCCGCTATAAGTTGGTTTAAGTAAGTGCGAAGCTCGCCCTTGTAAGGCACACGCCCTTCGATGCCCTCAGGTACGGGTTCTTCGTCCTTGCCGATTTGGTAACGGTCGCCGGCGCCGTCGGCAATGGCTCCCATGCTGCCCATTCCACGGTATTCCTTGTAAATTCTTCCGTCAAAAATAATTTCATTGCCGGGCGCTTCTTTTAATCCGGCGAAAAGGTTTCCTATCATTACAACGCCCGCTCCGGCACCGATTGCCTTTGTAATGTCTCCCGAGAATTTAATGCCGCCGTCGGCTATTATGGGAATTTTTGACTTTGACGCTTCTTCGGCGCAGTCCCAAACGGCGGTAAATTGCGGCACTCCGATTCCGGCGACAACCCTTGTTGTGCAGATTGATCCGGGGCCTATACCTACTTTAACAGCGTCCGCTCCGGCATCGATTAATTTTTTTGTTCCGTCTTTGGTGGCGACATTTCCGCCGATTACCGGAATATTGAATTCTTTTTTGATTTTACGTATCGCTTCCATAACATTTTTTGAATCGCCGTGGGCGGTATCAAGAACGACAAAATCAACTTTTGCTTTTACAAGCAGGGGAAGGCGCACGGTATAATCCTGAGGGGAAATTGCAGCGCCTACGATAAGTTTGCCTGTTTTGTCGGTTGCGGCGTTGGGAAAATTTTCATGCTTTTCCATGTCCGTTACGGTGATAAGCCCTTTCAGCTTGCCGTCGTGATCCACAACAGGAAGTTTCTCAATGCGGAATTCGTCGAATTTATCGCGCGCTTTTTCTACCGTAGGCTCTCCCTCTACTACGATTACTTCCTCGGTCATAACTTTTACGACGGGAAGAGAATCGTCACGGCAGAAACGAAGGTCACGGTTTGTGATTATTCCTTTTAATTTTCCGTCCTTGTCTACGACAGGAAGGCCCGATACGCCGTTATTTTTGACAAGAATCTTTACGTCACGGACATAAGCGTCATGCGGGACTGTTATTGGCGATTCGATAATCCAGTTTAAAAAACGTTTTACGTTTGCAACCTGATGGGCTTGATCTTCGGGCGGCAGATTGCGGTGAATAACCCCGGCTCCGCCTTCCAGGGCGATTGCGATCGCCAGTTTTTCCTCGGTGACAGTATCCATTGCGGCGGAAATTACGGGCACGTTCAGACGGATGTCGTCGCAAAGAACGGTTTTTATATCACATTCTTTCGGCAGGACTTCGGAATATCCCGGCTGTAAAAGAACATCGTCATAAGAATAACTTTCGTTAAACATCTTATCCTCCCATTAAAGCTTTATATTTTTCGGCAAGCATTTTTGCCTTTTTCGCCGCAAGTCCGCAGTAACGCTGCGGGTTTTCAAAAAAGGAAAGAGCGTCTTCGGCTTCCGCCGTGATTCCCAACTCCGACAATTTGCCGCCGATTTTTCCAAGAACATCCGGCTCTTTGGCAAGAGCGGCGGCAAAACTGATATTTTCTTTTTCCGCCGTAATGGTAATCTTGCGGATAATCTCATGCGCGTCGCCGGCGCCTGTTTCCGCCAACAGAATGTAGGCGGGTTCAGCCATTATTCCGCCGGGTATCCCGCCGCCACGCAGGTTGGCAAGAAGCCTTTCTTTGTCTGTGCCAAGCCCTTCGATAACTTTCGACATTCGTGAGACCGCAAGGCAGAAACCGGCAATGTAATCTGAAATAAAACGCTGGCTTGCCGAATTGGAAAGATCACGCTGATGTTCGCTTATCTGATCCATAAAGAAAGTGTTTACTCTGGGCATGAACGCCTTCCACAAACTTTTAACGTGCTCGGAATTCCACGGATTGCGTTTTTGGGGCATGGTAGAGGAGCCGACTTGATCCGCCGCAAAACCTTCTCGCACTTCTCCGATTTCGCTTCGCTGTAAATTGCGAAGATCGTCCGCAAGGTTGGCGATTATCCCGAAAGCCGTGTTAAATTCCAAAAGCAGGCGCAAAAGGTATTCGGGCTCCACAAGCTGAGTGGAATGTTCGGAAGGCTCAAGCCCTAGTTCTTCAAGGTAGATACGCTCAAGTTCCTGAGGGTCTTTTACAATCATGCTTGTGGCGTTGTAAGCGCCAACGGCTCCTGAAAGTTTTCCTTTAAGTTCTTTTGATCGTTCTTCAATTTCAAGAATTGACTTGCCAAGCCGTGAAACATATTCGGCAAAGGCAAACCCAAGGGTGATTGGAACGGCGTGCTGTCCGTGTGTGCGGCCTACCTGCGGCGTGCCGGCTTCTTTTTCGGCAAAGGAGCAGAGCAGGAGTTCCAGTTTTCTAAGAAGCGGAAGAACAGCCTCACGGGTAACGCCCGCAATCCGCCATGAAAGGCTTGTGTCAAGAATATCAACGCTTGTAGCTCCAAGATGAACAAGGGGAACAATTTTTGCGGGGACTTTTGTTTTTAACACATTAACAAGCGCCCTTATATTGTGACGGGTTTTTTCTTCCTCGGCGTAAACTTCTTCAGGGCTTACCGTGCATTTTTCAAGCTCTTCCTTGACAGCGGGAGTAAACTCTCCCCGGACTTTAAGGTGAGCGAGAACAAGGGCGATTTCCGCCTTTATGCAAGAGGAAATTAACGCTTCTTCGGAAATCCACGGAACAAGGGATTCATAAACTGATGATTCGGAAACGGAATACCGATGGTCTATTGGGGAAATATTTTTAAAAATATCACGAGCTTCCATATTCGATCATGGCAAATTATAAAAAAAATGTCAATGAGGCTTAAAATATACAATCCTGAAAATGCCGGAAAAACAGCCGTTTTTTCCTCTTGTAATTTTGCTTTAACAGGAGCAAAATATAGGGGGAGGGATTTATGAGCAGTGTTGCAGTAACCACAGGCAGTTTTCAGGCCGAGGTCCTGGAGTCGCCGGTTCCGGTGCTTTTGGATTTTTGGGCGCCCTGGTGCGGCCCTTGTAAAATGATAGCGCCTTTGCTGGATCAGTTGGCGGATGAATACAAAGGACGCCTTAAAGTCGGCAAGGTCAATGTCGATGAGGAAGGTTCCCTTGCGGAAATGCACGGCGTTTCCTCCATTCCCTCGCTGTTTGTTTACCAAAACGGGGCAATGGCGGGCCAGAGAACCGGCGCCGCCCATAAACACGAAATCGAAGCCCTGTTTAAGGATTTTATTTAATACACTCACTTCGGTAC
>JGI20170J14366_1000359_pt1 | contig 18582 bp, 29 predicted proteins | sample TergutNc150P3_FD_14366 | JGI IMG/M metagenome (IMG submission 14366) | reverse complement strand
CCCCCCCCCCCCGAAATCGAACCCTTTTTCTTCGGAAATTCTTTTTTCGGCGATTTTTATATATTCGGGGTTTATCTCACAGCCGACATATTTTCTTAATAACTTAATAGCGACGACGGCGGTCGTTCCGCTTCCCATAAAAGGGTCTAGGACAAGCCCGCCTTCCTTACTACCCGCCAAAACGCAAGGACAAATCAGGGCTTCGGGGAAAACCGCAAAATGCGCGTCTTTATACGGCTTTGTCGTTATAGTCCATACGTCCCTTTTATTTCTATCTATATAATCGTTTTTACAAAGTCCGCCCATTTTATCCCTTCCGGGCGTGTTATTAAGTCGGGTCGAATCCCGGTCCCGAATTGAATTGTCGGTACTTGTCGCCGGTTCTTTTATTGCGTTATTATCGAAATAATAATTCGCCGATTTACTTAATAAAAAAATATATTCATGCGATTTTGTGCAACGGTCGGTCACGCTTTCCGGCATCGGATTCGGTTTATTCCATATTATGTCTTGTCGCAAATACCAACCGTCCGCCCGAAGCGCGAAGGCAAGTAACCACGGAATCCCGATCAGGTCTTTATTTTTTACCCCCTGCGGACAGCGGGGTTCCCCGGCAAATTTAGTCACGGCGTTTTTTCGGGCGGTTGTTCCTATATGCGAATATGTCGGATGCCGATTTTTACTTTTTATATAATGGGATTGTCCGCCCTTTCCGCTTCCCGAATAACAATCGCCTATATTAACCCATAAAGTCCCTTCGTCGGACAAAACCCGGCGGACTTCCCGAAACACATTGACCAATTTTTCTATATATTCTTCAGGCGATTCTTCCAAACCGATTTGACCGTCGACGCCATAATCCCGAAGCCCATAATAAGGCGGCGAAGTTATGCAACAATCGACGGCGCCGGCAGGGAGCGTTTTTAGCGTTTCTATATTGTCGCCTAAAAATATTTTATTCAATGATTAAAACTCCATAGCCCGATATTGTCTTGAAAAAATCGCCGGGCGTGACCATCGCCATGCGAATTTAATCCATACAGGACTCCTGTCGCCTTTATTGTCCCGGTATAACATAGCCATAGGCAAAAAACCCGCTTCCATACATTCATATAGACGCTGTTCCGCCGCTTCTATTGTGTCCCCGGGATAACCGATTAAAACATAAGCCCGAAGACTGTTTGAACTGCGGGTAAACCCATTTGATAAAAGCATTTTTCCGGCTTCGTATAACGGCTCCTTGTCTTCGGGACCGTCAAAGGCGAAAAATAATCTTTTTGGTTTTAATTTTTTTAATTCTTGTATATGCCATAATTTTAATTTAGCCGCCTCAAGCCCCCCTGTAAAATGGGCGGCTTCCTTTTGTTTTTCTAGCATTGCAAAAACTTTTTTAATATGTCCGTCGGAACAAGCCAATAAATTATCGTCAAGAATATTCCATCCTTCCGTTATAGACAATTCCCGAACTTCGCCTTCGCGCTTCCATACGGAACAAAACCAACATTTATTCGGACAGCCCCTAGAAGTTATTACATAGCCCTTTTTAAGATACATTCCCGGAATAAAATCTTCGCCCCTTTGCCCTGTCGCCGGTCCGCCTATTTTAACAGGGGCAATTTGTCGCCAGTATTTTTCTAATCTTTCCGCTTCCGGCAAATCATACGAAAAAGTGACCGAAATATGAACTTCGTCGGCTTCGCAAAACATATCGGGAAGCCCGATAAACGCCATTTCGTCAATAGGCGTCGCATTTGTCCGGCGGGGAAATACCCGAATTATTTTTTTCAAAATGGCATATCCTGATCGCCGGGCTTCGGCGCGTCTAGGTTTTGTTTCGCGCCGTCGGGCGTTTTATCCCCTGCCGGAAGGCTGGGCTGTTCGGTTTTTCCTTCCCACGGCTTCAGTTTTACGTTAAAAAAGCATAGTATGGGTTCGCCGTTAATTTTCTTTTGTCTATAATCAATTTCCATATAATCATGTTTTAAGTACCTGACGAATTTATTTCGGGATAACGCTTCCTTGTCGCCGGACTGATATTCAAAATATTTCAGATAACGGTCATAAACCGCTTGGACGGTTTCAAAACAATTTCCCGACATATCAATATCGACATTTGCGTCGACGAATTTGTCAAGGTCGGTTTCCATTTCCTTCACATAACCCTGCTTGTAATTAAAACATTCGTCCGACAATGGGATTAATCCGCTCAATTCGTTTTTGAACTTTATATAATATTGCGCGAATAATTTTACTATTGCCGGATATTCGGGACGCAAGCGGGAATATATTGTCGTCTGCTGAACCGTCCCTTTTTTCCCTTTTTCATGCTGAACCGAAAACGGAATTACAATCATTCGATCGATTGTCGCTTCGTCGTGAGCGTCGAAGCGGGGCTGATGGTTCGTACAAACCAATATTTGAGCCGTCGGAATAAAGTCATGCGGCTCCTGATATAACCCCCGCGCCGTGATTGTGTCGCCGCCCGTCCATTCCTTCCATAACGCATTATTCAAGACGCCGTTTCGTTCCGTTTCTTGCGCTATTGCCGCGCCGCGCCCTTCCATTCTTGCGACGTATGGCGTCGCCTCGTTACCCGAAGCCCTGCGGCGTTCCTTCGTGACCAATATATCCCCGTTCAGGCGGACAATCATTCCGGGATAAACCTTTGTCATTAATTCGACGGTCGTCGTTTTTCCCGTGTGAGGCTTGCCGACCCAAATCCCGCCGTATTTATACTGCGTATTTCGGGAAGCAAAAAGCGATATATAATACATGATTGTTTCTAGGGTCTTTTCGTTTTTAAAATTGCCCTTCATAAAATCGAAAAACTTTTCAGGGCGGGGGGCGTTTTTAATGTCGTCGATTTTATACGGCAAAACTTCGCGCCGATATTCTTCGGGTCGGGATTTTCTATAAACCAATTCCCCGCCGGAAAAATCAAAAACGCCGTCGGCAAGCGTTAAAGTTTCACGGACTCCGGGACCGTCAAAAAGTATATTTTCATTATGGACGCCATGCAAGCCGGAAAAATCATGGGATAATTCTACACGGAATCGGCGGCTTTCTATCCTATTGGTCAAATCAAATAATTTTGTTTTTTTAATCATTTTGTTTTTATAAAAATGCAAAATCACAGAGCATAAAAGACTATAGGAAATTTCGGCGACGTCGGGTTCCCTTTGCCATGTGTGACCGTTATAAAAATAATGTCGTTTTTCGTTTTCGACATATATCATCCGCCCGTCCATAATGTCCCCTATTATCATGGCGGCGGAATGGACGCCCATCGTCGTAAAAAACTGAAGGACATTTTCGTTCGTTTCCATTTTGGGATAATCTATCTTGACAATCGGCTTCGTTACTTTAATTCGCCTCAATATTTCGCTTGCCGGAATTAACGCCTTTTCGATTTCGTTTTGTATATATTTTGATACTTCGTATTTTTCGCAGACTTCAATTAAAAAATAAGGCGACGTTTTTTCGTCTTTTTCCGATTCCTTCATTTCGTCCGGCGTCGCGCCCCATTTCGCCAATTCTTGCTGAACGCCGTCCATTTTGCATGATTTAACGCAAGCCGTGATAAACGGTTTTATATCTTCGCTTTCCAAAGTCAGCCGGGGAATTTTGTCAAGGATTTTTTTTAATCGTTTTAATGATATAGTGTCGAACGCTTCCCATAATCCCTTTGGTTTTTTAACCGCCGCCGTCGGGGGGGTATATTCCCGGGCTTCGGATAACGCTTTTAAAACAACGTCCCGACGCCCGGTCAAAATTAACGATTCCTGATCGGTTCCTATGTCGCCTTCAGGCGGAAGCGGCAATTCGGCGATTTTTATTATTCCCTTATAACCGGCTTGACGTAAAATATCGGGGACGTTCGTTTTTCGCCCCTTGTCTTCGTCGGAAATAGCCACTATCCCCGACGCCTTCCGCCCTGCGTCGTCGGCGTCAAAAAATAAAATTATTTCCTTTACGTCCAATAAAAAGGTTTTTACTTTTGGCTTCGTCAGCGCGTTCGTTCCGCCCGTCGCAAAAACATTTTTAATTCCTATGGCGGCGCAGACAAGGGCTTTCATTTCCCCCTCGACAAGTATCACGGGAATAGTCGGGTCGATTTTGCCCGGCATGGGGAAAGAACAAATAGGGCTTTTTGTCCCCCGTTTTTCCGCGCTGACCGTTTCGCCCTTTTTAACCTTTTCGATTATTGTTTCGATACCGTCAATATAATAATGTAATTTATAGCCCGTCCCCAGTTTTATGATAACGCCGGAATGCTCCCATGACGAAGCGCCCGTCTTCGGGTTTCTTTTTGGAATGCGAAGACGGTCTATAATATCGGATTTTAATTCTTGTTTTACTATGTCATAACCCGACCAATAAAAAAGATATTTTTTCAAGAACGGCAAAACGTCGTCGGGATAGTCGGTCAGCCCGGGAGCCGTCGCCGCCGCCCGTGTTTTAAGAAACTGGCTGACCATTTTTTCCGCCGCCTTGTTTTCCGACAAATACTTTTCAAATACAACGTCCGCCGCTTCGTCCCTTGAAAAATCTTCGACCTCTTCCGTCGTCGTTTCCTTTTTGGGTCTTGCCGGGATAACGGGCGAACCGCCGTCGAATAGTTTTTCGGCGAATTTGTATTGTTCCCCCCTGTCGATTATCCCTTCTAATATGCCGATTGCGTCGTAAATATCCCCATGAACCCCGCAATGTCCCGAATTACAAGTAAAATTTTCTTCATATATTGCGCAAGACGGTTTTTTATCTTCATGGTCGGGCGAAATACAACGGACTAAACCGCCAATTCCCGGCGGATTAATCCCCTTCATTCGCAAGTAGTCGATCAGTCGATGTTTATATTTCCCAAAATCCAAAATTAACCCCTCCCCGAATTAACGAAAAATCACTATTAACAAAAGAACTACTAGAGCGACACTTTGCCCGATAACGACAAGACCCAAAATGTCACGATTACGGGCAAGGCGGAAAATTTCCTTTTTCAAGTCCGCCATTGCCAGTCCGTCGATTTGCTTCCGATACATTTTCCGAAGTTTTTTTACTTTGTTCATTTTTTTTCCTTTGTAAATTCGTTCCATGCCCGCTCTATATCTTCATAAGAAACTTTTTTTATTTTTTCCATTGCCGACCGTTAATAGGGCGTGTATAATTTCCCCGCAAATACATTTCGTTTCCCCGTGAAATGTATATTGTTTAATACCGGGAATTATCATAGAAATCATGTCGCTTATATTATTAGCGGCTTCCATAACTTCCATTGATACCGTATTTTCGACGCCGCAAACTGGACAACTAACAGCCATATTTGTCATAAAATTAAACCTCCGAAAAAAGCCAACTATAAAAATACCCGGCGCATAAAACGCCGCCTTCCTTGACGCCAATTTGGCATTTGCAAATCGGGCAAAATTCACATTTTAACCGGGACGGGTCTTTAATAAATGTCCAACTCTCCGTCCCGGACAGCCGCGCCATTTCTTGAAACGCCCGATATTTCCCCGCCGTTATGCGAAGTGTTACCGATACAGGCTGATTGTTTTCCCGCAGTCGCCGTTCCCGCATTTCCATTTCCCTGTCGTTCATAACCTACGACCTCCCCGCCTATTATTTTTTTGACCATGTGAACCGCCATCGTTATAGGCTCCCCGGATTGCCGGAAAACTTCCAATTCCCGGGGGCTATAACTGACCAATTTCCCGTCACGTCCTATGTCTTCGCAAAACAACCAACCTGATTTTTTATGAAAGGCGACGCGCTGTTTTAGCAAGTCGGAATCAATATATAAATAGTCAGGGTGGAGCGGTTTTGCCATTAATCCTCGAAACGCTTTTGAACAAGACTTATAATGTCAAGAGCCGCATCCTTTTTGTATTTTTCGATTTCCGCCTGTTTTCCTTCCGCGCCTAATTCCTTAATTTTATTTTCAAGCCCGGTTAAATAGGAAAATATTTCGTCGAAAACGTCGTTCAAATCGACCTGTTTATGTTTTATTTCCTTGCGCTTCCATGCGTCGGGATTGTCGGTTTTTATCGCTTCGCCCCGCTTGCCCGGCGGGATATATTCGCCGTCCGGCGTTTTGTGCGTTTCGCATAATGGGTCGGATTCCCCTTCGTCGCCTTCCGGCGGTTTCGCAGGGGCGTTTTTTTTCGCCGGGCGATAATCCTTCATTATTGATTTGGCGGCGGCGACGGTTCCCCCGCCGTTTATGATATAACTGACAAGCATCGGAATGTCTTTTTCCTTCGCCGCCTGTATTTCCGACATGACCGACGTTTCTAATTCGTCGGTTTTATACCCCGCGCATTCGGCAATAGCGCGGACTTTATAGGCGGATATTTGCCGGGAAACATAAACTTCCGTTTTCGATAATTCGGCGGCTATGTCGCGCTGGGTCACGCCGGGGACTTCCGACATTAAGTAAATAGCCCGCTCCCTGTCCTTCGGCGTCAAATCCGTCCTTTGTAGATTTTCCACTAATTGAAGGGTTAATTTGTCGCCCGTGATAATCTTCGCCTCAATCATTGAAAAATCGTCGCCATGCTCACACAGATAAAAATGTGCTTTTAACCGTCTATGACCGGCGATTAATTCAAATCGTTCTTCGCCGTTTTCGGGTTCCGCAATTTTAACAAGTATCGGTTCCAATAAAGTATTTTTTTTAATAGAAGCGGCAAGGTCTTCTATATCCGTATAATCAACCCGAATATTCCCGGTTATTATAATTTGGTATATGCTGATTTTTTTTGTTAATCCGGCATTCGTCAATTTAGCCATTTGAACCCTCCTGTTTGTTCCATTGTTCTATCGCGCCGTTCGGCGTGTAACCCATCGGCGCGGTTTTTCCGCAGTCAAGACAAACAACCTGATATAATGCCGACATTGGACTAACAACCCGAAGGATTCCCCCGCATTCACATTTTTTTACTTCGTCTTTTTTTGTCAAAATTACTGCCGCCTCTTCCATTGTCATGGTTTTAACGCTTGTTATTACTTGTTCCATTTCGGAGTCAAGTATCCTTTTTATGTCTTCGGGCGTGATTTTATACCCTTGCGGACAAACCATTTCGACCCGAAAAAATAATTTTTGCCCCTTCATTTCGTCTATGATTTGTTCACTCATTGCCGCCCCCTTTTATAACCGTGTCGACGAATCCCTCAAGGCGATTTAACACGCCAGCCTGAAGCGGATAATGAACGTCGGACGTTAATTTTTTTAATGACTGAATATAAGGTATAGGCTCCGGCATTAGATATTCGCCGAATTCGTTTTTATATTCGTCGTAAATACCCGGTAGATTGTTTCTTGAATTAAAAGCGTTTACACAAATAAAAGTTTCCACATCGACGCCATATTGACGCAAGGTGTTAAAATAAAGTTTCGACGCTTCAAAATCTATGCGGGAACAAGCCCCCGGAATGACAAGAACGTCCGAAGCGAAAACGGCGTTCCGTGTATGCGCTCCCCAGTAACCGGGCGGGTCGATAATTACATAATCGTATTTTTTCGCATAACCGCCCCTGTGTAAATTGACCTTTAATTGCCGATCCATCATGTTATTGATTAACATATTGTTTAAATTGCCGGGAATAATATCGACCCACGGCGTCGCCGCATAGATACCCCTGAAGTTTTCCCCCGTCCCGGACAAAAACTCCATTGAAGTAAAATCCTTTAATACTTGCCCGTAACATTGCGAAATCGCGCAGTTAGAATCCAAATCGACAATTAAAACCTTTTTTTCCCGCAATGATAAAATCGTCGCAAGCATTACGGCGAGGGTCGTCTTGCCCGTTCCGCCTTTCCAACTCGAAATAGTAATAATCATATAAAGACCTCCATTAGAACGGAATAGCGTCGGGCTTTTCGTCCCGATATTGCCCCGCTTCGTCCGGGGGCGGTTCATGGCTTCCATTATTGCCGCCGTTCTTCGGCAGAGCCATGAGGGAAATTGATTTAACGACAATATTCACGGTGCTATGTTTTCCGCCGTTATCGTCGCTCCATGAATCCTGATTTAATTCCCCTTCGACGCCGACAAGACGTCCTTTCGTCAGGTGTTTGTGCATGGCTTCGGCATATTTGCCCCAAATCACACACTTAAAAAAATTCGCTTTGTTTTCCCATTGTCCCTCCTTCATATACGATTTATTTATGCAAATTGAAAAATTAAGAACCGCCGTCGCTTGCGCCGTGTACTTTAATTCGGCGTCCCCGGTCATACGACCGACGCCGACAAAACTATTAATCATTTTTTCCCCCTTTTGACATTTCCGACGTTTATAAAATCGCCAATATTTAATTTTTCAAATTCGCCTTCCGAAATCGAAAAACATTCTTGACGGTTTTTCCCTTTATATACCCCTTCGATAATCACAAACCATTTGTCGGGGATATATCTTGACCGAATGACCGGGACGGCCGTTTTTCCCATCGAAACAACCGTCGTATATACCTCGCTGTGAGCCGCAACAAAATATTTTTTTATAACGAAGCCGGATTCTAATTTGTTACAACCGACAAGCAGGGCAATAAAAAATAAAATAATAATTTTTCTTTTCATAGTTTTTTTCCTTTTAATTTCAATAATTTTTTATCTGCTTTGAATTCGCTTTTCATATAATGATTAATTAAATAAATAGAATTGATAAGATTTGCGGATTCGGCGTTTATCAATTCCTGTAAACTTTTAAGTTTTTTTTCCGCTTTTAATATTTTTTCCTTTTTATTCATTCGTCGCCTCCATGACAAGTTTTAAAATTATGTGTTTTCCGTCTTCACGCTCTCCCGGTATACACGCTATATTTCCGCATTTTGTATTTTCCAAATAACAACCCTTGCAACCGTTTAAGGGGTCGACCTCTTCAGTTACAAGCGCCGCCCCATGAGGAATATAAAGTTTACAAATAAAAGGGGATTTGTATTTTCTAACAGGCGGAAGGTTTAACTTTGCCATAATTACGCGCTCCTCTTTTTATAATTTGACGGGATTTTGACGCCCCATTCTTCGGCGTATTTTTTCAAATCGGCATCGGTTATTAGAAGCCATTGCAAAACGTCGGCGCGGCTCCAGCATTTTCGACCCCCGATTAATTTATAATTTCGTCCACAGCAGGGCTGTAAAAATAAACGGGTTCTATATGTCGATAACGCCGCCCCGCCTTTTAATGCGACGGCGGATTCGATATTTAACCATTCCGGGACTTCCGCGCTTATTCTGGGACTGAATACCTTTATTGATAGTTTTTGAATTTCCGCCGTGATTGCCGCCAATTCGATTTTTAGCCCCTGAAGGACTATGTTTTCTTTTTCGTTCATAGCTGATAATATTCCTTGACGTTTTTCGTCCGTCCCGTGACCCATGATTCCATGACGACAAGGGTTTTTCGGATTAAAACGGGTCCGCCCCCTTGTCTTTTAACCGCCTTCCAAATGCTGACCGAATGAATGCCGGAATCGAAACTTGCGTCGAATAAAGACGGGTATTTTATCCCCCCGACAAAAACGGGAATCGCCGTTTTGCTTGTTATTAAGTCGCTTCCGGCGTCGATTAATTTTTGCAATGGGTTATTCAAGGGGAGCCTCCGAATAAAGATTTGAAAAATCCGCCACAGGATACGCTTTTTGATCCTCAAGGACGTAAAAATAAAAACCTAATTCGCCGTTTTTATCCCCCCAAAAAAACTGATACCCCTTTTCATTCCGTAATTTTTCCCCTGCCAACATTGCCGCCGCCGCTTCCTTCGGCGTGTATAGTTTCACGGGGACGCTGTCTTTAATGGGGCATTGATTACAGTCGTCGGTGCAAGAATGACAAGAGCCTTCTATAATTTCCGCATGGCTTTTTTGAATATCTGCCGAAGCGATAACCGAAGCGGCGGAAACATCGTCATTATCAGGGCTTGCCGGGCAAGTGCTTCTGTCTTCGCAAGTGCTACAATTTCCGTCGGTACAATTAAAAAAAGTTTCTTTTTGTAATTTAACATTCAAAACAAACAAGACGGACTTTTTATCCGAAACGCCTTTTTGTAATTTGACATTCGGATATTGCATTTTTAACAAGCGGAAAAATCGCGCCCGTCCGACAAGCAAATCGGCGGAACGGTTTTCGATATATTCTTTATATACTGCGTAAACGACGTCCGCCCGTTCATACCATTTTTCGTCGTAAATTACACAATCCCGAATAAAATCGTTTACCATGCTTCCTTTTAATTCATAGTCCGATTTTTTTGTCGAAATCCGCAAAGTGACGGTCGGTTCCGCTTCGCCGTCCGTCGGCTCAAAAACATTAATCATTGACACATGGACGCCCCCGGCTTCCAATATGTCAGTAACCGTCTGTAATAAAGTTTTCATTCCGTCGCCCCCGTTCCTTCGGTTTGCCCCTTTTGGGCTTCCCATTCCGGCTCGCCGCACTCGGCCGGCGTTTTCCAACCCCGCAAATCCGCGCCGCAGGCGGAACATCGCCCGTCGACGATACTTGCGACGGCGTTTTTACCCTGAACCCGAACGCCGCAAACTTCGCAATTTCGGTCGGGTTTATAGTCCTTGTTCCCCATTGACAGCCCCCGCTTCCATGACAGGCGATTTGTCATTGATATAAAGTGGATTTGTCAGCCCTTGCCCTTGCGTTTCAAATGCTTTTATACCTAATTCCATAAGGTACGCAGTCTGCGCGGCGACGGTTCGCCTTTCCACCCTTGCCATCTTCGTTACCTTATCCCGCATTTTTGATTCGACCTTAATCGTCAAAAAAGATTCTTTTTTCATTTTTCCCTCCAAAAAAAGATTAACTACATAACCTACAAAAACTACAATAACTACAATAACTAACAATATATAACTTGTCAAGCGTTTTTATAAAAAAAGTTAAAAAAAGTTAGAAAATGTGCGATAATGTGAATAAGGCGGTATTATATGGAAAAAAAGTTAAAAAGCTCAAATATTACTATTAGGGTGACTGAAGAATTAAGATTAAAGGTAGAAAACCTATGGAAAAAGCATTATCCCGACATACCTTTTAATTCGTTTTTGGGTCATTTGGTGCGAAAAGGACTTGAAAAGGAACTTCCCGTCGCAAAATATAGGGAAATTAAAGACGAACTGGACGCAAAAAACGACATACAAGCGCAAGAAAACGCCGAAAATGAAAATAGCCCGATTAAAGGGACAAGAAAAAAAGCCTCTGGCGATTAGACGGGAATGTCTATTATCCGCCGTCGGGATTTTGGGCGGGATAAGGCTTCGCCCCTCTTGCGGCGGCGGAGCCGCTATTATAAAATAGCCATGTATGGAAAAAATCAAATTTGAAAACGCCGTCAAGAATTCCGGCGGAAAAATAGGAATGTTAAATAAAGGTGCTTATAACGCCCTTCAGGGGTTAATATCGGAAGGGGAAAATATCGTCGCCGCCGGGGAATGTATCGACGGCAAAGGGTCGGGGGCTGTTATCGTTACCGAATCCAATTTTTACGGTTCAAAATTTACCGGCTTGTTTTCTTCAGATAACGTGACAATCCCCCTTGAAAAAATAACGTCCTTTTCATTAACCGGGGCGGCGTTTATGCAAGCCCTTAATATAACCGAAGGGACACTGGTTCACGCCTACCCGCAAATAACGAACGGAGCCGCCATTATCGACGCAATAAAAGCCGGGAAGTCGACCCCCGTCGCCGCCGCTTCGCCGCCTTCAGACACAGCCGCCGAATTACGAAAATTCAAGGCGTTATTGGACGACGGGATTATTACGCAAGACGATTTCGACAAGAAAAAAGCGGCGTTATTAGGACTTTGAACCATGCCTGAAAAAACGGTTTATTATGTGCAAGGGTCGGCTCCCGAACCTTATATTGTCGAAGTTAATTTTTTCCCCTTTACTATTTCGTGTACCTGTCAAGCGGCGGAAAATCAACTTCCCTGCAAACATAGAATAATGATTTTACAAGGCGACGATCCGGGGATTGTCAAGGGCGACAAATTAAAACTTGACGAAATCAATTCGGCGGCGGTTAATTCCGGCGTTTTTGAACTTTTAAAGGATTACGACGACGCCAAAGCGGAAAGAAAACAAATGGACTATAAAGCCGAAAACGCCTTCGGCAAATATCGGACTGCCCGGCTTGACCTTGCCCAAAAAAAGGTAAAAACGGACAAGGCGGTTATAAAGACCCGCGCCGACATGGAAGCCGCCATTGACGCCATTATCCCGGCGGTCGAAAACACGCATATAGCCTTAAAAGCATTACACGGGATTTTCAAATTTAACTATTGACACATTTTGCCCCTTATAGCATGATTAAACTTCAAATTATGGATAAAAAAGCGGTTCAATTTTTTACACTAGCAAGCATTTTTCGCCCCCGTCCCGATCCGTTACTTGAATTATGCAGAAAAGGAAACCCTCCGCCGGAAGTTACAATTTCCGTTAATGTCCCAAAATGCGATTATGAATATTTAACACAATTATATAAAGATTCAGTCGCAAGGGGCGATCCTTCCGTTCCTATTGATTAATTAGTCGACCTTGTCAGCCTGTGTATAACTTGTTAATTCCTTGTTTTCCCTTCCGGCAAAATGTCAAGTAAAATGTCAAGTGTTTTATAATATCATAGCAACGCTTGTCAAAATATCTTCTATATAATATACTTATATCATACTATATCAATGTTTATCAAAAGGCTTTTTTTTAATTCGGGACCAAGAGGTCCCCGGTTCAAATCCGGGTTGCCCGATAAAATAAAAATTTGTTATAAATTTATGAAGAGCGATTTTGATTAGTTATTTAAATAAAACACGGATTTGAAACGGAGCGCTCCTGTAAAAAGGCTAAGGCGTAAGCCTTGACCGATAAAGTCGGCGCATGGATGCGCCGGGAGCGCGTAGTCGGGGGTGGAGGGAGTTGACAGGATGTCAACGACCGGAACCCCAAATCCGGGTTGCCCGATGAATTATTCAAATTGTTAATATATTTATCCTGCGTAAATCCAGTGTTAATTTACTATTTTTTGTTAAGATGTATACTTAATTCCGGTTTTTGCTGTTTGGTAGGAAGAATTCAAGAGAAGATCTGGATAAATTTCTAAAATGCAATTGATTTAAAAATTCCTTAAAAATCTCCTTGTTTTCGTGTATCGAAAGATTGACCGTTTGTGTATGCAGGGCTAAACAAATAAGAAAGTATGAAAAATATTCATTGAAATATGATTGAATATATGATTCAGGAGGAGGATTCTGCCCATCAATAAAACTAAGGTGAAATGGTTTTAATACGGAAAACCAATATAAAAGAACCGCTGCCTGTCGTTCAATATAGGGATTTCCTGATGGTACTTTGAACCCAAAATCTGCTCCCTCTGATATAATTTGTTCAAGTTGTTCCTGCTGAGTTTGATTTAAAGCTTTGCCAAGATTCCGTATTTTTGCGCTAATACGCCGAAAACCGTAAATATCACGGGAATATCTGGTGAAAACTCCTAATAAGGCGGGATAGTCAATTAATGGCAAACATCGTGAAAAGGTAGTGTCTCCTGTAACCAGAATTTCATAAAGCATATCAGACATTGTTGCAACTTTATTTACAATTGCAACTCTATCTCTCCGTTTAAATTGATCGGCCTCAAATACATAATTAATTGATTTATCATGTTCATAAACAGCATCTTGAAATAAAGCAAAATAGCAATCTTCTCTATCAGGAAACAATTCATCAAATGAAGACATTATCCTCTATGACCTCAATGCGGAAAGTATTTTACCGGATAGCCGTCTTGCGTATTCGTCAATTGAATCATTACATGGATGGCATAGATATGAAGTACTCGGATTTGGGTTATCTTTTGATCGCTCAAATATTTCTGATGAGAAAAAGGCTTCGTCATTTAAGTTTACAGCCAATTCATTAAAATATGTCATTCTTTTTGAAGTTTCCATATTTATCCTTATAACCACTATAGGTTATGTTAATAATATACCACAAATATATTAATATGGCAAGGAAGAGAAATAGGAAAGTTTTGCTAATTCTTCTGTTTTAAGCAGTATAATAGCGCGTTTGATTAGTACCCAAGTGCCTCTTTCAGAATTATCCAATAAGCCTTCGAAAAAAGATATTCTCTTGCCCATCTTATCTTATTATCAAATTCAGGTCTTCCGTTATTTAATAATTTTTCTCGTTCGCCTTTTATGTCCGCTATCTTTTTATAATCTGTTGAAAACCAGAATAAACCGACCTTTGATGACGCTGTCAGTTGTGTCTTAGTCTCTATTGGTATATTTGCCATAATATCCTCCTAATAAACTTATTCGCTACAGAATCCTATTTTTACGGCGGATTTTTCCAGTAATTCTTCTTTGCATAAGTTTTCCAGAATAGATATGTTTGAGTCTGTTCCGTTTAAGATATAGGAAACGGTATTTTTTCGGGCTATGTTTTCTATCTGCCCGCCTGAGAAATCATATTTACCCGCAAGATTTGCGGCTTCGTTTTCGCTAAGAACAGGAATAAAATTCCGCCACATTTGTATTTTAGATTCTGTATTCGGTTTTTCGAATTCTATTTTATATAGAAACCGGCGCTCGAAAGCCTTGTCAAGGTTAACTGTCATGTTGGTTGTGGCGATAAGTATGCCGTTCAGATTTTCCATTTCCTGAAGGATAATGTTTTGAATGGCGTTCTCGGTTTGTTCGGGACCGTTTCGTGCTTGCGACAGTTCCCTGCGTTTCCCCAAAACAGCGTCCGCTTCATTAAAGAACAGGATAGGCGCTAGACCGTCGTTTTTTACGATGCCTCGATAACGGTCAAACAAGGATTTAATGCGTTTCTCACTTTCCCCGAACCACATACTTTTTGTTTCCGATATGTTTACAAGCATTATGTCCCTGCCTGTTTTTCGCGCAATCTGATACGCTGTTTCTGTTTTCCCCGTTCCCGGAGGACCCGAAAAAATACACGCAAAACCTGTCCTCATACCTTTTTCTGTAAGCCGTTTTTGAATTTCTGAAAAATGATTTTTGTTAAGCAATTTCGTCAGTTCATTTATGCGGTTTTTTGTTTTATCGCTGAAATAAAGATTTTTTTCAGAGATTTTGTCCGCGGAAATCATATTTTTTCCTTGTTGTTTTGTTTTTTCCGAAAGATTAATGTCGGCAAGGAATTCTTCTTTTGCTTTTTCTGTAAGTCTGAAATATTCGGTTTCCGCAATGCCGTCCCGGCAGTCATATTGTATAAGTTCATTTTTAATAACTTTATGTTTTCTGGATTTTAACTGGTTTTGTATGCGTCTTGTTTCAGGATACCCGAAAGTATCCCGTAATTCATCAATTAACTCATTTACTTTAATCAATTCATTATCATTTTGTATCAGTTCATTGCAAAAAATAATCATTAATATTATTGCTTCTTCATCAAGATCGTATCCTTTTGATTTTTTTACGAAACAGTTGTCTTTATTATGCGCGAATATATATTCAAGTTCGTATTTAAAACTTTCTAAATTAAAGTTTCTATTTATGTCTTTAAGCAAATTGTCAATATAGTCAAGCAAGTCTTCAGGATACATGTTTTCAAAACATTTGCATTGATATTCGGTATTATTACGGACAGCTTTAATTACATCCAAAGGGATTGTATATTTTGGTAAATCTTCATGAGAAAAACGACTGGAGCTTGTATTAATAAGCCGTTTTTGTTTTAACGCGTCAAAATCATCCATGTATCTTATAAGCTGTATTTTCCCGCATTTAAAAAATTTGGAGATTTCGCCGACGGAAACCGGGCTTTCGCCGAAACGATCCAAAATAAACGAAAAGATTGCGATTTGGGTATGCGTTATGTGAAGAACAGATGAGGCTGCTTCAAGATGTTCTTGAGCTTCATCAAAAAACTTGTCGTTTAAGCCGACTTTTTCCGCGATTTTAATGATTTTCTCGATATGGTCAATTAAATTCATAATTATTCTCCTTTATTATATAAGCCAATAATAATTGTCAAGTTCTGGCTACAGCCCTTCTTTCTCCACAATATCCCTCTGCCCTTTTGTAAGCCTTGCGTTCTCAAATACAAAACCCAATACTGCCTGCTCCCCACCCTTAATAAGCTCTGCCAGTCTTTCTACAGTAAAACCCTCCGGGACTACACACTCGTAATTATTCCTGCCTGTAAACCTTATTGAGGCCACTCCCGTGGTTATGCCCCATGTAAACCGAATCTCTATGATGTCAAGGCTGTGAAATGCACTGATTAACACATCAAAAGCCAATCCCCTGCCAAGTTCCTTAGGTACTCTCACTTCCAAACGGTCTCCCAGTCCCACAAGCTTGTAAAACTCTTTCGGAATTTCCACCTCACCTATCTTTTTACCTCCCTCAAACACAGGCACCACAGTCTCTATTCTTCTTCAATCCTCTTAAGAACGATTACTCCTGTATCATCAAGATGCTTGATAATACTTATGATTTTTTCCTGACATCTTATTGCATCTTTCTTATTATATAATTTGAATCTGCTTTCATATTCCTTATCTTCCTGAATTATCTAACTGTTATAATGTTAAATGATATATTATTGTATCATAGTAATTCATTTTTGTCAAGTTCTGGCTGAGGCTGTTATGAGAAATATTTTATGTTTTATAATCAGGCTTTATGATGAAATTTTCCTGAGCGTGTATCGTAATCCTCTTTATTGTAACATGACATATGCGAATTGTCAAGTTCTGGCTGAGGGCGGAATGAAGATTTTTTTGAGGGGGATGAAGAGTTTTGTGAGGATTTTAACAGTTTTGTTAATTTTATTATAAGTATTCTATCACATAGCACAGAGATACAAAATTGTTGTTGTTTTATTCGTCTTCATTATCATCTTCATTCTCAAATGGTATACCTTTTTCTTTACAATAATTTTCTATCGCTTCATCATTTTTTAAATATTCATCACATATACCTTCTAATACATTTTTATTTCCATTAAAATTTTCCTCTCCACCCTTCAATAAACATGCTATTTGTTCAAAAAATTTATTGAAATCAGGATTATTTTTACATAATTTATCTATTGTGTTTATATCTAATTCCTTGTATTTTGATTGAAATAATATTTTGCATTGATATGGATAAGATGACATTTCAATAACACCGATACCAAATGATTCATTTAGTCTCTTTATTTCATCTTTAAGGTCTTCTTTAATTTTAAAAGAAACTAAATATCCATAATTAGCCCAAGACGAATTTGATACTGCTTGAAAATATGCTTGTTTTAATTCATGATCATTATTTATTTCTCTTTTTAATTCATAGGAAAACAATTTAAATGTTTCTTTTTTGTTTATTGCATTTAAGAATTTTTCACTAGTTTTACTATGTAATTTTATTAATTCAACTCCTATAATATCCGGATGTGTCCAAATTTTATTGACATCATCCTTATATGATTGTTCATGAAAAATAGTTTTTGAATAAATATTTAAACTATTTAAATATGTAGAAAATAATGGATGTAAATCCCTTTCAATAAATTCATTTTTTGATGATACGTTTATTGTTGTATTATTAGTATCTGTAGAAAATTTATCTAAATCTTTTATATTTTCATTTTTTGCAAGATAATATAAGTATTTAGAACCGTCATGCACACGTTTTACCCGTGTATCACCCTTATTAATAAAATTCCCAGCATGTTTATTTACAGTATTTGGAGGGTTGTTATTTTTTGAAAAATCACAATAATTATTTTTAATAATTATCTTACATATATCTCTCGGAGTCATAGGCTCTTTTTTTTCATCTAAAACTTTAATAATTGCTTCACTTATTGTCATTCTTCTTTTCTCCAAATTGAAGGAAATATTACGAAAAAATATTATATTAGTTATTATAATATCATAATACCTTCGTTTTATCAAGTTCTGGCTGAGGGCGGAATGAAGATTTTTTTGAGGGGAAAACTAGTGCTATTCCCCCAAAAACAATGTATAATTAAACAACAAGGAGCCCAAAAATGAAGCCATTATCAACTATCTTTCTTGCCCTGCTTTGTTTTAACTCCCTTACCTGCATATCAACAAAATCAAGCCAAAAGCCAAAAACGGATAAACCCGTAGACCCGTATATCGAAAAAATGAAATTAAATAACGGGGATGTGTTTTCAGGAAACAGCAATGGAAACCGTCCCTTGCGCGGTACTCCTTACGGCTGCGAGACATGGAGCGCCGGGGGAAGTAATAACAGACTGATATGGTATGGTCCTGAATACGGAGGCGGAGCGGCTTTTAGGGCTGAATAGAACTATCCGAATGATTTTTTGGGACGCGTTGGGTACTTCTGGAATACAGGGAAACCTTACACCTATTACAAAAATGTATTCTGTGATTTTGAATATACCAGATCCGATAACGGGACTGCCGGAAATTATTCTTATTTGGGAATTTACGGCTGGTCTAGAGATCCAATGATTGAGTGGTATATCGTTGAGGATTGGTTCGGAGGCGGAGTAATCGGACCTTCAAGTATGGGAGGCGGCGCAAGTAAAAAAGGCGAATTTACCGTAGACGGCGAAGTATATTTTATTT
>JGI20170J14366_1000357_pt1 | contig 18626 bp, 14 predicted proteins | sample TergutNc150P3_FD_14366 | JGI IMG/M metagenome (IMG submission 14366) | reverse complement strand
GGGCGATGTGAAGACGTTGTGCGATTTTTTTCCTCAAAAATCATTTTTTGACTTTTATATCGCATATATACGAATGATGAATGATTTAATCAGCATTTACTTTAGTATCTTTTCTAAAGAGAAACGGCTCGGAGGTTATGAATATGATACGAGGTGAATGGGATATGGACGAGGTTCTTGCGGTTAGAAGCGAGGAGGCTAGGGAGGAGGCCAGGGAAGAAGCTAGGGAAGAAACTTTGAAAGATGTCTTCTCCTTATTAGAGCAAGGCGTTTCATTAGCAGAAGCGAAAAAGAAATTTGGCTTAAATTCGAAAAGAGTGGCTAAATTTAGAAGAGCGGCTCGGAGGTAGAGAGAATGTTGTGGAAAGAATGGAATATGGATGATGCCCTTGCGGTTGCGAAGGAGGAAGGCAGGGAAGAAACCTTGGAAGAAACTGCCAAATCTATGCTTGAAGAGGGGCTTGATGTTTCACTTATATCCCGAATAACCAAGCTGCCACAGAATGAAATTTTGGCTTTGAGGTGAGCGGTTGAAGCCAAGAATGTAAGTTCATTCTGAAAAATCCTGAAAATTCTGCAAATTCTGGTTCAGACAATGGTAAGCAAGAATATCATCGTCATTTGTCATTATTCTTTCGTCCTATAAAGATTGCTGCTAAACTTGTAAATGCGATAATTGCAGGAACTATTGATATTAAAGGTTGCCTAAACAAAACACTAATTCCAAATATAGCAAGCTATACTAAAGCTATAATAAAAGCAAACATTTGCCCTTTCCGGCTTAAACTAATAGATTCCTCTAATAATTTGTCATCATTCTTTCTTCTATGTTCAGCTTCTTTTTCTGCTAATGCAAGTATTCTATCTGCGGCTCCAGGCAAAGTTTGCTCATAACCAGAGAATTCTGCTGAAGTAGGTAATGGACCATGATAAGCTATGGAATGAAGGGTTATATCTTTAGATTCATTTTCCATTTAAAACTACCTTTTTCATACTTTTTCCTATGTCCATTCCTATTTTTTCCCAGTCACTTTTTAATGCTAAATAATCTCGTTCAAAACCATGGGAAAAGCTAGGAATAGCAACAAGATTACCCCACATGTCAAATGCTGAGGCATAGCCAGAAAGAAAATGCTTTAATTTGTTCATATTACAAATATACAAAAAAATTCTCCTCAATTTCACATTTATTCCCAAACCATGCAAAATACCTGCCCACCCACCCTCAAACGGAGGAATGAGGGCGGGAAATAGCTATCCAAATTAGTTACTACAAATAGGATTGGAAGCAGCAGAGCCTTCCCAGTCCACATTCTGATTTGCCGGAACCCAAATATAATAGCCAGCATCTGCTTTATTAGGAAGAGTTCCACTATTGCTCCAACAATTGACATTATTAGTAGCAACACCATTGACTGTTGCATTATTACCGCAGCAGAACTTAGTTATGGAAGTTGCAAAGAAGCATTGACCATTTGTTCCACCACTAAGTGAAGTTAGGCTGTTGGCAACATTAGAAATCGTATTTTGAGCCATACTATTGCACCAACTTGCCTGATATGCACAATTTGTGCCTAGGTTACCCGAACTAGAACTAGAACTGGAGCTAGAACTGGAGCTAGAGCTGCCCCCACCCACAGTCACATTCACATTTGTATTTTGGGTTGTACCTATGTAGCATGGGATACTCAATCCACTTACGGCGTTTCCGCCGCAAGAAAAGCCATTCAGCGTTAATTCGCAGTCTCCAGCATTTGTTCTTGTGAAAGCGTTGTTGCTCCAAGAACAACCAGTGGTGGATGTGCTATAACTTGGGTTTGTTACAGTAGCACCGCCGCAATTGATAGTCGGCAGTGTGATTGCTGTACCGCTTACAGCTGTGGTGGATAGCCCGTTGCAAGTAGGATCATTCACAGTAATTGTTCCGCAATTCCTTTCACCCTGAATATATTGACCGTTGCAAGTAACATTTGATACTGTGATAGTGGTGCTGCCAGTTAATGGTTTTGAGGTGTAGTAAGTAGAACCGTTACTGTTCCAATTTGAAATCTGCTGTATACTACCGTTAGAATTATTAAAGCTTTGACCAGACGCACTTCCATTTCTGCAGCTAAGAGCTGGGGCATTTATGCTTTGGCCTAATATGAAAGTTCCTGATATTGAGCAAGTTAATGGCTCATTAGCATTACTTACTACTAATCTACCGCAAGTTGCTGTTTTGGTTCCACCGCAGGTTGTCGTAACCGTTATGTCATAAATCCCTTCTACAGGGTTGTTCCAAGCCCAATTGTTCGGTAGATTATTCCAAGTGAGATTGGTGGTAATTGGGGTGTTCGCGTTAGAACAAATCACGCTAGGCATAGTTATTCCAGTGCCTGCAGTAGCTGTTTGAGGCAAATTGGAACAAGTTAGGCTAAGCCCGCTTACTGGCAATACATTAATACTTTTGCAGAATATTCCATCTTTTTTTTCATCGTTAGATGTAAATGTATATCCATTAGGACACTTAATTTCATATATACGAACTACTCTGTCTTTTCCATCGGAACAATACTGCTGATTTCTGGTGTAATTACAACCACCGTTATTAGCGGTAAGTATGCTAGAACCTATATTTATGTTAGGATTTGTGCCAGCAGCATTCCAATATAATTTAGGATTAACAGAATCGTGTGGAATAGTGCCAGGATCAGGAGGTCTAGAAAAATAGGCATCGCCTCCTCCAGAGATATTGTATTTTACTTCAGTTGGGGCAACATTACCTGGACATAGAGCTGTTGGAGGAGTTATGCATACACACTCACTCCACATTGTTTGATTATTACTTGTATAGGAGCCTCTCACAAGAGGCCAATCGGCTTTGTCCATGCTGCACGTTACAATAGGGCATGAATTATTTTTGTTGGCTTTTCCGATTTTATTCCATAAATTGATTGAGCCATATTCTACATAAACATAATAGCCTCCATCCCTTGCAACTGGCTTATCATTAGAATAGCAGGCTTCCCAAGTATTTCCACACGTCTTAGGTACACCATTTATGTAAACTTTTGAATTCAAATGAGGCTGTATTGTTTCAAAACTGCTTATGAACAAACATTTTCCAGCGGTTGGTGCCACATCTGAGTTATCCAAAACGTTGTTAAATGGCATTCCGTCACAGAAATTCCTTTTATTTGTTGTAGAATAATTTGTAGTACTATTGTTGAATATATTTGGAAGAGTGGAATTTTCATAGTCGCAACTATTGGATTCCACAGTTAATTCGCCTCTGCAGTCTACAAGTGTAGGGTTGCACTCATCGTGCTTTGCTTGAATCTTGTATTTGCCAGGAGGTAGTTCGGATATAGGTCTAGAGGGTAATTCCTTCGTAAAGAAAATAAGTTCGCTAGTTGCATTGCAACCGCCAAGTAAAGTAACTTCAAAATCGCTCGCCAAAAGATTTTGTCCTTGTTTAATGGTTGTTTTATTCAGTGTGCATGTTATTCCTCTGTCAGGGGCATCCGTCAATGCAATGGTGGTATTTCCAGTTGGGTCTAGAATAAAACCATCTGTGTTGCTAATTATGCCATGCACATTAGCCTTGTCGCAACTACAATTGCTACTGTTGTTGCAAACGCAATAGCCCTTTGCGCCGCTCCGGCTTATCACCATGTAGTTTCCTTTATGGTAAATTGGCTCGCAATTGGCGTTGCTGCAATTAAAATTCTGTGCCGTCAGGGAAGAATTGAGGTTTACCTCGCCACCGACTACACTTAAAGTATATTTTTTCCAGAACAAACCCGCAGGAAAGGCATTCATGCTTTCCTTAATTTGAACTGTGCCACTATTAATTTTACTAGGATTGATTTGGCAAGCCTCGCCAGTATTGGCTTCTATTATGTTCCATGTTGCGCTTTTCGAGCCAACATCCATATCGCATTCCCATTCGTCATTTGGCCTTGTCTCTATTTTCCCCTCGCATTCAAAATATATCCAATTGGCGGGCATATATTGCGTTGGGCAGCTCTTCCATGTGGGATCGCTATCCGCATGTCTATATACTTTTGCATGCACATTGCTTTGCAGTGTTATTATGCTTCTGTTGCTGGTCTTGCTGATATCGTTGTTTTCCAATAAACCATAAACCACAGATGTATGAATGGGATTTCTGTATTTCGGGCAAGCTTCAAAAATCTGCACGCCCTGTTCGCCTCTCTTAACTGTGCAAGTATATGATGGCCTCGTTCCAGTGCAAGAAGAACTTATGTTTTTTTCTTCCCAGTCTTCGCCCGTGCCACTTTCCACAGTCACTTTCACTGTCATATCTGCTGTGTGCATTTTAGTTAGCACCAAATATACTGGACGGCACTCTTGTTGATCTCCGGATTTTTTTGCTATGGTTGCGATTGGCGGTGAAATCTTTAATTCTAATGCTCTGTCATCGTTGTTGCCAACTTGCACGTAGAATTCTGAAATTGGGATTGTTCCCGGAAATGAGCATTTATATACCCCTTTGGCTTTCTCGCCCGGTATACTGTGGGTTAGGGAAACACCTCCTTGTACTACGTTCTGGCAATCTGGAGGAGAGTTGGCGTTTTTGGTGATTGTTTGCTCTGCATTGTTCATGTACATAAATGAGTAAAATTTGGTTAAGGGCATATCGTTTGTTATTTCGTCTTTGCCAAGGCGAACAAGGCGGGGCATCACCAGAATAGAGGGTTCTACATATTTTACATCGGTTGCCGCTTGCTCTCTGCTTATTTCTTTGGTCTCAAGCTCAACCAAAAGACGGCTTGCCACGGGAATGAAACGTTTGTCGGAAACAGGCTGATTTCTGTTGATGGTGTTGGTGTTTCCGCCGTTGAGCAAGGCCATATACTCATCTGTCATTTTTAAGATATTTGTTTGCAATAGGGATTCGTAAAGCGCTTTGTTGAACTCTATGCCTGCATCTGGCAGGCTGCCTGTCACTTTTGCGCCACCTGCCAAGAAAATAGCCCCGTTAATTTTTGCGCTGCCGCTGGAACCGGCAATGTCTCCTTCGCTGAATATAAAATAATTGCGTTTGCATGGGTCTTTTGCCGGGCTTTGGCAGCTGTTGTTCAGTGGCATATTGCCCTTTGCGCCTATTTTGAAATATATGAAAACCTTTGCGTTATCTGTTGTTGCCGGCAATTCCATTGGGCTATCCATGCTTTGTTCAAACACGAATATGAAATTGCCGTCAAATGCGTTGTTCAGGCTTTTTTGCTCTGGATTCACCACGTTTATAACCAAGAATTTTTCTGCGCTTATATCTGAAAACAATAATTTTTGCGGGTCGCTTTTTATGAGCTCTGCATAGCATTCATTGGCCGACAGAGCAAAATTATTGCCCCTGTTGTTGCTTGCGCCCCAGTGTGAGCCTAAGCCTTTGTCTTCGTTGTCTTTTCCAACATAACTACTTTTTGACAGCACAAGGCGTACGCAGGCAGATGGCAGGCCAGCTATATTATTTGCTCTCACCATACTCTCCAGTTTTCCGGCTTTATTACTCCAGTCAGTTTTAGTATCATCTGGTATTTCAAGAGGGTCTGGAACGCATTTTTTTTGACTATTGTTTCTGCAAGCTGTTAATTTAGAGGCAAGTTCTGGCAAAGGGTTTGCTCCAGCGGGTTTGTTGGTAGATGTTGGTACTTGTTGGTGGCTTGCAGGGTTGTTGGGTGGCCGGCTTGTAAAAAAAGCATAAGGGGGTGTGGGCGTGGGCTGGAAATAGCGGTATGGTTGTTCAGCGGTATTTTCTCTGCATTTGTAGTCAGTCGTGGTAATGGTGGCACAATTTGTTATGAAAGGAATCCTAAGCCCTGCCTTACCCAAATATTTCAAATCATTGTAGCCGTTATTGGCATCTCCAGAGCCGCCAAATGCAGTGTCTATGCTCCAGAAAATACCGTTTATTTCCATTTTGGGGCTGCCGCTCAACACAATTTTAGGCAAGGGTGTTTTTCGTGTTGTTAAAAGTTCGCCTCTGGCATTCAGAGCATATATTTCCATCACAAGATTTCCGTCTATTTTCAGTTTTTCATTATTTCCAAAAGTCAAGTTTCCGCCAAGGGTCACGCTGGAATCCACAGAGAAACCTCTGGATTCTATGCCTCCGTCTGCATAAAGATTTCTTCTGAATCTTAAGTTGTTGTTTTCGTTGGAGAGCAAACCGCCAATATAAGCGTTTCCGCATACGTTGAAGCCTTTCGCCTTCCAATAGCCAACCACGTACAAATCGCCCTCTCTTTCTGTTGTGCTGCCGCTTTTGCAGCCTATGTTTCTTTCGCCATTGTCTTGAACTTCCATGTTTCCAGTTACAATCAGGGTTTTGTTTGTGGATATTCCATTTACTTTCAAATCTCCGTTAATCACCCCCGAAGAAAACCTTCCCTGGGTGTTGCCATTTATGCCGCCAAAAAAGGCATAGTCAAAATCGCAGTGCTCTCCCTCGCATGTGTTTGGGGGAGGTACCTGAATGGTTATTTGATACAAGCCATCAACGCTGAAAATTGCCTTTTGGCTCACCTTTGAATTGTCGCGCGCTGTGCCTATGCTCAAAAATTCCAGCTTTTTGCGCCCGTTTGGGTCTAAATCTGCCTTGGTTAAATATACTTTGTAGTTTTGGCTTTTGGAGCCGCCAACTATGCCTAGCACGTTTTTCGAGCCGTCTTCCTTGCCTGTTAGCAGAATGGCTTTTTTATGGTCTTCATATTGATGCAGCACTTCGCCAACATCTCCGCCTCTGTTGGTGAGCCATGCTTGCACGGCATCCAAACCGGACTCGCTTGCCTGGTAAGCCTCGGTTCTCTTCAGCCTTGCCCCGCTGGAGAAATTCTCCGAGCCAATCAACTTGAAAACCACAATGCTCGCAGTGGTTGCCGCAAGCATAAACATAAGGACTGCAATTAGCGATACACCAGATTTAGTTTTCATTCGCCCTCCTGAGGTTTGGAGCCTACAGTTGAAATTCCATTGTTGGGGGTTAATATCATCATGCCATTTCCATTTTGCCCAAAAGTTCCAGCCCTTTCGCCCCTATTGTCAATTTCCAAAATCATTTCAAAAGCCTTTACGTTTTTCTTCTGCTTGTATTTTTCATTGGCATCTGCATCTTCTGTTCCGTAGCTGCCTCTGGGGAAATGGAAAGCTTTGTCGCTTTTGCGGAATACTCTAAAATCTTTGAATCTGAGCCTGCCATTAAGCACCTTTGTAGAATAAAAAGCTATGGTGAGCACAACGCTGGCAGATGGAATTGTTCTTTGAGGCGAAATTTCTATGTGTTTTTTGCCCCCAGTTCTATCAATGGTCTGGGGAGGGTAAATGAGGACATCTGGAGGCGCATTTGCTATTGTGCCGAATGTGGTGTCTCTAAGCCCAACCGCCAAATGGTCTTCGCCTGGCAAAAATTGGGTGCTGTTTGAGTCGCTCGCATTGCCGGTTTCAAAAGGCATTTCAAATTCAATAGCATAAGTTTCGCCGCGAATAAGCTCAAATGACATGCAAGCACCTGTTTTTGTGGCAAAGCAAAGCACTCCGTGTTTTTTCTTACTTCCATCGCTATTATACGCTGAATCGCTAGGCGATACAGTGGATACATTTCCATTGTTGGTGACAAACAATTTCACCACATTTCCGGTTGGGTCTTCTGGTTTGTGTTTAAGGCCGAATTCCTTGGAAACAGAAGTTGAGAAAAGGGTATCGGGCGCAACGGAAGAAGGGCCTTCCAGAAGCACTCCGGGTTTGCTTGGAAAAAATTCCAGCTTTGTCACATTCTTGCCCATTAAAATAGGGTTTTCCGGGCATTCGGTGAGATTTTCGGTGCCGCTAATGGTTTTGCAACCCCGAAAAATGGTATCATTTCTTAAAACCCAATAGATTTCCCTAACGCTTTCTGTGGCCATTTTTCTAAAAACAAGGCTATCGCGACCGGGGCCATTTTTTCCCTTGAAAAGCATATATGAGCTTGAATCTGGCAGCTCATCATCTGCATCTGGTTCTGGTGCTATATAAACCTCAGGTTCCGCGTAAATTTTGTAATTACCAGCTTCTACTTGCCCATAAACTTTTGCACCCATTTGCGAAACATCTTCTTTAATCAAACTCGAAATTCTGCCAATTTCTTCGCTGCTCTTAATCATATTCTGGCTGCGCACCCGCATAACAGTGGAATCGCTAAAAACACGCCCTGCCACAACTATTATAAAGCCCATTATCGCCATATAGACGAGGAGTTCTATGAGGGTGAAGGCTCGTTTCATATTCACCTCACTACTTTTGCCACTTTTATGGACTGGGGCGAGCCTTTAAATCTCCATTCAACTTTTGCTTCAAGACTTTTTGCATAAATGGCTGTGGGTAATTGTTCAAAAGATGTTTTCTCCACGAGTTGCTTCTCAGTGCCGCTCAAAAGCTCCACTTCAACTTTGTAATCAATTGGCGCGCTTATGCCGCCGGAATTGCCTTGAAAATCGTATGTGTATCTCAGTTGGCAATACACCAGAGGCTTGTCGCTTTCGCAAGCACCTTTTGCTTCATCATTTTCCTGAATTGAATTTATGCCCAGAGAGCCGAGCGAATCCAAAACGTGTTGGGCAACAAAACTGGCGGCATCTCGCGCCCTAATTCTCAGCACGCCTTCCCTGTTTCCAAGTTGCAGCTTATTTAGCCCCACAATCAAAAAACCGAGCACCACAGCGGCAATGATAACCTCAAGGAGGCCAAAACCCTTTTTCATAAAGCCTCCCAGTCTGTATTTCTTGGCCTCTTTATGCAAGCCACAAAAGAATTTTTGCTATTCGCTTTCACCGCAGCGCTGCAATAACCTTTGGCATCGCATACAGCAAAATAGCCCTCGCTCTTTGAGCGGTCGCTTGCCAGAACAATGCTGGAAATGCCTATTTTCGGTTCGGATACCGCGCCGGGGTTAAAAGAGACCGCTTTATCAGAAATATTTTCGCAATTGGGCACGGCACTTGGAAGACTGCTATTCAATGGCTCTTCAACCGGGGTTTCAGAGCCAGTTATACTGTATTCCATTCTGTTCCCATTGATTTTAATTGTAACGGATTCATTCTGCCTTTTGACTTCGCTCAAGGCTCTTTCCGCAAAAGTTCTCATAGTTTGCGCCGTTTCTTTAGCGCGGCTGGTTAAAATGAGGTCAATTATGCTAGAATAGGCAAGCGTAGCGAGAATGCCTATTATCACTATAACAACCATCAACTCCAGCAGCGTAAATCCGCTGGAATTTCGCCTTTTCTGGATAACTGCCGCGCCGGCAGTTATCTTACATCATCTAAAATATCTTTCATTCAAAAATTCTACCCATTCTTTGTGAACCCTAACCATTCCCTCAAAGCCAGCATCGCTTTCGCTAAAAACAAAATCTGCGTAGTGCTTCAAGGTTATGTTTATATTTTTGTGACCGAGCATTTTAGATACCCTCACAATATCAAAACCAGCACTCAAAGCTTGGCTTGCAAAAGTGTGCCTGAATCTGTGGCAATGTACGTTTTTTATGCCCGTTTGCAAAGAGCATTTCTTTAGCAGTTTTTGGCATTTGAGATTGAACTTGCGGCCGCTGTTTTCTGCGAAAATATGCGCTCGCTTGTAAATTTCAAACATGGTTCTGCTAACTGGAATTTTCCTTGCCCTGTGCTGCGTTTTTGCATCTATAACCCCAGAAATTTTCTGGGGGAACACAAATAGCATTTTCTCCTTTACATTCCACCATTCCTTTGCCATAAGGGTTGCCGCCTTGCTTTCAATGCCGGTTAAAAGCATTAGCAGAATCATATCGTGAAAATAGGGGTATCTTTTTAGCCATTTCAAGAGAATTTTGCACTCTTCAATGGAAAAAGGCACCACAAGTTTGGTGTTTTCGCTGGTCTCCGTTACGCTTATTTTTTCAAAGGCAAAATTCGGCTGCTGCCCAAGAAATCTTTCCGCAAACTTTATGATAGCCCTTATCCTCAAAAGCTCCTTGTTTATGGTAGAGGCAGATCTTTTGCCCCTCCATTCTGTATAACCCCTTGCCTTTTCACGAGTTAAGTCGCCATAATAAACTATTTTTTGGCTGGAGAACCAGGTTTTTATTGTGCAAACTTGCTTTTCAACCTGTGTTTTCCAGCTTTTTTTAGCCTTGGCTATCTTAACGAAATCTGCAATGTAATTTTCCAGAATTTCACTCCACTTTCTGCGTTTTTCCCTCAAGTTTGTAATGCTCAAGAGAAAATCACCTAAAACTAACTTTTTTTCCAAAAAAACCCTCCTAAGTTGATTTTTTGTGACAAAAATATATATATTTATATATATAGGTCTTTAAGTTTTGATTATGGAGTAAATATGGAAACTGGTGCATTGAATAAATCAGACGCTGAGAAGCTGAGAACCAGTGACGTTGCGCATTTGACCAAAACCGTGCGTGAGCTTACATTTGTTTTGGAAAAGAATGGATTTTTGAGTAGTTCGGACAGGAAACACATTGATTCTATGTTGATTTTGAGGTAATTGCCATGAAATTCGCCGTAAATAGAGCTTCTGTGTGGGTAGTGAAAACTGCCGGCGCGGCATGTTGTAAAAATGGGGGGATTAGTGATGGATTTACTTTAATAGAACTTCTTGTTTATATGGCGATAATGGGGTTTATCATTGTCGTGGCGGGGCGGATTTTTAGCGATTCCACAGGTATGCGTGTGCGCAGCCAGAATATGATTGCAAGCGCGGAAGAGGGTGGGCGAGTTACTGCTTTGCTCAAAGAAGATATTTCGCAAATGGGGACCAAGAGCTTTGGGGTGTCAAGCGCAAGCAGTTATTCCATTGATATAGCCGAAAACGTTTACATTAATTCTCTTACAGATTTAAGCTCCTACGAATTGCCAAATTACAATGACTTCACTTTTCTCAAAGCGCATTATGACGAAGACGGAAAATGCCTTGCGGTTATGAAAATACGCTGGCATGTTGAGGATAAAAAACTTTTGCGCACTTGCGAATTGCTTCCTGCCACCAGCAAATGCGGCAATTCAGCACCTGGTTGCGATGGGGTTGCAGTTGAAACTGCTCGCGATGTGGAGGAGTTCAAATTGATGCCCTCAAAGCCAGGCAGAGAGGCTACCGTCCCAGATGCGCAATTTCCATTTGAAACATCTAGCATCATAAACCAAGGCGGCAGTGCCTTTTTTTCAAACGGTAAACTCCAAGGTTTCACAAGAGGCGAGCCAAGCCATTTTTATTTTTCCGAAAATGGTTCTAGCTGCAAAGATTTAGATTTTAAGGCAGACGAAATATATTCCATAGAATTTAGATTGCCCTGCATAGGGCCAGCTTGCAGCGGTTCATCCGGCAACAATAATCCAAACCCAATGGTTATGTTCACTCCTAGCTACGACCATTTGTCGGTGGGTTTAAGAAATCATGCTACTATGAATGGAGACCCCATTCCAAATGTTCCAGACTTTTTATTCTACCCTCCGCAAAACAATACCGCAAGTGAAATTCGGCGTTTTGAGTTCAGCGTTCCGCAATATACCAAGGCTTGCATTGGCATAACAGCCGCATTCTATAGCCCACTTGTTTACACTGGTTTCTTGGAAATTGCAAATTTCAAAGTGGATAGAGTGGAAAAAGCCTATCACTTTCCAAGCTCCGCTTATAACCCTTCGGGAAGTTCCAAAGCAGATGTTAAAGCATTTGAGCTTCATTTGAAAATAAAGAAAGGCAAAGAAACCAATGAGGTTAAAACAGTTATACCAGTTCCCAATAATGGTCTTGTGCCAGCGGGGGCATCATGAAGCGCGGTTTCACATTGCTGGAGGTGTTGGCGGTGGTGATAATCATAGGCATTTTGTCTGCTCTTGGATATTCCACCTTGAACGAGCTTGTGCAAACTAACAAAGCAAAAGAAGCTGCCCGGCTAATTACCACCTTTGTGGAAAGGTCTCTTGCAGAGGGCAAAATGCGCAAAGAACCTGTGACCATAACAATAGAAGGAAACACCATAAATGCAAAAATTGGGAGTTTCAATACAAGCGAAAATATTTCCAATGGTTTCACAACAAATACAATTTCAATGCCAGAGCCTTCTTGCAAAGCAGCCAACGATATAATTTCCGTTCCAGATATCACAGCTATGTTTATGATAGACAATGAACCTAAGTCTGGTCCGGTTTGCTTTGTGGTTTGCAATTTTGGCGGCAACTATTGCGGCGGTGCTGTGAAAGAACCTGCTAGGAATTTTTTCATTGCCAAAATAAAGAAGAAAAACTCCGACTGGGGGGCTTTATGAAAAAAGGTTTTGGCTTAATAGAGGTTTTGTTTGCTGCGGTGGTGCTGGGTTTTCTGGTTGTGGGGCTAACGCGCTTGCAAATGGGCAACCGCGAGGGCATATTGAGGATTAGGGCACGTGACGTGGCTAATACCATTGCGCAAGATGTGATGGATTCCATTTCTACTATGGGTTTAGCCGCGAAAATTGAGGCCAAAAATTTAGAACCGAGGAAACACATATTTAATAGCGAGACAGCTGGAAACACTGAGGTGGAGTATGATGTTGAATTTGAGGTGAAGAAGGTAGAAGCCGAAGAAGCCGCAAAAGTTGAAACAGAATTTACCAAAAGTGCTGGGGCAAGTATCACTCTTGACCATGAAGCTGCAAGGCAGATAGATGTGAAAGTTAGCTGGAAATTTAAACAAATGCCACAATCCATAAGCGTATCATCGGTAATTCGATAAAGGGGGATTTATGAAATTGAAGTCTGGTATTTCTTTGATTGCGGTTCTAATGTTCATGCTTGCGGCAACCACTGCTAGCATTGTTGTTTTTCGCTATGTTAGCCAAGAGGGTTTTGCAAGCGGAGCAAGGTTAAAGAACAGCGAGGCCTATCAGGCTTCGCAGGCGGGTTTGGAGGCGGTGGAGGGCTGGCTTGCCAACAAGGGCGCAGATGCTGGTGCTGTTATAAAAATTTTTGAGGATTCAAAAAAGCCTGTGCTTTTGGTGAGCAAAACCGGCACCGGAGCTGGCGACACTTTAAATTTGCTAGGCAGAATAGCAGCCCACAACAATAAACCTCAAACTTTCAAGGTTTATTTAATGGGTGCAGATATTAGGGAGAATAAACCATATCAGTTGAAATTTATGAGCGTTGGAGAAGCAAGAGATGGCGCAAAATACAGCCAGATTGGAATTTTTGATGTTGAAGGCTTGTACAAAATGACCATACATAGACCTCCGCCAAAGAGCAAACTTCCCGAAGTACCGGCATTTTTTGGCGGCATAGATAAAAACACTCAGGGCAAGTTTTCAAGCGCAATAATAATAGGCGATGCTAATGTTGCTGGTTTGTCCACAACTGGAGATTTGATAGTCACCGGCAATTTGACGGTGAGCGACAACAGTTACAGCTATCTCGGCTGCAAAAATCCGCCGGGTGTTCTTGACAGCACAGGCAATGTGTACATAGTTGGCAGCTGGCATGCCAGAGGCTACAAAATTTGCGGCGATGCTTATATAGGCGGCCTTTTAGCAACCACAAGCGACCCGCAATTCCGCGGGAATCTCTATGCAGATGGAGGAATTAGAAATAACGGAATACGTGTATATAAAAACACAACACTCGGTGGAGATTTAACTGCCAACACAGCACAGGTTACTTTTGATGGAAACTTGGTTATGGAGGGAAATGCGAAAATTGAAATACAAGACGGTTCCAAAGTGAATGTGGGTGGCAGCGTTTGGAGCATGAACGATTTGTTCAAGGGCCAGAACAACAATGACAAGTATAAAAATCTGGTGATGGGTGGAAGCGGCAAAAATCTTTATATTCCAAAACCTCCTGCGGTGCAATGCGATGGACAAAGAAACTGCAATAGTTCTCCATACAGTTGGTATCAGCCAACAACTGGCTCAAATTATGCACATTTCACAAGCCAAACAATACACGATTTTCCATCTTTAAGCAACAAACCCACAGGCGCAAATCTTTTAACAAGCATGAAAGAGCAAATAAAACCAGATGGTACAGTTGATGACCCTCTGGAGGTTCCAGAAGAGACGAAAAATATATGGCTAGATAAAGGCAGAAAACTAGATATTTTGGTCAATATTAATAACAACACAGCCGGCTTGCCGCTATCTTGCGTTCGCCTTGTGAAAAAACCTTCAAATGCGAATAATGATTATGCTTCTCATTGGTGTTTTGGGGATGCAGTTCAAAATTGCACTCCGGCAAATTATCCGTCTGCGGGAATGCCAAAGCAATGCAATGGCAACACCGACAATAAATATAATTTCATAAGAGCCGCAAATGATTGCTATGCTGCATTAATGAAAAGCGACCCGAATGACATTCTGTTCTCGCAAAACGGCAGCGAAAAATTCCTAGCTCTTGTGATAAACAATCCTCAAGAAAAATCTCCGGGGCAATATGATTTTTTAAACGGCAATTTTATATTCGCATATACCACAGACTTGGGTGCCACAATGAAACTACCGCCAACAACAGATAGCTCAAAAGTATTCCTTTATTTTGAGCAAGGCTCCACCAAATCATTGCCTTTGGAAAATTCATGCCTTGGTCTAGGTTCCCCTTGCAAGCGCAATTATTTTATATTCAGTGAAAAAGATTTCGCAGGCTCAAGCGGCACCGCCACCATAAACGGGGCAATTTTCTTGGCTAATGGAGCAAAAATCACAGGAATGCTGCCAGATGCAGTAATAGAATTCAACGAGGATTTATACAGAGCTCTTGCAGATGCAGGCATTGTAACTTCAAAAAACAGCGAACCTCCCCCCAAGATTGAAAACGATGATTGGTTAAAAGATAATTACTATGTTCCTTCAACTTCTCATTTAAAGGTAAGCTTGCAAAGCCGCTATGCCAGCAAAGAAAAAATACCAGACCCAGAAAAACAAAATGAAGATTACGTTTACGCAAGGCCTGGAATTTTAGTTTTGCCCCGCGTTATCTATTTAAAAACGGATGCTAGCACCACGGATTTTGGAGATGCTCTTAAAGATTACTACAAAGTACTTTATCTAAACGGAGCAATAAAACCCAACAATAGCGAGAGTCACTCATGTCCGAGTGGAGAGAAAGGGCTAAACAAAGCCGACTCCCGCTGCACTTTAACTAGCGAGTGTTATGGCAGCAGCAAGAGCGATTTATGCAAAGACCATCCTTTCTTTGTTGTTACATACGGTGAAACTTTAGATAATGGAGACAATGGAAGCGGCGGCGGTGGCGGCGCAAGCAGCTCCGCAGAAACAAATGATCCCACGCTCATCTGCTCTGGAGGTTTTAGCCCCCTATACGCCCAAGGCACAAAGATTACTCCGCCAAATGTAAGGTGCTCCAAAGGTGCAATAGGGCAAACAATAACTTGGTTGCCAGTGGGTATTGATTGGAATGCTATTGCACCGGGGAATTATACAGTGAAAGCAGAGGCAACCTGCGATGGCAAACCGCTAACTTCCAATATTTGCGGAAGTTTTCAGGTGATTTCTAATGTTCATCTCACTTGCAAAAATCTTTCTGGCAGCATAAAAGTGGGCAGCCCAGTTCCCTTGCCTCCTAGCGGTCAAATTAATTTCCCTTTCACCCAAGGCAATTTTAATTTGAATTTGGAGTGCAGCAATGATGCTGGAGCCACTACTGCCCCTGCCAATGTTAGCTATCCAAATATCAACGAACCCCCAAGCGTCCCCGGCGTTTACAAAGATTTTGTTGTAATTGCAGACTGCGGTTCCTCAATAGGTTTAGACGCTGTATGCCCTGGCGAATTAAATGTTGTTGGGCTTACCTGCGACAGTCTTCAGCAATATGTGAAAGCTGGTTTAACCATTAAGGAACCAACTTTAAATTGTACCCCTGCTAATTTCGCAAAAACCGGCACGCCTACTTGGACTGGCGTACCTGCGAATTTTTCAGTACCAGCAGACGCTCCTCCAGGAACTAATTACAATATAAAGGTCAGTTCAGTAAATTGCGGAGCCGAGAGCAATTTCTCAGATATAAGCTGCGGAACAACAACGGTACTTGGCATAACTTGCACAAATTTGCCCACCAGCGTATCGGCAGGCGGCACAGTTAATGAACCTAGCATCACTTGCATAAGCGGAGACAACGCCACTGCTAAAAGTTTCTATAGAAGCAGCACCAATTATGATGTAAGCGCAAGTCTTTTTTCCTTTCCGTGGCAACCTGCAGCAGCGAGATATTTTGTAACTGCCCAAGCAACTTGCGGCTCGGAAACAGGTTTAAAGGCTAATTGCGGAGTGGTGAATGTCACAAATTCATCTCTGTGCCAATACGAAGATACAATGTGCCCTGGCATAACATCGGATAAGGTGATAACGGCAAGCCAAGACGGGCAACTCGGTGGAAATGGAATTCCAATATGCGTGTTTGCCACCGATATTGCAATGATGGGGAATGAGAATGGCAAAGGTTCTTTAAAGGTTAATGGAGTGGTATTGAAGCATGGCAATAATGCCACAGTAGCCGGAAGATGCGGAAGGACTGACTGGGGTCAAAAAACCTGTGCAAATGCTTTGGCAGATGTGCAAAAGGTAGATGGCGGATATTATATTTACATACCGGACTGGGTAGGAGATTTCAAAACAACAGGAGGCTCTCCTTTCTGTACTGGCGGAACAAATATCTGCGACTATAATCCAGACTGGTGCGGCGGCAATTCTTATAGCGTTAATCTAGGAGAAAATAGTACTAACAGACCCTCTGCCCCCGGAAAATGTTCATATATCAAAGACTTCAATTCAATTTCGTATGGAAATGGCTCAACGCTTGTGATAAACGGCATAGAGTATGATTGCGAAGAGAGCGGAGGCTGCACTATTTCATCCAAACCACCCACAGCAGACGGAGGTTATTATGTATATCTTAAAACTGGAACAATCCCCAGCGCTGGTTGGAATGTTGGCACTACCTGTTCCAATCAACAACTAGGAACTCCGAGCTGCAATGCTTCAGCAGCAACTTTAGCAACAAATTGCAAAAACAATATAGGTTCGCTCCCAGCCTCCCCCAACCCCCCCTTGAACCCTGTGAGTGCTTGCTTTACATATAGCGGCAAATGCTATGTTTGCGATGATTCTAGAAGAACCATAAATGCGTCCAACTGCTTGCCTCAAAGTTGCTGGTCAAATTGGGTTTGGAGTAGTGTTGACCCCGCTAATATAGGAACATGGTATAAAGAAGTTCCATGCGATGGCAGCGATGTTGTATCAAGCAGTTCGTCTAAGGCAAGCAGTTCATCTGTTGCGAGCAGCAGCTCTGTTGCACCGAGTTCTTCCTCTACGAGCAGCAGTTCTGCGGCAGCTCCAACCATAACTTCTTGCACCTTGGCAAAAACAAATGTAACGCAAGGCGAAAACATTGGGCCGCCCACAATAAACTGTTCCTCTGGAGCACTAGATAAATCTGCGGCAAATTTCAATGCAACATCTGGCTCAACACCAACAGATGTCAATAATTGGAGAACCACAGGGAATGCTTATTATGGTACCACTATCACGGGCAGCAATGCCATACAAGTATCAAATGCAAAATGCGGTGGTACCACTGTAAGCGGCAACACAAATTGCGGCACTATTAACGTGAGCAAGCCCACTTGCGGCGGAGTGAGCGGAAATGTAAATATAGGCCAAACCATCACTCCAACCGTGAGTTGCGGTAATGCAACGAAGAGCGGCAACCCAACATTTAGTGATGGTGGCGGTGGCGGCTGGAACGACAACGGTGGCGGCGGCGGCAGTTTCAACTCCGCAGGTAGCAAAACGGTATCTCTAGCCTCTGTAACCTGCGATGGTCACTCAATTACCGGCATAACAGGCGTAAGCTGTGGCAATGTGACTGTGGTAGGCAACAGTTCAAGCAGCTCTGGCAGTTGCACGTATGCATATCAGTCCAGTTGGTGCAATGGCAGCCCAGCCGCAGCAACCTCCGTATCCACAACGCCAACAAATTCAGGCAATAATTGCTTCTTTGTAAAAGATATTTCGGCAATGCAAGGCAGTAATGCAAAAATAAACGGAGTATCAACTCCCAACAACAACGGCTCTGAATTTGCATGTGGGCAGTCGTGGTCTCCTGGAAACGTAAGCTGCGCAAGTCTTTTGCCTGCTAAACAAGACGGCGGTTATTACATACACACTGGCTCATGGATAAGCAACCCTAGCTTTACAACTGGTTCACCTAGCTGCACAAGCAGCGGCGGCGGCGGCAGTTGCACTAATTGGAATCCTGCGGGGCCATCAATCACCAATGGATGCTATAAACCCACAAGCAGCAAAACTTGTTCCCTAACTTGTAATTCCTCCAATTGCTCCATTAGCCCTGTGCCAACCGGTTGCTCCCCCTCTAGTTGCACATCAACGAGTGGCACTAACGGTGGAAATATGGGCAATGGAGCATTCGTTTCTGGAACAGAATATACTGTTACTGGCACCATTACAATTGGCAGTTGTTGGTAGCCTTAGAATGACCTAGTAAAAGCCGCCGCGGCATGAACCGTCCTAGAAAAAAAGTATTGTAAGTTAAGACACAATAACCTCTAAGGAGTCCAATTATGTCAGAAGCTAAGAAGCGTCGTATATACACCAAAGA
>JGI20170J14366_1000347_pt1 | contig 18771 bp, 11 predicted proteins | sample TergutNc150P3_FD_14366 | JGI IMG/M metagenome (IMG submission 14366) | reverse complement strand
GGAAGCCCCAAGAACATATCCGACTCATCGGGACTGACGCCGCTACGCTCGTCGGTGGAAAATTCACAGCGCCTAATGCTGATGTTTTCTACCGGCGATTCCGGCAGACCGGCGATAAACCCAGCGGAAGCCCGGCAGTCAGTGGCTTTAATATCAGCGATGCGGATATTCCTGATCGACGGGGTTGTCGCGTCAACCGGAAGGGCTTCCGTACTGAAATAAGCGTCCGAATTTTCCGCGCCGCAACGGTAGTACATATTGATCGCAAGGGGGCAGAGGTTATTTTCCATGGTGAGTTTTCTGAATTCCAAATCCTGGATTGTCCCGCCACGCCCCCTGCGGGTTTTTATTCTGATCCCCCGATCCGTCCCCCTGAACAGGCAGTTCTCGGCCAGCACCTCGCTAATGCCGCCTGCGGTCTCGCTACCGATAACGATTCCTCCATGCCCGCTTTCGACTGTACAGTCCCGCACCGTTATACGGCGGGTTGGTTTTCCGGCGCGAACGGCGTCTTCGCCTGATCCGGACTTCAGCGCGATAGCGTCATCACCTACCGAAACATGGCACTTTTCGATCAAAACGTCCTCGCAGGAATCGATGTCCATTCCGTCCGTATTGGGCGCGTCCGGGGGGTTGACGATAGTCAGAGCGGAAATGGCAAGGCCGGTGCAATACACCGGATGAAGGGTCCAAAACGGGGAATTGCGGAGGGTGATTCCTTCCAATCGTATTTTTGAACAATTGTAGAACTGTACCAGCGGGGGCCGCAGGAACTGCGTTTTTCTGCCGCCGCCGCCCGACGGCTGGCTTTCGTACCCTGGGTTCAACACTGCCAGTGCCAACTCTTCAGGCGTTTGGGGCTGTTTTTGATTGCCGGACTTTTTTTCGCGAACCGCGTCCCACCAGTACTGCCCATTGCCGTCTATTACGCCTTTCCCCTCGATAACAATACCTTCCTGTCCGGTGGCAAAGACGCAGGGGTGCATGGCGTAGCACTCCATCCCTTCCCAGCGCGTCAATACCGGCAGATAACGCGCGGGTTCAGGGATGAAGGAAATGACCGCACCCTCGTTCAGTAACAACGTTGTGTGCGAAAAAATTTCAAGCGGCCCGGTACGCCAGATCCCCTCGCTTACGCGCAGGATGCCGCCGCCCGCATCTTTTATTGTGTTCAGCGCCGCACGAAAGGCGTTGGAATTGTCATAAACGCCGTCTCCGACGCCGCCAAAAAAAGCGATGGTGTGTTCAGTCATAATGCCTCCCTCAATTTAAGAAGCTCCACCCCTGCAAGAAGCACAATACCGATGCCGTGAGTGTCGTTAAGCCTTGGCAACAGATGCTCGGCGTAATAGCGGGGGTTGAACGCGAACTCGGAGCCCCTGCACACGCCGTGAACAGCGCCGCTTTTGTCTATCGAGTGATTTTCCAGAGCGCGCCAGGCCTTTTCCGCAGAGTTACGGTAGGCGGCCTCCCCGCCGTCAAACCAGCCGTAACGGAGACCCCGGCAAAAGGCGCAGGTGAACATGGCCGTGCAGGATGTCTCCTGATAAGCGCCTGGCATGTCCAGCACCTGGTGCCACATTCCGTCCTCGTCCTGGCGGGCAAGAACGCCTTCTGCATGTTGCCTGAAAAAGCCCAAAAGGAATTCACTGCGGGGATGATCCGGAGGCAGCGCCATGAGCAATTCGGTAAGCGAAAAGATAGCCCATCCGTTTCCCCGACCCCAGGGAACTCCCGTGTTCATGTTCCGCTTAAGATCAAACACATGGGCCATGAGGTTTTTGTCATCCATAAATAAATACTTCTTAAAGCCCTCAAATTGCAGGGCGGCAAGATCTAGAATGGCCGGGTCTTTTTTATAGGCCGCGTAACGGCAGAGGAACGGAACGCTCATGTAAAGGTCGTCCGCCCATAAGGTTTCGTTATGGAAATGGTGCATCATCTGCCGCCTGTAAAAACAGCCCTCCGGCATTCGATCCTGCTTGTTGATGATGTGGTCGGCGGTGTAATCCGCAGTTACGCCAAATTCTTTTGGGAGCGCTCCCCTGTCCACGTCCCTGGCTAGTTCCAGAACCAACGAGCCAAAGGAACCGCAGTCGTCCAGGCTGTCGATGGAAGTAAGCAGGTGGTGTACGGCGGTAGCGCCGCCGAAATGTTCCTTGTCGAAGAGGGCATAGTCCAAAGTACGAATCGACTGCGCAGTGTGGGAGTACACATAACCGGCAATAAATGCGCCTTCTGCCTGGCGGTCATTCCGCTTAAAAAACCGGGCAGTCTCAATCAGGCCGTAAAGGGTAACACCAAGGGGATAATTCCAGTGGCCGTACAGGGGATTTTCGTTGTAGAGCTTTACAAAGCAGGCGGGCATATCAAGCCGCCACCAAGTCCGCTCCCCTTCAACGCCCACGAGCTGTTCGCGGTCAAGCGATCCGACAAGCACCGCATCGGGAGTCTTTCGGAAAGGCCCGGCGAAGGCCCAGGGAAGCGTGGAGGAAGAAAAAAAGGGGTTCTCCATGCGGAAGGGGGTCTTTAGCGTTACATTCAGAGAAAAATCCCAGGGTTGACCATCGTCGGGACACTCTGAGAGTACCGAAAAGTCATTTCTGCCCTTTTGCAAGTCACATTCAAATTTGAACGGGCCTGCTTTATCGCACGAATAGACGAGTTCATCTCCCTGGAAAAAAGCGCAGTTGCCGCTTTGCGTCCCGCTAAAGGCGCATAGGACTCCGTCCATGACTTCGTCCTCAACAGTGTCCTCTAAAATGAGTACGGTTCGCGCAACAGCTTTATCCCCGGCGCGGGCATAGCTGAAAATCCTGCCAAAGACGCCAAGTTTGTTTTCATCGTCAGTCCAGGTCGGCAAGGGAAGGCAGAGCAGGGCCAGAAATTCCGGCGAAAGATCCGCGATGGTTTCGACAAGCGGCGGTGTATAGTCAAAGCCTTCTATTAATAAGCCGGGTAATTCAGGGCGTTCCATGCCCCGGAAAAAGTAGTAACTCAGCTTGCCAAGCCAGGTGCCAAACTCGCCCCCGAAGCCCGCTTTGGTACGGGTAAAGCGCAGTACCAGATTGTTCCAGCCTTTTTTTACCGGCAGGTTTATTGACACAGGCGAATGTACATAACGCTCCGCCGCCACATCGGTTCCGTAGATCTGCGCGTTGTTCATCCATATTTTTACCGGCCCCTTGGGAATAAGGGTGAATTTGAGCTCGCCATCTTCCCCGGCCAAATATTTTCCCCAGGCGTACACATAGCTTCCGTTCGACGCAGTGGGAAATATCTGGGCAAAATCGGCAGTATAGCGGTAATCTTTTCCTCTCTTGATTTCATTGTTAAAGAAAGGTCGGGCAGTGTAACCGTGCGGGGGATTGGCCTCGATGTAACGGTTGGCAATTAGCTCCAGCGTGCGCTCTATGCTTCCTCCGGAATAAAAGGCGACGGCATCTTTCTCGTTAAAATAGCGTTCCATTAATTATTACGGCATATTATTACGCCACGAATCAAGTTCCCTGGAGGCGGCGAAGGAATTCCCGAGGGGAAATGCCTTCCACCTTCTTGAAAACCTTGCTGAAGTAGAAAGCGCTTTCAAACTTTAGTTTTTCCGCGATTTCGTAGATCGGCCCTTCGCCGCAGATGAGCATTTTTTTTGCAGCGGCTATTTTTTCGGAGGTGACGTATTCCACAAAACTTCCGCCTGTAAATCTAGTGAAGAGATTGCTCAAGTAATTCGGACTGAGGTTAAAGTGATCCGCCACTTCGGGAAGGGTAAGCCTTATGTCGATATTTTGCTTTATATAATCCCGCACCCCGGCTACGAGCTGTTGCTGAAAGCCCTGACGCTCAAAAATCCGCAAGGGTTCGTCCCTGCTTGTTTTTTCGAGGGCCTGCCGGGCGGCGAGGTAACTTTCATCCAGTCTCAGGGGATCTTCAACCGGACAGCCTAAGGCCATTCGGATACGAACGTTAAAATAACTATGAACCATCTCTATTGTCTTTCGCAAATCCCTTTCGAGCAATTTTCTTTGGGCCAGAGGATCCGAAACTTCCAGACAAAAAACAATGATGAAGTGACGGCTGTCAAGGATCATCATATGGCAGGGAAAAAGCTTTTCAAGTTTTTCGCGAACCATCTGGGCTGTGCTGGCGTAAAGCGAGGCGAGCTTTTCGCCGTCATCGCTATTTTGAGCCGTCTCGATTTCAGCCGTCAGTACCGTCAGGGCGGAGCCGGAAAAAACAATCCCCAGCTCCGCCTTTAGCGCTTCAAACTGATCCCTGCTTTCAAAGAGCTTGTTCACAAGCCTGAAATAAAATTTGTCCCGCAGTTCCCGTATTTGAACCTGGCTCTCCCCGGAAGCCAGAACTTCTGTTTTTTTGAGTTCCTCCAGCATCGAAAGCGCGCGCTTAACCGAGGCGGATAGGGTTTCCTGATCGAGTTCCAGCTTTACGAGGTAATCCACAGCCTGAAAAGCCAGAGCCCTGCGGACAAAATCAAATTCCTCATAACTGGTAAGAATAATGAAAAGAGGTATCTTTCCATATTTTTTACTGCACTCCTCCGCAAGCTCAAGTCCGGTTTTGATTGGCATCTTGATGTCGGTGATGACAATTTCAGGCCGCAGCTCTTCGATCATTTCCGCAGCCTGCTGGCCGTTCCGGGCAGTCCCGGCGATTTCAATGCCGTAGTCGGCCCAGTTAAGCATGGACTGGAGCCCCACGCAGACCAGGGGTTCGTCATCGGCGATAAGAAGCCGGATCATCTGCTGTCCTCCCCGTTGCATGGCACACGGATAGTTACCCTGGTGTAGCTTCCCTGCTTGCTTTCAATGGAAAGGCCGTAGCCTTCCCCGAAGGCGTAGCGGAGCCGCTCGTCCACGCTGCGAATCCCAAGCCCCCGGACGGATTCATCGTCTGCGGGCAACGTAGGCGTAGCCATTCCCACACCGTCGTCGGTGAGGGAAATAAGCACTTCGGCATCCCGCTTTTCCGCCAGGAGGACTATGTTCCCCGAGCCCTTGGGCTCAATGCCGTGGAAGATCGCGTTTTCCGCCAGAGGCTGGAGGATAAAGCGGGGAATGGGGGTATCCAGAAGCCCCTCTTCAATATTCTTCTCAAAGTTCACCGAGCCGCCGTAGCGGTACTTCTGAATCACAAGATAATCATCCAGAAGGAGGAGTTCGTCGCGAAGGGTCACCAGCTCGCGGGTTTCTTTTGAAAGGATTTTTAAAAACCGCGAGAGAGCCGTCGTCATCTCGACGATCCCGGTGGCGTTCTGGATAGTTGCCATCCACTTAATTGAATTAAGCGTGTTGTAGAGGAAATGGGGATTTATCTGGCTTTGAAGCATCCGGTATTCCAGATCGCGCTTGTTCTTCTCATCCTCAAGGCGTCTGTCCATCAGGTCGCTGATCTGGCGTGTCATAAGATTTATCCCATAGGCCATAACGACAAGCAAAACTATGAGAACGCCGAAGCCGGCAGCCAGCGCCGGCGATGGCCCGGAAAAGGAGAGGTAATGAGCCGGGGATAAAACCTGGGCCAGCGCCATCTTATCCCTCATGGGATAGGTGACAAGGATACCGCGATGCTCTTCGATATCAATATTATATGAAATCTTTTGGATACGATCGTCTTCTATTAGATAATATTCATCCCCTATGCTGAGGTAGAATTTTGAGTCATCGCCAGGATTGTAGTTCCTGAGTTTATCGGTAACGATGGCTGTATTGGCCGCCAAAAATACCGTTCCTATTTCCTTGCCGTCATACAGACTGTAAACCGGGTACACGAACGGAATGACCATGACATCGCCCGGAAAGACGTAGGGATCCGCTACAAGGGCCTGCCAAGCTGCATCCTGAGAATACCTTGATATGCCGTTTTCGAAAATTTCCCCCAAATTGTAAATCGACACCGGGTATGAAGTATTTGTGGAATTGCCTACCTGCAAAAATTTCGTCAGTTGGTTGTTACATACTATGAGACGCCGCACATAACGCCCTGCCCGGTTGTTGATAAACTCGTCGGAAAGCCTGTTCCATGCCTCTATGATCCGTAAATTGCCGTCTTCATCTGAAAGGAAATAAAGCGAAATCTGTTCGTTGTGTCCGCACCACCTGCCCAGGGAGGTAAGGTCGCGCAGATCCTGCTCAATCAAACCCGCAATAAGCTGAAGGTTGTTTTCTGCGGAGCGTATCGCAATCCTCCGCTGAAACGAATTTATGATGTTAAAGCTAAAGAGGAGAGCCAAAATGGTTACAATAAGAGCGAACATGACCAGAAGAAAAAACACCCTGCCTTTTACGTTTTTTGTGTGATCGCTCATACCCTTATAAAATATTACAGGTTTTTAAAAGAAAAATACATCTATTGTACCGGGAATATAAAAATGCCAATAAAATTGAATATACCTGTTAAGTAATTACATTCCGCGTTTCCTGTAACAGAGCTTACTTTGGAACTTAGTCCCGGTGGGATTAATTCTGAAGTATTTCAATTGGAGGAAATTATGAAAAAGAACGTAATTGCGATTCTATTGATCGCGTGTTTTGCGTTTCTCTGCGTTCCGCTCTTCGCTACAGGAGCCAGCCAGAGTTCAGGCTCGGCAGCAAGCGGCCAGGTTAACCTTAAGTGGGCCATGTGGGACAGGGATCTCACGGTCTATTACCAACCCCTTATCGACGCATATAAGGCGAAGAAACCCAATGTGACGATCGAATTGATTGATTTGGGAAGCGCCGATTACCAGACCGTTCTTTTAACCCAACTGTCCGGCGGCGCCGACCTTGATGTGCTTACTGTCAAGGACATCCCCGGTTACAACAACCTTGTCAAGCAGAACCGTCTGGAGCCCCTCAACTCTTACATTAGATCCGCCGGTATCGACACCAAGCTCTACGGCGGAACCACGGAACAGATAACGATGAACGGCGAAGTCTATGCCCTGCCCTTCCGCAGCGACTTCTGGCTTATTTTCTACAATAAGGACATATTTGACAAAGCCGGTGTTCCCTATCCCAGCAACGACATGACCCTGGATCAGTACGACGCTTTGGCCCGTCGCGTTACAAGCGGCAGCGGAGCGAGCAAGATTTACGGCGCGCATTACCACACCTGGCGCAGCGCGGTTCAGCTCTTCGGCATCCTGGACGGAAAAAATACCATTGTAGACGGCAAATACGACTTCCTTGCCCCCTATTACGAACGCGTATTAAAAGAGCAGGATGACGGCATTGTCATGTCCTATGCTACTCTCAAGACCTCCGGAACACATTACTCGGGTGTTTTCTTCAACAGCCAGATCGCCATGCTGAACATGGGAACATGGTTCATCGCTACCCAGATCGCCAGAGTCGCCGCAGGCGAGGCAACTTCCAAAAACTGGGGCCTGGTAAAGTATCCCCATCCGGACGGAGTAACCGCCGGAACCACGTTGGGTACTATCACCAGCATCGGCGTCAACAGGAATTCCAAAAACAAGGACGCGGCTCTGGACTTTATGAAATTTGTTTCCGGTCCTGAAGGAGCGGCAGTTTTGGCAAAGACGGGAACCATTCCGGCTATCATGAGCCAGGACGTAATCAACTCAATATCTTCCATGCCCGGATTCCCCACCGACGCCAACAGCAAGGCAGCTTTAAGCGTGTACAAGACCTACCTTGAAATGCCCCTTCATGAAAAAGCGGGGGAAATTGAGACGGCCCTTAATGAAGCCCACGATGCCATAATGCTGAAGAACATCAGCGTAGCCGACGGCCTCAAGCAGATGAATGACAGGGTCGGCGTTATACTTGCCCGCTAATTGAATAAAGGAAGAAAACGGCAATGAAGAAACATACCAGGGAGGTAATGGTAGCCTACAGTTTCATTGCGCCTAACTTTATCGGATTTGCCGTTTTCACATTGGTTCCGCTGGTGTTTGCCCTGGTTCTCTCTTTCCTTAAATGGGACGGGGCAAACCCTATTTCTTTTGTTGGTCTTGGAAATTTTATTTCCCTTCTCAGAGATAAAGTTTTTTGGATAGCGCTCCGGAATACCGTTGCTTACACTGCCGGAGTTGTACCCCTTACGATGGTAGCGGCCCTCTTTCTGGCGATTTTACTGAACCAGAAACTGAAAGGGCGGAACTTTTTCAGAACCGTGGCTTTCTTCCCGTACGTGGCATCCCTGGTGGCTGTTGCCGTGGTGTGGAATTTTATTTTCAGCCCCACTCGCGGGCCGGTGAACAACCTGCTTTCATATTTAACCAACATACCCGTAGAAAAACTTCCCCAATGGGCGGCTGACAAGAATTGGGCGATCCCCACGGTCATCTTCTTCAGCGTATGGAAGAACATGGGGTATTACATGGTGATTTACCTTGCGGGCCTCCAGGGTGTCAACGCGGAACTATACGAAGCGGCAAGCATAGACGGCGCAAACAGCAGACAAAAGTTCTTCAACGTAACCCTTCCGCAACTTGCCCCAACTACTTTTTTTATCATGATGATGCTCATCATCTCGTCGTTTAAAGTTTACGATATCTTTCTAAATATTTTTGCCGGAGGAGATAACCAGTTGACCGACGCGACCAGGGTACTGGTATATCAGATATACAACACTGCTTTCCGGTTTCTGCAATTCGGCTATGCCAGCGCGATCGCAATGGTTCTCTTTGTCATCGTTGTCGGCATTACCCTTGTCCAGTTCCGCTTTGAAAAACGGTTCAGCGCGTAGGCAGATAAATGGAAAAATTGAACCGCAGCCATTCGGCCATAGCTCAAAGCCAGACAATCAGGGTCTTGATCTACGTTTTCCTCGTTGTAACCACCTTCACAATGCTGATCCCTTTCGCGTGGATGCTCTCATCTTCGCTGAAATTTAACAAAGACGTATTTACCTTTCCCATGCAGTGGATTCCAAAAGAACCACGCTGGGCAAATTATTCAATAATCTGGACCAAAATTCCCCTGGGGAAATTTATATTAAACACCTTTAAGCTCGCGATTATTATCACCGCGCTGCAGCTTTTAAGTTCCAGTTTCGCCGCTTACGCTTTCGCCAAGCTGCGTTTCCCCGGAAGGCGGGGCCTTTTTCTGGGGTACATAGCGACCATCGCCGTACCCTGGCAGGCCTACATGGTTCCGCAGTTCATAATGATGAGTGCCATGGGGCTCAACAACACCCACATGGCGATGATCTGTTTGCAGGCATTCTCCGCTTTCGGGGTCTTCATGATGAAGCAGTTCTATGAGAGCGTTCCCGACGAACTCAGGGAAGCCGCCCGCATAGACGGCCTTTCAGAATACGGCATCTGGTGGAAGATAATGTTGCCCCTTTCAAAACCGGCAATCTCAACCCTGATCATCATTACGTTTGTAAATACCTGGAACGACTTCCTGGGCCCCATGATCTACCTTACAAGAACGGAGCTTAAAACCATTCAGATAGGTCTGCGAAGTTTCATTTCCCAGTATTCAAGCGAGTACGGCCTTATTATGGCAGGCAGCGTAGTGGCGCTCATTCCGGTGCTGGTGGTCTTTCTGTCGCTTCAGCGTTACTTTATACAGGGCATTGCTTCAACCGGCATTAAGGGCTAGCATTTCTCATGCTGTACCCGAAACGTGAACAAAAGCTTACCCCGGCGGATTTCAAGAACCCGACCAGCGAATACAGAGCCACGCCTTTTTGGGCCTGGAACAACAAACTTGACAAAGAAGAGCTGGTCTGGCAGATAGAACAGCTCAAAAAATTGGGCTTCGGCGGCTTTCACATGCATGTCAGAACAGGCATGGCCACCGAATACCTAAGCGACGAATTTATTGACACAATCGCCGCATGCGTTGAAAAAGCCCGCGAAGAAAAAATGCTCGCCTGGCTTTACGACGAGGACCGCTGGCCTTCCGGGGCCGCCGGAGGCATCATTACCAAAAATCCCAGGTACAGAATCCGCCACCTGCTTTTAACCCGCAAGCCCTACGGTTCGCTTGAGGTAAATAAGCCTGATAAGCACCACCGGGCGGACTCGGGCAGATGCGAAAACGGAGAGCTTATTGCCTGCTTCGACGTTGTGCTGGACAAAAACGGGAACCTGGAAAGTTATCGCCCCATCGAAGAAAAAGATTGCGCAACGGGTTTCAAGCTCTACGCCTACGCGGAAACTGCCCTTCCCTCGCCCTGGTTTAACAATCAAACTTACGTGAATACTTTGGACAAGGAGAGCATCCAGGAATTCATCCGCATTACCCACGACACTTATAAAAAACGCTTTGGAAAAGATTTTGGCGGCGTCATCCCCGCAATCTTTACCGATGAACCGCAGTTTACCCGAATGGGAACCTTGAACTTTGCACGGGAAGAAAAAGATATTACGCTCCCGTGGACTTTTGACATCGAAGATACCTTCAAGGTAGCGTACAAGGGGGAAAGCCTCATCAGCGCTCTTCCTGAGCTTCTTTGGGATTTTCCGGATAACCGGGTTTCGGCAATCCGCTACCATTACCATGATCACGTAGCCGAGCGCTTCACTACTGCTTTTGCGGATCAGTGCGGCGACTGGTGCGATAAGCACGGCATCATGCTCACCGGCCACATGATGGAAGAGCCGACCCTTGAAAGCCAGACCGCCGCCCTGGGGGACGCGATGCGCTCCTACCGCTCTTTTCGGTTACCTGGTATCGACATGCTCTGCGACAGGCGCGAATATACCACCGCCAAACAGGCCCAGTCTTCTGCAAGGCAAATGGGCGTTCCAGGCACCCTGTCGGAAATCTATGGGGTCACCAACTGGAACTTCGATTTTCGCGGCCATAAACTCCAGGGGGACTGGCAGGCAGCGTTAGGCGTAACTGTCCGCGCTCCCCACCTCTCCTGGGTCTCCATGAACGGCGAGGCAAAGCGCGATTACCCTTCCACTTTCAATTACCAGTCCCCGTGGTTCGAGGAATACCCCTATGTGGAAGATCACTTCGCCCGTGTCGCGTCAGTTTTGACTCGCGGCAAGGCGATCTGCCACATTGGGGTCATCCATCCCATCGAGAGCTACTGGCTCCACTGGGGAACAAGGGAAAAAACCGCCGCCATTCGGGAAGAGATGGACGGAAAATTCCTTAGCCTTTGCGACTGGCTTCTAAAGGGTCTGATTGACTTTGACTATATCTGCGAATCAACTTTGCCAAAGTATTGCAAGTTTGAAGGCATTGATGGTGATGGCTTCCCCGTTGGTGAAATGAAGTACGACGCTGTCGTTGTTCCGGCGCTGGAGACGATTAGGAAGAGTACCATCGAGCGTCTGGAAGCTTTTAAGAAAGCGGGAGGCAGGCTGATTTTTCTGGGTGAGGCTCCCAAGTACATTGACGCGGTTCCCGATGAACGCGGAAAGAAGCTTTGGGAAGCCTGCGAAAAAATCGCCTTTGAGCGTCTGCCCATACTCGCGGGTCTGGAGAACATAAGGGAACTGGAAATACGGAACAGTTCCGGCGCAAGGACAACTGATCTCCTTTACCAGCTCCGCGAAGAAACGGATGGCGTCCGCTGGCTTTTCGTTGCCCACGGAGAAAACCCGGCAAATCCCGATCTTCCGAAAGGCGACCTCATACGGCTGAAGGTAAAAGGCGAATGGGACGCCACCCTTTACGACACGACAGGCGGGGAAATTATTCCCACACAGGCAAGCCAGCAAGACGGCTGGACGACTATCATCCAGCACTTCTACGAACACGACAGCCTGCTTTTCAAACTAGAACCTGCGTACGCTAACTTAACTCTCAATACCTCTCACAGAGGCACTAAGTACACAGAGGACACAGAGGAAAATAAAGAAATTACGAGAAATCCAGTAAAATATTCCTTAAATTCTCCGTGTTCGCGTACCAAAGGTACGATGTGCCTTTGTGTTCTCCGTGAGATGTCTTCGGGAAATAGCCTTGTGCCTATTACGCTGGAAGAACCGAATGTGCTGTTGCTTGACATGGCCGAGTACGCGCTGAACGCTGGCGAGTGGCAGCCAAAGGAAGAAATCCTCAGGCTTGACAATAAACTCAGGGCCGAGCTGAAATGGCCTTTACGCGGAGATAGCTGGGCACAGCCCTGGGTTGAGCGCGATGCCAGCACTCCCCATACTTTAAAACTGCGCTTTAGCTTTGAAAGCGAAATTGCCGTAACAGACGCGGAACTTGCTTTGGAGAACGCAGCGTCATCTGCCGTTGCGCTTAACGGCGAGACTGCGGGCGCGGTCAAGGGCTGGTATGTGGACAAGTGCATCGGCAAAGTCAGACTGCCTGAAATCAAATCGGGAACCAATGTGCTGGAAGTGAGTTTTCCCTATGGACGCAAAGTTGATGTTGAGGCCATGTACCTGCTGGGCGATTTCGGCGTGAATGTCGCAGGCTCTTCCTGCGCTATCACCAGGCCGGTGCGCAATCTGGGCTTCGGCGATATTACCCGCCAGGGACTGCCCTTCTACGGCGGCAACCTGACCTATAATTTGGAAACGGAAACTCCTGCCGACAAATTTACGCTAAGGGCCACCAATTACCGCGGGCATCTGTTAAAAGTGAAGGTGGACGGAAAAGATTATGGGCCTTTGGTTTACTCGCCCTACGAAATGGAAATCCCCGCCGGAAAGGGCAGGCATAAGATTGACCTTGTTTACTTCGGAAGCCGGATCAACACCTTCGGGCAATTGCACTGCGTGGAAAGGAATCCCAAATTCTGGTGGGGGCCTAATTCATGGCGTACGTTAGGCGCAAACTGGTCTTACGAGTACCAGTTCTGGCCACAGGGCGTATTGAAGTCGCCTGAAATTTTTTACCCTTAATAGACTGTAACTCAAAAGTTTTCTATACCAGTTTGTACTGTTTGCGGAAATATTCAATAGACTGATTTACAGAAAGAGACAGGGTTTTATTTATTGATAAGGACACGTCTTTAATAAAGCGGTTCAATAAATTTTTTGTTTTCGGATTAAGCTCGTTGTCTTCTTCCATAAATAACTCAAATACCCTTATTTCCAGGGCATCTGCCAATTTTGTCAGTGTTTCAGGATGAGGCCATTTTTTCCCCCGTTCTATATCTCCGAGGAAATTTATCGAAATATTGGCTTGTTCGGCTAAATCTGCCTGGGACCAGTTCCGGCGGTTTCGATAAATCCGAACATTCTTTCCAAATATTGCCCTAAGTTCCTTTCCGCCCATTAATCCACCCTTCTGGTTGTTATTAACATACAATGCTGTTGGCTTGACATCATTACAAACATCAATTAGAGTGTGAGTTGAAAACCACATATAGAGTGTATTCAGCATTTAGCTTTTTACATAGACACAAGAGGTATCGCGTTTCAAGCCAGGTCGATGAAAACAATTTTTGTGGTAGATGACAGCGATGTCAACTTATCAACGGTAGAAAATGTTCTTGAAGAGAAATATCAGGTAATGACCCTACCGTCTGCCATGAAGATGTTTGCGCTTCTTGAAAAAATCACCCCAGAATTAATCTTGCTCGATGTCGATATGCCCGATATGAATGGGTTTGAAGCGCTGCTATGCCTGAAATCCAACCATTTATACGAGAACATTCCCGTTATATTTTTGACCGGCTATTCAGACAATGAAATTGAAACCCACGGTTTTGAACTGGGCGCGGTAGATTTTATTACGAANCCGTTTTCCCCGCCTGTGCTGCTGAATCGCATTAAAACACATATGGATATCAATGAGCTGATTCGGGAGCGGACAGCGAAAATCAGGCGGCTGCAAAACGGCATCATAAGCGTTTTGGCGGACGTGGTAGAAGAGCGCGACGAAAGGACGGGCGGGCACAATGACCGTACGGCGATGTACGTCAAAATACTGATAAAAGCAATGGAAGAGCGCGGGGTGTATACCGGAGAAATATGCGAATGGGACGTGGAAATGGTCGCTTCATCGGCGCGATTGCATGACGTGGGCAAAATCCATATTTTTGACACGGTTCTGAATAAGCCGGGTAAGCTGGACAGCGACGAATATGAAAAAATGAAACGCCACACCACTGAAGGCGCGCGGATAATCGACAGAATGATAAGACAGACAGGCGAAGAAGAGTTTCTGTATAACGCGAAATTGTTTGCGGAATACCACCATGAGTGCTGGGACGGCTCCGGTTATCCGCATGGGCTTTCGGAAACGGAGATACCCCTGCATGGGCGCATTATGGCGATTGCCGACGTATATGACGCGCTTGTTTCTTTGCGCTCCTATAAAGAAGCGTTTACGAACGAGGAAGCGATTCACATCATCACGACGATGGCAGGCAAGCATTTTGACCCGAAAATCGTGGAAATATTTCTTGGAGTAAAAGATCAGTTTAAGGCGGTGAGAGAAGCTTTTTAGCAATAGGGAAGGAGTAAAAACTATGGACGCTATTGGACGAAAGGGGAAAGACGAAACCCGCTTGAGCAAACGCTTAATAACTACCGGCATAGCCGCTGCTTTTGTATTCTTGGTACTAATAGCGTTTATGATTATGACCGGCATGGAAGGCATGAATCTCACCCGGAAAGGCAATTTACAGAATATAGATCCGATTATACTAAGGATAACGCACATCGGGGTGGGGACATTATTGGCGGTCCTACTCATCATCTTATTGACGCGTATTTTAACGGAGAGGAATGAAGCGAATGAACGAATAATAAGGGAAGTACAACAGCGGGAACATTTGTTGAATACGGTGAACAGTGTGGCAAGTATCTTGTTGTCTATCCATGATGAAAAATCATTTGAAGCTTCGCTGTTAAAGAGTTTTGAACTTGTTGGAAACTGCCTGGATGTTGACCGTGTTCAAATTTGGTGCAATGAGATGATCGACGGCGAACTGCATTTTGTTCATCGGTATGAATGGCTCAGCGACTGTGGCCGCAATAATGTGCCGATTCCCAAAGGCTTGCATTTTCCCTACAGCTCAAAACCCGAGTGGAGAAGTTTTTTTAGACGCGGCAAATACATAAACAGCCCGATCTCCGGTCTGGGGGAAGACGATCGGTTTTTACTGAATTCTTATGGAATGAAATCCATCGTAGTTATCCCGATGTTTTTGGAAGGCAATTTCTGGGGGTTTTTCAGTATTGACGACTGTCGCAAGGAAAGGATTTTTTCAGATGAAGAAATGCATATATTGGCGTCTGTAGGTTTGATGATGAGCAGTGCTGTTGATCGCAACATACAGAGCGCAAGAATGCATGATGCGGAAGAACGAATGCAGGTTATGTTTGACACCACTCCTCTTTGCGCGAACTTCTGGGATAAAAATTTTAACAACATCGACTGCAACCAGGAAGCTGTAAAACTGTTTGAATTATCGAGCAAAAAGGAATATAACGACAGGTTCTTCGAGCTTTCGCCTGAGTATCAGCCGGATGGGAGTCCTTCAAGGGATAAGGCTATCGAATTAATAAAGAAAGCGTTTGAAGAAGGTTACTGCCGTTTTGAATGGATGCACCAGAAACTAAACGGCGAGCCAATACCCTGCGAAGTTACGCTTGTACGTGTTAAGTATAAAAACGAATTTGCCTTGGCCGCCTATATGCGTGATTTGCGCGACCTAAAAGCCAGCATTGAACAAACAAACGAATCAGAGCAATCGCTCAGCATTCTGTCAAATATATTGAACGGACTGGACGCGATGATCTACGTTACTGTTCCGAACACCGGTGAAATTCTTTTTATAAATAATCAAGTAAGGGAAAATTTCAACATCAAAGATGACGGCATAGGGCAAATATGTTATGAAGTTTTCCAAAGCGGGAAAAACGAAATGTGTGATTTTTGTCCCTGTCATAAGCTTGATAAAGAACCGGACAGTATTTACGTATGGGAAGAACACAACCAAATGACGAAACGTACGTACCGTAACACGGATCGATATATAGAATGGCAAAACGGCAGAATTGTCCATATTCAGTACTCTGTTGATGTAACCGAATTGATCGAAGCAAAAGAGCTGGCGGAGCGAAGCAACCGCTCCAAGAACAGGTTCCTGTCGCGAGTGAGCCACGAAATACGCACGCCGATGAACGCGATTCTGGGCATCACCGAAATTCAACTTGAAAACAATAGCCTTTCGCCGAATACGAAGGAAGCTTTCGATGAAATTTACAATTCAGGCTATTTGTTGCTGGGTATTATCAACGACATTCTGGATCTTTCCAAAATTGAGGCAGGCAAGCTGGAACTTGCGCCATCGGTCTACGATGTCCCAAGCCTAATCAACGACACAGTACATATCAATATAATGCGGTATGACAGCAAGCAGATTAAATTTGATCTTAGAGTGGACGAGAACATTCCGTCAAAGCTGTACGGCGATGAACTGCGTATAAAACAGATATTAAACAACCTGCTTTCCAATGCCTTCAAATATACGGATGAGGGCAATATTTCGCTGTCCGTTGTCGCCGAATATGCCCCACAGGGAGCCGCGAAGGCAACGCTCGTGTTTGTCGTGAGCGATACTGGGCAAGGCATGACCACTGAGCAGTTGAACAAACTCTACGACGAGTACACCCGCTTTAATAAGGAAGCCAACCGTACAACCCAGGGTACAGGCCTGGGCATGAGTATCACCAGGTCTCTCGTCAATATGATGGGCGGCGACATTTCCGTGGAAAGCGAGCCGGGCAAGGGTTCGGTGTTTACCGTACGCCTGCCGCAGGGGATTGTCGACTCCGAAGTATTGGGCAGTAATGTGGCGGAAAACCTCAGGCAATTCCGTGTTGACAGAGCGGAGCAAATGAAAAAAGGCCCGCGAATAATACGCGAGTATATGCCCTATGGCAAAGTTTTTATTGTGGACGATGTGGAAACGAATCTGTATGTCGTAAAGGGACTGATGGCCCCATATGGACTGTCGCTTGAAACTGCCCTTAGCGGCTTTGAAGCGGTTGAAAAAATCAAAAGTGGCGCTACCTACGACATCATATTTATGGACTATTATATGCCGAAAATGGACGGCATTGAAGCGGTAAAAATTATACGCAGTTTGGGTTATACGCAACCCATCGTCGCGCTTACGGCAAATGCGCTGGTCGGGCAGGCGGAGATGTTCATGGAAAACGGCTTCGACGGTTTTATATCCAAGCCGATTGACATACGCCAGCTGAACGCTTCGCTGAACAAGCTGATACGCGACAAATACCCGCCTGAAGTGGTTGAAGCCGCGCGACAACAAGCGGTCAAAATTAATGAAATGAAAACTGCCGCCCTGAAGGAACAATCGGCCTCCGGACCGGAACTGGCGGCTCTTTTCGTGCGGGACGCTGAAAAAGCCATTGCGATGATTTCCTCAACAATTGCCAACAAATTCCGAAGAAGCAATGACATACGGCAGTATACCATTAACGTTCACTCAATGAAAAGCGCACTCGCGAATATCGGAGAAAATGAGCTTTCCGCCGTTGCGCTCAAACTGGAACAGGCGGGCGGGCAGAAGATATGGCGGTAATTATGTCCGAAACCCCGGCGTTTCTGGAATCGCTGTGCACGGTGGTCGAAAAAAACAAACCAAAAGAGGATGATGAGAAAGCCGAGGTCGTGGATTGGGATAAAGCGTACCTGGGCCAAAAACTGGCTGAATTGCAAACAGCATGCACTGCCTATGACAAAAAGACAGCCAAAGCGATATCGGTTGAATTGAAACAAAAAACATGGCCCCATGAGGTCAAGGAGCTGTTGAATACTATTTCCGAATACTTATTGCACAGCGATTTTGAGGAAGCCGCGAAGCTTGCAAAAGATTTTCTCCAACCTCCGGTAGTTTTAAGTTAGGCGATAACTGGTCTTAGTAACGTTAAAATATTATTCCATATTATTTCACGCAAAGGCGCGAAGGCGCAGAGGACGCAAAGTATTTATTCAATAGATTTTTGTTGAACAAGATATAGTATCTTAAAAATCTTGAAAGAATAACGATAATACTACTAATAACAACTTTGCGATCTTTGCGCCTTGGCGAGATGAATTTTTTGATGGTTGTTTTATTTTGGAATAAGGTCTTAAAGAACCCCTTACCAGATAAGAAAATCTTTTCCCAAAAGGCGTAGTACGGCTTCGGTAAAAAAATAATCTCCGTAAATGATGGGGACATCCGTGTCTTTGCTACCGCCGTGGTATGCCGCAGTTCCACCGCCGATAACTCCGTCGGTTTCGGTGTCCCAGGAGGCGAAAGTTTTTTCGCAAGCCTTGAGTATGTTCAGGGCGGAATTGACGTAAAGGGGCCGCTCATGTTCGCCTGAGTGTTCCGCTATTTCAAGCAGGCCGCAGGCGGAAATCATGGCGGCGGTGGAATCATATTTAAGCGGCTCCGGCGGTGAACGGAAGTCCACAAGCGGAAGCCAGTTGTTCACGGCAAGATTGGAAATCACATAGTGGGCCGTTCTCTTAGAGGCGTCCAGATACTTCGCCTGCCCGGAGTGACGAAAGCTTAAGGCAAAGCCATATACTGCCCAGCTCTGGCCTCTGCTCCATGAAGAACCCGACGCGTATCCCTGCCCATCTGGGGTTTCAAGACACTCGCCTGTTTCAGGCGAAAGGACGACAATGTGATTGCAGCTTCCGTCCGGACGGGCAATGACGCTCAACGCGGTATCGGCGTGGCATTGGGCAATTTGCGAATAACGGGGATCGCTGGTTTCTTTGGAGGCCCAATAAAGCAAAGGAATGTTCATCAATGTATCGATAATGATCCATCCGGCCCTGCCTTCGCCGTTCCAGGCGCGGATAAATTTGCCAGCCGGGTTGTAGCGGCCTGCCAGGATATTCG
>JGI20170J14366_1000340_pt1 | contig 18838 bp, 13 predicted proteins | sample TergutNc150P3_FD_14366 | JGI IMG/M metagenome (IMG submission 14366) | reverse complement strand
CTGAAAATTTGTTTTTTTAACAAAAAGAGTTATACCTTTGCCGGACTTAATCAGGGGAGAAATAAATTCCGCCGTCATTCTGCGGGCTATTCCCAAACCTCGAAAATCGGGGTGAACAAAAACGCCGCCTACCTGATACCTTGTAAAAGAAACGGCGTTTATATTGATTTTTCCCGCCATTCGGCCGTTAATTTCAGCGCACATGATCTGTCCCTTCGCTATAATATTCGCAAGATTGAGTCTGCTTGCGGCGGGGCTGAATTCCGAACCGCTAGGAAGAACCTCTACTTTTTCATACGCCGCCTGTAACGGCGCTATTGCGTCCAAGTCTACCAATCGGGGAGTCCGCAAAATCAGATTGACGGGACCGGATGAAAAACATTTTTTTTCAGGCTGATTGTCAAGGTTCATAAGATCATAATCATAAATATCACTTGCCTGCGCTCCCATCTTAATTAATATATCTTCCAGAGCCAGTACGTCTTCTTTTTGCCCCTGCGCCGAATGTATTTTGTTTTTTTTTGCATATTCTTTCAGAAAACCGGGGCATGGAATTTCTTTTTTGCCGCAAAATACCGGAATTAACGTTTTCCTTGAATATATCAATAACGCCTGCGGGCTTTCGTTTTTACCGCTTAACATCCAAACGCTTCCTTTTGATTCGTCAAGGGCAAGAAATCTTCCGCAGGCGCTTACGCATTTTCTTTCTATGGCACGTAACAATGTCTCGGCGGCGTAAATATCGCCGTCATTGTTTTTCATTTTACGCCATTTTGGGGACTCATCACTCATAGGGGAGAATTCCCTGCGCCGGGATTCTTCCGATTATGGCGGAAAATCCGGCCGCAAAAGATTCAGGAGCGTAGCTGTAAACAGCGACGGCTCCGCTTACCCAGGGGACGCTTTCTATATACACGGGGTTTAATACCGAAAAGACTATTACTTTTTTACCCGATTTTTCGATGGAACGAAGCAAACGCAGATCCGTTGTGTCGGAAAGACAGAAAATTATCGTGTCTGCGTTACGTGCCAACGACGCAAACATATCGGCGTCTCCCGTTCCGCTGTACCTGTAAAGGGCGGCGTTGGGAAAAGCGGCTCTGCCGTAAGAAATAAAATCGCCGTATTTGCCCGCCAAAAGAATGCGCCCCGCATTTTCTTTCGTAACCGGAAAAACAGAATCCGCCGGAGACGGTTTTACAATGGTAACGCTTCTCGCCGCAAGGTTCAGGAAGAAAGCGGCGCTTTCATGATCGGCAATCCCTTTCTCTACCCGCACCGGATCCGGAATATACGGAACACTTCCGTTTCCCCGCAGGTATCTTAACTTTAATTCAAGCGTTTTCCGGGCGGCGTCTCTTACAACTTTGCGAAAACTTTCTTCTTCTTTCATTGAGTTTATAAGCAATGTCCACACAGGATCGTAAAGAAGAGGCGTATTTGAAAACATGATAATATCGTTACCCGCAATCAAAGCCTGTTTTGCGGTTCGGGAAAGAGAGCCAAGAAAGGAAGTTGCCCCCGTCATCATAAGATCGTCTGTTATTATAACTCCTTTAAAGCCGATTTTGCCACGTAACAGATCATTTAAGAACCACGAAGAAAGGGACGCAGGCGTATCTTTCGCCTGAGTCAATGGGAAGGCAAGGTGTCCGCTCATAACGGCGGGTATGCCCTCGGCGGATAACATTCTGTAAGGGATAAGCTCCCTGTCCCATAAAACATCAAATGAAACGTTAATTTTGGGAAGTATGCCGTGAGAGTCAAGGTCTGTGTCCCCGTGACCGGGATAGTGTTTCGCTGTCGGGATAACGCCTGCGGCAAGCTGGCCTTTCATAAAAGCAGCCCCAAGAATCCCCGCTTTAACGGGATCGCTTCCGAAAGCTCTAGGCCCTATCAGCGACGAGTCCCTGTTAGAAAAAATATCAACGGTAGGAGCAAAGTTCATGTTAATGCCAAGGAGCGCAAGCTCTTTTCCTATGTAGTAACCTGAAAGATATGCGTCACGGGGATAACTTGCGGCTCCTATCGCCATATTGCCGGGCGTTTCGCTCGTATTTCCCTTAACGTGGCGAATCCAGCCTCCTTCCTGATCGGTGGCGATAATTAACGGAATGTTAAACGGCCCTTCAAGACTGGCTTTTTGAAGCTCGCCTACCGTTTTAGCGAGCTTGATCGTATCGGCTGTGTTCCAGCCGAAGATTTTTATACCGCCGATATTTCTCTTGCGTATCCATTCCATAATGATGGGCGAAGGTTCTTCCCCTACCCAGCCGAACATAAAAACCTGCGCTAAAGCCTGTTCGTCCGTCATGGCTTTTTCGATGGAAGCCGCCAATTCTTCGGGAGTTCCCGAATCTTTAAAACTTAACGGGAAAAGAGGGGTAACTATGAAAATTCCGATTACACCTAACAACCGGAAGAAGGCGGACAATTTTACTTCCCGTCTTTTTGCGAGTCAATGTACGCCGCAGCGTTGTGAGCCGCTATCGCCCCGTCCGCAGCGGCCGTTACAACCTGGCGGAAAGCGCCGGAACGTATGTCGCCGGCGGCGAAAAGGCCCGCTATACTGGTAAACATTTTCTGGTTTGTAATAATATAGCCGCTCTCGTCAAGTTTGGCCTTAAAATCACCGGCGGCGACAAGCGATGTTTGAGGAACTGTTCCTACAAAAATAAAAACGGCATCCGTATCTTCCTCGTAAACTTTATCGCTTGTTGTTTCGCTTAAAACAACCGACTTTACTTTTTGCTCGCCTTTTATTTCTTTTATTACCGTGTTAAATCGAACCTCTATATGAGGGTTGCTCGTCACCCTTTCGACAAGGGCTTCCTGAGCTCGGAATTTATCACGCCTGTGAACCAACACAATCTTGTCGGTTAAGTTTGAAAGATAACGGGCTTCCTCACAGGCGGCGTCTCCTCCGCCGACGATAAACATTTTCTTGTTTTTGAAAAAATGGCCGTCGCAGGTAGCGCAGTAGGAAACGCCCTTTCCGCCGAATTCGCTTTCGCCGGGAACGCCGAGCAGACCGGGTTTTGAGCCGGCGGCGAGAATTACCGCATGAGATGTAAGGGTTTTTCCGTCAGCGAGGCTTATAATAAAATGCCCCGCTTTTTTTATCCCCGATACGGATTCCGTAAGAAAAGACGCTCCGAATTTTTCAGCCTGCTGGTAGAGGGCAAGAGAAAATTCATAACCTGATACTTTTTCGGTAACACCAGGATAATTTTCCAGTTGGTCAATAACCAAAATCTGCCCGCCGGGCCCCATTGCCTCAATAACAAGAACTTTCAAGTTTGCCCTTGCCCCGTACTGTGCGGCGGTAAGCCCCGCCGGACCCGCTCCTATAATAATTAAATCCGCGTCTAAATCAGCCATTATTCCTCCGGCATTATTCTATAATAATTTAATATATATTATAATAAAGCATGAAGTTAAAACCGTCAATTACGGCGTTTTTGCTGTTTTTTACAGCCATTACAGCCGTATATTCGCAGAACACGGCTTTTCCCCGCCTTAACCCCGATCCAAAAGCGCTTGAATATTACCGTCTTGGAGCAAACGGCGATTATTCATGGACGGCATTGGCAGAGGTCAGCCTTTGGGCATCCGGGGATACATCAACTTCCAATCTTGAAAAAATCCGTGCCGCCGCCGATTCAATAAAAAACGCCGCCGATCTTCCCGGTTCAAACAAAGACAGGGCGGAATATATCCTGAAGTTCATGCATAAAAATATATTAAAGTCGTACTCTCTTTATCAGACAAGAATTGATACCATGCTTTCCACAGGCAGATACAACTGCGTGTCTTCCGCTGTTCTTTATACGATTCTCTGCCAATCCCTCGGAATAAACACAAAAGGAGTTATGACAAAGGATCACGCTTTTATAACAATTCCAATGGGCGATGCGGATATTGATGTTGAAACTACCAACGCTTACGGATTTGATCCCGGCAACCGCAAGGAATTTCACGATCAATTCGGAAAGCTGACGGGATTTTCCTATGTGCCCGCCAAAAATTACCGGGACAGGCAGACGATTTCACGGATAGAGCTTGTCTCTCTTATTTTGAATAACAGAATCGCCGATCACGAAAGGCAGAACCAGTTTGCAGATTCCGTTCCTGTTGCGATTGACCGTGCCGCCCTTCTTGAAGGCAACGCCCTTACGATTGACTCAATAAAAGAGACGCAGGAGACGATTTTTACAGACCCCAGAAAAGACCTGATGGACAGGCTTTTTAATTATGGGGCCATACTTTTAAAGGCGGGCAAAGAAGAAGAATGTTTACGATGGGCAGCGGCGGCTTCTCCCGTTTATCCCGATGAAAAACGTTGGCAAGAATTTATAATGGCGGCGACGAACAATCATCTGATGAGGCTGATAAAGGCAAACAAGCACGCAGACGCAAGAAAATTTATTGACGGACAAAAAAATGTTTTATCGCAGGCGAACTACGACAAACTTGATATTTTATTGACAGACTCGGAATTGTTCAGCAAAGCGAACCAAATCCGCACCGCCGATGACGGAGACAGCGTTATCGGCGCCGTTGAACAGGCACGCAAAAACGGAAAGGTACAGGAAAAGCGGGCTGCCGAGTTGATTACATTCGCCGTTCAAAAAGCGGCGGCGTCCATAAGCTCTCAGCCTGCCGGAAACTGGCGTGCGGCTATTCAATATATAGAAGCTTCTATTTCACGCCTTGGCGCAAACAAAGAGCTTGAGCAGGCATTGAAGGTTTACCTTGGCAATTTGGCGGCGGATTATCATAACCGCTTTGCATCCGAGTGGAACAAGAAAAATTATACCGAAGCGGAGCGCATTTTGAATGAAGGGCTTGCGGAATTTCCTAACGACAGGCAGTTATTAAGCGACAAGCAGATAATCGCAAAACAGGGAAGATAAAAGGATGGGTTGCTGGATTTATGCTGATGCTGCGATCCGTTCCCGTAACATCTGTCCTATTTTCTATCAATTTCCGCCTGAGCTATCGCCAACAGAGCGATTGGAACCGAATATGGAGAGCATGAAACATAGTTAAGTCCTGCGTCCATGCAGAAGCGGACATTCGCAGGATTTGCCCCGTGCTCGCCGCATAAACCGCAGACAAGATCTGGGCGGGTAAGCCGTCCTCGATCAGCGGCGAGGGCGATAAGCTCTTTTACTCTTGGATCCAATGTGCTGAACGGATTGCCGTTGATAAGGTCAAACAAAGTGTAGTCGGGCATAAACGCCGTAAAGTCGTCTCTTGAAATTCCCAAAGTAGTTTGAGTCAGATCGTTTGTGCCGAAGCTGAAGAAACGTCCGTACCTGGCGATTTCTCCCGCCCCTAGAGCCGCCGCAGGAAGCTCAATCATAGTGCCGATTTTATATTCCGCTTCTTTGGCTTTCAAAGTATTTCTAAGAGACTCCTCAATATCGACAATTCCCAAATAGTTTGAACCTTCGATCTTTTTTCCGTAAGCGATAAGTTTTAATTCAGCGGCGTTCATTATAATAGGAACCATAATTTCAGGACGGGCGTCTATTTTTTCGGAACGCAGTTTATAGGCGGCCTCGAAAATCGCTTTTACCTGCATTGCGTAAATCTCGGGGTAAGAGACGGCGATGCGGCATCCACGATGGCCAAGCATGGGGTTAAATTCATGAAGAGAGTCAATACGCTCGGTAATTTCCGCTTTAGACGGTTTCTTGCCTGAGGCTTTAGCGACATGAGCGATGTAACCCTGTATCTCATCGGGGTTATGAGGCATAAATTCATGAAGCGGCGAATCCAAAAGACGGATAGTCACTTCCCTGCCCGCCATCACTTTCATAATGCCGTAAAAATCTTCCCTTTGCATTACTTGCAGTTTATTGAGCGCTTTTCGGCGTTCTTTTTCATCATCGGACATCAGCATATCACGGAAAACATTGATGCGATCCGCCTTAAAGAACATATGTTCCGTACGGCATAAACCTACGCCCTCCGCCCCGAATTCCAACGCCAGTTTAGCGTCTCTTGGAGTGTCGGCGTTACACCTAACATGGAATTTTTTAAGGAAGCTCTTGGAAATTTCAATAAAATCCAGAAGTCCGGAGCTTTCAGGATCAGGCTCTATAAGTTCCGCCTTCCCAAGATACAATTTTGATTCTCCGTAAAAAGGAACATCTATTGTTATTACGCTTCCCTCCGAAAAACTTAATGCGCCCAGCGAGGCTTTTTTTCCTTTTATTTTAAGCTCGGGAGACACAAGCGACACTTTTCCGTACTGACGTGCCACTACGGACGCATGGGCCGAGTATCCGCCCTCGGCGGTTAATACGCCTGCGCTTTCCTCAATCGCTTTTACGTCCTCGGCAAAAGAGGATTCAAGGCATAAAATAAAACTGACTTTTTCCCCGTGCTGTATCGCCGTTTTTTTCGCTTCCAGCAAAGAAGTGGTGCTGAAATAAACCCGTCCTATCGCCGCTCCGGGAGCGCCCGCTATACCACCCTTCCACGATTTAAATCCCTTAACGCTGGAAGGATTAATTACCGGATGAAGAATTTCATTTAACCTTAAAGGATCAATCGCTTTAACAACATAAGCTGCGTCAACAATTTTGCGTTTTTGAAGATCAAGCAGTAATTTAATATCCGCCTGCGTGGATTTTTGATCCACAAGCCTTTGCTCTATCAGCCAGAGTTTTCCGTTTTCTACGGTAAAACGAACCTGGCGGATCTCCTTGAATTTGTCCTCAAGAACTCCCGCTATTTTTTCAAGCTGTTTAAGGTAGGCATCGTCAATTTTATTGATTTCGTGCCCCGTCTCCCCCGCTTCGTTGAATTTTCCCGTAAAATAACTGCCCTGTAATTTTTTTTCTCCTGTCACGACATTGCGAGTAAAGAAATATCCCGAACATGATTCTTTGCCGTAATTTCCGTATACCATCGGCTGAATAACAATCGCCGTATCGTTATTGTTCTGCTCGTCTATTTTAAACAACCTGGAAATTTCGCCGAGAGCTGACATTAACTGTGTTTCGGCGTCGTCAAAAAAACCTTTTGGAAAGTATTTGGCGTAATCGTCCATATATTCTTCGGCGGTTTTTTTCTTTGGCAGAGGGGTTTCTTTCTGATGTAATTCATTGGAAGGCCCTTGGATTCCCAACAATCTTTTTATTAGTTTATTTTTTTCGGCAATTTCTTCTTTCTCTTTGGTTTTACCTTCCAGTTCGTTGATTTTCTCCTCGATATTCATCATGCCGTGGATCATAAAAAGAACTTCACTTGCGGCGAAATCCTTGCCAACCCACTTGGCGAAACCGTTAAGAACAGGCCTTACAAGCCCGAAGTTATGCAAAACGGGGTAAGTTGAAATCGCCATGTTTGAGGAGATAATCAATTTTAACAACATGGGATTATCTTTATCGCCGAAGCCTTTATTTACAGGCTTGGCGCATCTATCCAAAAGATCAAAAATATCTTTTTTATTGTTCTCAATATTAATGTCAGACGCAATTTCGGTATCTAAAATAATACCCGGAAGAATGGGGAAACCAAGCTCGGCGAATTCATTTGCCTGTCTGCCACGGATACCCAACAATTCCGGCGCAGCTTCTTTTGAGATAACGTCTTTCTGGCTAAAAAAATGTATTCTTGAATCCATATACTTTTCCTTGTATTAGAACAGTTTAAGGACGGTGTTTACAGGACCATGTAAAAACGCCTCAAATTGATGACTGGCTCCCTGAGCCAGATAACGCTGTAACTTCGCTACATCCTGAATATCGTTTCCGGCTATGGCAAATTCAATTGCGCTGCCGTGTTTTACCTTGCCCCATTTAAACAATGAGTTAATGTCAAGGATTCTCTCATTGTCGTAATAAATAAAAACTTCCAGACCGGGATGTTTGGCTTTATAACTCGCTATAATCTTCTTCCACGCCTCAACATTTCCGTTATGGAAAAGCTCATTCTGTACTATGACACCGTAACGGGGAGTCATTTTAGACGGCCCGCCTGAAGATTTTTGCACTATAGTCGCCGCCTTTTTTTCGGGAGCGGCGGGTTTCGCCGAAGCGTGTTTTGCCGGAGTTTTTTCCTTGGCGGATGTTTTTGTTTTTGCTTTTACTGTTGATCCGGTTTCGCTTGCCTTTTGCGGCTTAGAAATTTTTTTAGCGAAAAAATTTCCTTTTGTAAGAAACGACGGGGCTGTAATTTTGGAACCCTCAAAAAGCCTTAAAGCCAACTCTGCGGCTTTCCGGCAATTCTCGTCTGTTTCCCCGCCTTGCAATCCGGCGTACACCACCATTAATTCATACTTACGAAGCTCGCCGAAACCGGCAAGTTCTTCAGGTACTTTTGGATTCGCTATCAATAACCCGATTTCAGGGTGATAATAAGCGGCTACAAGATCAACGCCGTTCCATTTTTCGAATTCTTTCGCCAAACCGGAAATGTCTTTTACCGTTGATGAAAGATTGGCGGACGCCGATTTGTATCCAAGTTTATCTACCAGTAACATTCTTAAGAGCAAACCTATTTGACCGCTTGATAATTCATCTTCATCCAATTCATAAACAATGTCGCCAAGATTAGCGCCGGTTCTTGAAGCGATATCTATCGTTTTCTTTATGTGCCTAACCGCGCTGTTAAAACCGCAGCGGGTAGAAAGAATTTCCAAATTAGCGTTTTCCGCCATACATCCTCCGTTATTATCACCGATAAAAAAATCGTAGTTCCTCTTGTTTTAAAAATATTTTCAAATGATGTAAAGGTCTTTTTAACTTTTTCTCTCTAATAAACAGATAAATATTAAAAAAATACCTGTAATCGGGGGAGGAAAATTAAAAATTACAAACTGCCTTATAACACGGCACGTATATTTTTTACAAGTTCCGAAAGCTGTACCGTAAGGTCAGGTAAATGTTCTCTGATAAAAACCATATCCGCCGCTTTGCCTGCGGCCTCAAGCTCTGCGGCATAGGACGATATATCCTGAGCGCCGATAGAAGCGGACATACTTTTCACGGAGTGAAAATGAATTATAAATGCGGGCAAAGTATCCGCTTCCAGCATTATTCGCAGATGAGGAAGCCTTTCATCAATATCTTCGCAGAACATGGATAACACTTTCTTGTAAACGTTCAATTTTCCTCTGAGCATGGCAAGTCCCTTTGCCGTATCAACATTGGGGATAACGGGTAATAAGGAATTGTCATCTTTCTCAGGCAGTATATCTTGATTACTGTTAGTTGTCCCTTTCTCACCCGGTATCCAGCGGTCAAGAATTTCGTCCATTTTGGAAACGTCTACGGGCTTTGAGATAAAATCATTAAAACCCTTTTCGATAAACATCTCCCTCATTCCCACAACGGCGTTAGCTGTTAATGCGACAATCGGAATTTGCTTTCCGTTGTTTCCCGGTATCTCATTCTTCATTTCCAACTCTCTTATTGCCGCCGCCGCCTCAATCCCGTCCATTTCGGGCATCATGTGATCCATGAAAATAAGGTCATATTTGTTCTGTTTCACAAGTTCTATCGCTTCCGCTCCGCTTAGGCAGGTGTCAATCCTGGCGTTATATGGGGACAAAAGCCCTTCGGCAACTTTAAGATTGGTCGGAATGTCGTCTACTATTAACAGTCTTGCGTTGGGGAAGGTATGGCGTATCACACCGGAACTGCCGGAGTCCTCAAAATAATTCCGGCGATCGGCCTTGCCGTTAAGAGTATTGGCGATAGACAGGGACTGTGCCGGAATGGAAACAAAGCGGGCATTGCTGATAAAAATTTCAGTGCCCCATTCAATCATAAGAGCCAAATGCGGTTTTTTCCCTCCGTAAAAAACAGAATCGTCTTGTTCTATAAGCGGTTTAATTTTTTCAAAAAGACCGTAACCTGAAAACACATAAAACCATTCTTCGCTGTAAAGAGCGGAGGCAAACTCATTTTGATTTGTAACCATTTTATAAGGAACCTTCATATTTTCAAGCGACCAACACACCGTTTTGGCGTAGACTGCCCGTCCTTCATAAACCAGCACCTTCTTTTTCTCGGGTTCCTCCACAGCGGCGAAAGGTTCTCTTGACTCAATACCCTGCGGGATAATTACCGTGAATACGCTGCCCTTGCCGTATTCGCTTTCCATGTTTATTTTCCCGTCCATAGCGGCGCAGAGCCGTTTTGCAATGGAAAGCCCCAGCCCGGTTCCTTCAATGCTATGATTCTCATCTACCCGGACAAACTCGTCAAAGAGTTTTGTCTGATGTTCCGGTTTTATTCCTTTTCCCGTATCGGTCACGTCTATCCTAAGCAAAACTTGTTTATCGTCATTTTTATCCATAGTAATGGTTAAACCGATATGCCCCTTTTCCGTGTATTTTACGGCGTTGGTCAGCAGGTTAATAAGAATCTGTCGGAGGCGCACTTCATCTCCGATAAGGCTGTTGGGAATATTCCCGTCGATATTTGTAAAAAAACGTATCGGCTTTTCCTTCAGCTTTGCGCGGATAATGTTGACCGTGTCGTTGATCAAAGATGAAAGCATATATTTGGCGGGAACAATTTCCATTTTACCCGCCTCAATTTTTGAAAGATCAAGAATATCGTTAATAATCGAAACGAGGTTATTCCCCGCCTGTTTTATATCACGGGCGCAGCCTCTCGCTTCGCACGAAAGTTCTCCCCTAAGCAGAAGTTCCGCCATGCCTGTAATGGCGTTCATTGGGGTGCGGATTTCGTGGCTCATTTTCGCCAGAAAATCGCTTTTTGCCTTGGAAGCGGATTCAGCCTTCCTGTTCGCTTCAAGAAGCCGCAGGTTTTGTTTTTCTATCTCGTTTTCAGAACGGGCGATAAAAGCGTTAATAATAATGAACAGGAACAAGATAAGTAACAGCATACCGAAAAATACCGTATTCATGGCACGATTCAAAGACAACAAGCCCGGAACCGGATAACTTACGACAAGATACCATTCCATCGCCGGGATGGAGTTTAAAAAATATATTCTTTTATCATGGATAAAACTCCGGCTTTCACCTCCCGAAAGCTCGTGCGCCGTTTTAATTAATTCTTTTCCGGTTTCGCCGAGGAACTTATCAAGACGAACTTTATTTTGAACCAGATCATAATCCGCCGCCGAAGTAATTTCATTGTATTTATTGAACATATATGTTGTTATGTTTTCATCGAATCTCTGATAGCCGGAAGTTACAAAATCCGAGAAATCAATAAGATTTAAACCCGTTCCAATCATCCCCAAAGGTTTTTTGCCCGTCATCGTTCTAACAAATACCGGAACATTGACCCAAAGATAAATTTGTTTCAAATCAGGATTATAATTTATGTTAAAAATATATCTTTCTGTTTCGTGTAACGTTAAATTGTACCAATAATCCTTGGGATCATCGGGATTGATAACGTACGGGTCGTTTCTTGACGAATAAAATATTTTATCCACGTCATTAACCCAGTAAAGTATTTTATCATTAAAATGTTCTTTATAAATGGCGAATTCGCTGTACGCCTGAGATTTAAGAACAGGATCAGAGGGATTCATAAAATACTGCCGGATTACGGGAGTATCCGCCATTTTTAACAAAAGAGCAAGCTCGCTGTCTACCGCTGTTTCCAAACGCAGACGCATTGTTTCGGAAGTTATAGTAAGCTGCTGTTCAATAAAAGACCTGTTGATTTGACGGGCGGAAATTAAATACGCCGCAACTGCCGTCAAAGCGATAACAAGGAAAAGGATACAGGAAAAAACAAGGAATTTATTGTTGGCGAATTTTTTTATTGACTTGCCGGGGATCATTGTCATATTCGCACACCTCTTCCTAATGATTACTTTGAATAAAAGATAATATTTTTTTTGTTTTAAAATATAAGAGAAAACGGAATTTATAGAAGAATATTATGAAATTTTACTTGCAGCCCAAAGAACAGCTTGCGCAATCAGACGGACTGCACGTGAAAGCGTTTCCGTTATACGGCACAACAGTAAATCCGTTTCCGTTAACGCAGAAAGTTGATTTTTTATTGTTTTCCTCGATAGTTACAGTGTCATTGATATAGTCAAAGGATATTTTTATGCCTTCCGTTATCATTGTTTCATCGTCTAACGGGTTTATAACCTCACGGGGGGAAAAGGTCAAAAAACGCTCGTTTTCCGTTACGGCGATACGGCTGCTTACAGTAACAAGAGCGTTAACATTGCCGGCCTTGTCAAACGCCAGAGAGTTACTGTCGGCGTTAACGCCTACTGCGTTTGGGTCAAAGGCGGCTATAACGCCGATTGGCGTTTGAATTTGCGAAGGGTTTAACGGCTCAAGCGATTCAAGCTCTCCCGACTCATAAAGCGAAAAACCGCTGCGTACGGGGATTTCGCCGTATTTGGTTTTTACCGTTATTGTTTCGCCGGGGAACAGGGTAATACTGCGAATGTCCCCGCTTTCATAAAAGCCTACGCCTGTAATTACAGCCGTAAATCTTGTGAACGATAAATCGAAGTTAAACGGAATTGCCAGCGATTTTTCTTCATGCTCGCTCCACAAGCCGCTGATTTTTCCGTCTAACGGAAAAAAACGCTTGAGTTCTCCCGTCTCGAAAAAAGTTACAAGCTCGGCGGGAAATTCGCCTATCGGCGTTTGTATTTCCTGCTGTTCGTCAAGAGCGACAGCCTTTACCATGCCGTTTCTGTAGAACTCAACCGAATATTTTATTTTACGGCGGTGCGTTTCGGTGTACGAGGGAACAAGCTCGCCCGCATGCGTTACGAGCATATTTTTTTCCGAAAGGCGTATACCTTCCAGTTCGCCGCCGGGATAACAGGCGTAACTTTCCACTCCGGCGAATATTCCGCTTGGCAGTTGAATCGTTCTTTCGTCTAGCAAATTGAAGTTTCGCATTCCTAACATTTCCGGGTAATTACAGCGCTTACTTTTCCGTCTTTGTCCTGCGATTTTATTTCATACTTTCCGCTGTTCTCGATCCACGGCGGGATATGCTTGCAGATTAAACGCAGTTCCATAAACGGCGTATTTTCCAAAAAGTCAGCCATCGCTTTTTTTGAGGAGACTTCGGGACATTCGTTCTGAAGCGCGATAAGATCCAGCGAATAAATGCCGGGCGTGCTTGTTTCAACAGGCCGCGCTTCTTTTATTATTCTTTCTTTAAGATCATTCTGCGCGCCGGCTTTCTGTATTTCTTTAAGCATTTCGTCAAAGTCCGAGTCTTTTATTTCATCTATTTGAAAAATATGAAGACCCGCCATGTCAAACACCGAGTAGGGAATACCTACAAGCAGTCCTCCGGCGATAATATCACAGCCTTCAATTAAAGACAGTAATTCACCGACTTTTTTCCGAGTCTGCGCCGGAGCGGACGGAATGATTTTTTCAAATTCCGGCTTTCCTGTAATTTCCCATTTGTCCGATTTTTTTTCATAAATTAAAAATTTGCCTGCGTCAAAAAAATCGCACAGTCCGGACTCTTTGTTCGTAAACACGGCTATTTTACTCAAAGTCTTACCTCCTTAAAAACAGCAAACTTTCCCGCAAAAAAGCGATTTCCTGCGGCATATCGCAAAGCGCCGCCCTGTTCTTCTTGGGCATTTCCCAGCGGATAAGGCCGGGCAAGTTTGCGCCTTTTTTGCGCACATATAAAATGTTAGTAAAAGTATCCTCTATTTCACGGACAATTTCAAATTCAAAAGCGGCGGCAATTTTGTCTTTTTCAGCGAGACAGGCGGGCGTTATATAATTCGCGCGAATCCCCATAAATTCGGCGGTTTTTCCGTCTGCGTCAAATTCCATGCCCCAATCGGGGACGGTTATTTTCGCTCCCTGCGGCACACACGGGGCGATGTTTTTACACCCTGTAAGACGGGCCGCCTGAACGGTTAAAGGGTTTTTAAATAACTCCCATTTTCCGCCGCTCGCTTCCGCCCTGCCGTTGTTCAGTATAACCACATTATCGCACAGGCGGTATACTTCGTCACGGTTGTGCGACACGTATAAAACCGTTTTGCCGAAACGCTGAAAAACGGAGGCAAGCTCGTTTTCAAGTTCCCACCGCAAATGGCTGTCTAGCGCTGAAAAAGGCTCGTCAAGCATTAGTATATCCGGCGTCCCGGCGAATATCCTTGCGATAGCGGCACGCTGTTTTTCTCCGCCTGAAAGCTGGCGAGGGTATTTATCCAAGTGCGCTGTTATATGGAAGGTTTCAGCCAAACCTTCAGCTATTGTCCTTCTCTTTTTCTTATCGTCCTTGTTCGCTCCGCACATAATATTTTGAAGAATCGTCATGTTGGGAAACAGGGCGTAGTCCTGAAATAAAAATCCAACTTCTCGTTTTTGCGGCGGCAGGTTTATCTTTCTTTCGGAATCAAACAGGGTAACGCCGTCGAGAGTAATTTGTCCCTCGTCGGGTTTCGACACGCCGGATATACAGCGGAGCGTCATGCTCTTGCCGCTACCCGAAGCGCCCATGAGAGCGGTAACGCCCGAACCCGCTGTTATATCAACGTCAAGAGTAAAATTGCCCGTCTTCTTTGTTATTCTACATTCAAGCGCCATACCTTATCCTCTTACTTCCAGTTTGACAAACATGTTGATAAGCGCCATAAACACAAAGGAAACCAAAATATTTATTATAACCCAGTATCCGGCGGCTTGTTCCTGATTTATCTGCCAGAAATAAGCCACGGAAGTGGAAACGGTTGCCGTCTTGCCTGCGATATAGCCCGACACCATACTTGTAGCGCCGTATTCGCCAAGCCCTCGAGCGAAGGCAAGGGCGGTTCCCGCCATTATGCCGTGCTTGCAGTTTGGAAGCAGTATACGGGCGAAAATATATTTTTCCGAAAGCCCAAGCGTGCGCCCGGCATCCAGAAGGTTTTGATCAAACGCCTCGAACGCTCCTCTGGCTGTCCTGTAGATAAAAGGGAAGGCGATAATTGTAACGGCGATGACGGAAGCGTACCAGCGCATTGTAATGGTAATCGCAAACCATTCCAGTAATTTAGCGCCCAAAGGGCTTCTGGGCGACAGCCATACCAAAATAAAATAACCTACAACCGTAGGCGGCAGAACAAGAGGTATGGTCAGTATTGTGTCGCATATACCTTTTAAAACACGAGGCAGTTTCAATATAAGGTAGGCCGCAAGGATTCCTAAAACAAACGCAGCGGTTGTCGCTATAGCGCTTATTCTAAGCGAATTAAAAAGCGGAAATAAATCCATGCGGCTTCTCCTTAGTTGTTTTTATTTTACCACCTTAAAGCCTATTTTTTCAAATACCGCTACGGCTTCCGGCGTACTCAAGTAATCCAGAAACGCCTTTGACGCTTTAGCGTCCTTTGTACCTTTTAATACGGCGGCGGGGTACACAACAGGCGAATGACTGCCCGCCGGAGCGTCGGCGACAATCTTTACATCGCCTTTCGCCGTTGCCACGTCGGTGGAGTAAACAACGCCTGCATCTACGCTTGCGCTTTCAACCTGTGAAAGGATTTCCTTTACGTTCTCGCCGAAGGAAATTTTTGATTTAATAGAGTCCCATACTCCGAGCGATTTGAAAATTTCCTCGGCGTACTGCCCGCAGGGAACAGCCGAGTTGCCCAGCGCTATAAGCGAAACCTTATTGGTCGCCACGTCGTTATAAGACGTAATGCCTTTGCTAGAATTGCCGGGCACAATCAACACAACCCTGTTAAGTAATAAATCTTTTTTTGTAGAAGTGTCAACAAAACCGCCGTCTATAAGCGTATTCATCTGTTTCACCGCCGCCGATATGAATATGTCGGCTTCCGCTCCGTTTTCAATCTGCGTCTGCAATTTACCGCTGGAATCATAGTTAAAGCTTAATGTTACGGCGGGATTCTTTGTCTTGTACAGCGCCGCAATCTCATTAAGCGACTCTGTAAGCGAGGCGGCGGCAAACACGTTCAATGTAACGGGTTCCTGCTTTTTACACCCCGCAAGCGCCGCGGCGCACAGTGTAATTATTAAAACAATTGATAATAATCTTTTCATAAATTTCTCCTTAATTTATATTAGAAACTGAATTTCATATCTACGTAAAACACATTTGTGAGCAGAGATTTTTTGTTGGCGCTGCCTGAGTCCTTATAAGCTCCGCTATAATTGGCAAAATCATAATTAACCATATCGCCAATTTCAAGGAAAGTTCTGTTATCAAGATTGATTTTAACCGACGGTCTTACGCTTAATACCGATAAGTCGTCATCATTACCTTTTACACCGGGGGTTCCGGACCCATCGACATTTCCTCCCTGCGGAGCTAAACCTCTTCGTTCCCATTGATTTTCAGGAGAAGAAGAACCAAATTTACTCCGTCCTCCTATGAAGTACACCAAATCCAACCGGGGTATAATATTATCAATGGTATACGATACCCAGGGGTTAAAGAGCAGTCCGGGATCCGAATTTTTACCTTTCCGGTTATAAAGAAATTGTACCGTGTTAAGCCCTATATTGAGGTTGTCAATCTTGTAACCGAAAGTTTCGGAAAACATCATATTTCCTCTTTCATCAAATTTTTCAAGTTTATTAAAAATACCCACTATAACCGCAGTAAGGTTCTTTACCGCAAGTACACGTAATTCGGTTTGCAAGAACATGGATTCTTCCCTTCCGCCGTAAGTATAGACATCATCACTTACACGCTCGCCAGTATCAAGATCTAAGCGTTTGTCGGTCCATCCGGCCCTGTTTTTTGTACGGAAAATAACGCCAAAACGGAAAGTATCGGGCATGGTATAGGCGGCGTTTATGGTATATTTTACATCTTTCGCATTGAGCGTAAGTTCCCCGAAATTGGGCAGTCTGGCAGTACCGGTTGTATATGTATGGGGAGGAGGAATAGCCGTATCTTTTATTATGGGTGTGAACAATAGCGCATTGTTGCCGCCGCCGCCCTGTTGGCTGATGGTATACGCTCCGACTCCAAAGGTCAAACCTTTGATCGGTTCCGCTTTAAGCAGTAAACCCAAGCCTTCGCCGGCGTCGTCATTCCACCACCAATCGGCGCTTGTCCATGTGCCGTCGTCTACAAGACCTCCGGTGAGGGTTATCTTGTTTTCCAAAAAATTCATCCAACCGTAAAGATACGGCATGGAAAGATACCCTGACTGGTCTATTCTGCGCTGACCTTGCAGGCGGAATTTCACTCCGGCGTTTTTGGCTTCGTTGGTATAAGAACCATTTAGCCGGAACCGGAAACCGTTTGATTCTGAATCAACGCCGAATACTTTGACGTAGACATCATCGCCTTTTCTGTCATTAGCTACGACTCCCATACCGCTGTTAATGTAACCGTCAAATTTGAGCTCCTGCGCCCGCAGTCCTCCTGCCGCAATCATCAACAGCAGCGCCGCCGCCGTCAATCCAAGAATTCTTTTGCCGCACATTTTTGTCTCCTTTCTCATACAATACTCCCTTTTAAACCAAAAAAAAGCGGTGTTCAGCGGAGAATATACCTCACGCAAAACACCACCCCATTGTGGTTTATAATGATTTTTACGCTGTTTCATATAGTTTCACATTTTTAATTTTGTGCGAAATAATACGAAACATAACGTATAAGCATTTACAGCTTATATTACTTGTTTCTATCATTTTTCGCACAATTTGTCAAGAGAAATTTCATAAAAATTCGACTTTTTTAAATATTTCCTTATTCTTGCTTTTTGGCTGTTTGTGTGATATAACATGAAACGTGACTAAAAAAGACGCTCTTTCGGCGCAGGACGTAGCCGATATGCTTAATGTAAGCAAAAATACCATCTATAACATGATAAAAAAGGGAGAACTGAAATCTTACAATGTGGGCAGGAAGGTTCGGTTTACAGAAAGCTATGTAAAGGCTTTTATGAATCAATCTCAGGCAGGTTCCGACGGCCAGAAATCCGCATTGCCTGACGGCGTTCAAACAAACAACGGTTTTGTAATCTGCGGACAGGATATTATACTGGATGTTTTATCCAACCGCATGAGATCGTACGGCATACCCGCCATGAGGGCGTTTATCGGAAGCTACGACGGGCTTATGCTTTTATATAAAAACAAGGTAAATGTGGCGTCTTCTCATCTTTGGGACAGCGAGACGGATGAATACAATATTCCATATATTAAAAGGCTTCTACCCGGAACCCCCGCTCTTGTAATTCACCTGACGTATCGCATGCAAGGGCTATACGTCCGAAAAGGAAATCCAAAAAACATAAAAGGCTGGGAAGATTTCAGGCGTGATGATATTACCATGATTAACCGTGAATACGGAGCGGGATCAAGGGTGCTGTTAGATGAAAACCTTAAACTGCTTGACATCTTAGGCAGTTCCATAAAAGGTTACGCCACAGAAGGACAAACCCATTTGGCGGTCGCAAGCTCGGTCAGCGGAGGGGAAGCCGATGCGGCGGTAGGTATTGAAAAAATCGCAAGGCAGGTTGATAACATTGATTTTATTCCTTTGAAGAAAGAACGTTACGATTTGGTTGTAAAAAAAGAACATATTGATTCGCATGAAATAAGAACAATGATGAATATAATTAACTCCGCCGCCTTTAAACAGGAATTCGCTAATATTGGCGGTTACGATACAAGCGGCATAGGGAAAATCATCGCCGAGATATGATACTTAGCGCCGGAGACGGAAAATAAAGCGTCAAAATAACTTGGTTTTGTGCAGTGACTTTGACGCATAAATAGTTTGACAAGAAAAATGTATCTGTTATAATTATAGCATGCCGGAATATACCATCACTTTTTTCTGGGATGATGAAGCCTCTGTATGGATTGCTGAAAGTGAGGATTTACCGGGACTTATCCTTGAATCCGAAT
>JGI20170J14366_1000318_pt1 | contig 19270 bp, 21 predicted proteins | sample TergutNc150P3_FD_14366 | JGI IMG/M metagenome (IMG submission 14366) | reverse complement strand
CCAGAATTCGTCTGGTGGAATTGTGCGGCACGCGGAAGTTAAAGCTCAAAACGGCGGTATCGACGCGGCGCAGTACACTCGCTTCTATACCTATGTTACTTAGCTTCAGCACATGGTTGTCAGTGCCTGTGATGCTCATATCCGCGTTCGTACTGTCAATTTTCCATATATATGTGGGAACATCGGCAATTGCCGGGGGTGTGGTTTCTACGGGAACGCTGACAATCGTTGGGGGCGGGGTTTCTGCGGGAACATTGACAATCGTCGGGGGCGGGGTTTCCACAGCCGGTACGCCAGGCACGTAATCTCTTTCCCAGCCTCCGTTTGCGAAAACAAGTGTCGGCACTGCCAAAATTGCCAACGTGAATAAAAACGCGAGGGTTCGCTTCATTTCTTTTCCTCCAAGCTATGACTTTAAGTGTATATTATGTTTCCGCATGGACAGTTTTGTCAAGAAAAAAGCGCAAATCTACAGCATCTATTTGATAATCATATTAAATTCCAGGTTGCTGAAATCTTCCTGAAAGTCTTCGCCGCACTCAATAATAATATCGTTGTCCTCGGTGGTTATCCAGTTTACGATCACCTTTTTTTCATCGGATGCGCACTTGTCCATTTTGGTCAACATATTATGCAGCAGTTTTGAGGTCGAGCTGTTGAAATAGTTCATCTCAAAATCGAAGGTAAAAGTGCCGAAATCTTTAACCAGATAAGTGTCCAGCCAGTCGTTTGCGTCCTTGAAAAATTCCACAACGTTTTCGTGAAAACTACGGCCATCGAACCTCATATAGCTCTTTTCTTCATCAATCAATATGTACGGAGTTGAAGTCGTTTTTTCCTTTTCCAAACGGTATGCCATATCTTACTCCCTATTGTATCCTAAAACCAGTAAAGCGCCTATACCGTTACATACATTGTAAAATACGACAAACCTTCGCCATAGGGGGTAAACTCGTATTCGATTTTTGAAGTGGCCCGTCTCGCGATTTCCGTAAGCCCGAGCCCAGCGCCCTTGCTTTCCGGATTGTCATTTTCGGTTTTTATCTGCTCCTTGTAGTATTCCCGCAACTCTTTCTTGTCCAGCGTGTTAAGATAGTCTATCCTGTCTTTCAAAAGCCCCACGCTGCCGTTTTTTATTACATTTCCTGTCTGTACATAATACGATTTATCGCAACTGCCCAAGACAAAAATACCGCTGGACGTTTCCACAGTCCCTGCTTCAGGGTGTTCACGCCTCTCCTTTTCGGCTGAATACATCAGCATATTGTTCATTTGCTCCACAAACACCGAAAAGACGGCCTGCGACGCGTTTATGGACATATCGTCCATATCAAGCCTTTTTTGCAGAAATTCGGCCATACCGTCAATCCCTTCCGCCCATAAAGGACCGCTATAGATGATGCTGATATTATGCTCTGCCAGCTGTTTGCTGTACTCAAGAATATTAAGCCTCATTGTCGTCGTCTCCCTCTTTATCATGATATTCCAGATAGGTGTACCTGTCGCGCCCGGAATCTTTTGACATGTACAGCGCTTCATCGGCGCGTTCTATGTAATTCATGTATTGATGGTTGAGCTTTACTTTGACTGTCGTCGCTCCGATCGAAATGGTTACGTAGTCCGCGATTTCGCTGCATATATGAGGTATGTGAAGGGATCTTATGCTATTAAGAAACCTTATCGCTATTATCCCCGCGCCCGTCTCGTCGGTGTTTGGCAATAAGACAACGAATTCTTCGCCGCCATAGCGTACCACACAATCGTCTGCCCGTGCGGTCTCATAAAGCGCTTTTGCGACGGCCTGCAGGCATACATCGCCCATGCTATGACCATAGGTATCGTTGTATTTTTTAAAAAAATCAATGTCCAGCATCATGACACTTAATATTCCGTTGCTGCGGGACAGAGATTTAATAACCCGTTTTATGTTGTCATCCAAAAAACGCCGGTTATAGATACCGGTCAAGGCGTCAAAATGAACTTTATCATCCAAATTCAGGTTGCTTCTGAATAAGCCGTTTGAAATCCTGTCGGCAAAATGTATACTTTTGCGGAGCTGCCTCAACAGCTTCCCGTATTGATTCACAAGAGACTCGTATTCCTGAAAGTCAAAAGAACCGCCTTTTCGGACTTCCTCAATACGTTTTTCGGCTTCGTCAAATATCTTTTGCTCGTTTTCAAATAAGTCCAAAGTTATTCCTCCCCTTTACGTTTTGTTCCCCAGAGAACCCTAGGGTTTGAAAGATACCAACTGTATATCATCTACACGTGTCTCCTCTCCTCGGTATTCCTCAAAAGCTTTCCATATTTTTTCGGAAATGACGGATAGCTTTTCACCTTGGCTTTCCAAAATGATCCGGTTAAATGTTTTGTATCCGAAAGGAATGGATAAAGGGCCCCCAGGTTGATCGAATAAACCGTCCGAAGCGATGTAGAACGTATTACCCGGGTTTGCTTCAATATGCGTTACATTTATTTCATCCTTGCTCTTAAGCTTGCCTTCTCCCACAGCTATCCTCTGTCCCTTGATTTGATGAACCTCTTTACCATCGCAGATAAAGACGGGAATATGCCCGGAAGAGACGCTGACGCTTCCGTCTCTGGCGACAAACAGTACCGCAAGGTCACATCCATCCTGAATTTCGTCCAGGTTTCGCTCGCCGCTGTTTACACTGAAATTACTGACAAGCTTTTGTTCTATTTGCCATATTATCCAGGCGGTGTCATGGCAGTTACTCGGCCAAATGCAGGATTCCAGCGCCGAAACCACAAGCATGGTAAGCATGGCGCCGGAGGTTCCATGGCCCGTACAATCGCAGACACATAGTATTGTACCCCGCTCGAAATTCTTCAGCCAGAATATATCGCCGCCTACTATGTCGCGGGGTTTCCAGATAATGTAATAGTCCTGGAACGCCTTGTCAAAGGCATAATTTCTGGGCAGCAAGTCGCGCTGGATCTTACTGGCATAATTAATACCCTCAATAATCGTTTTTGTCGCTTCTTCCGCTTCACTGGTTTTCTGCATGGCAACAGATATCATATGTTTTAACGAAACCACCATATCGTGCAAGGATACGGCCAATACGCCGATCTCATCCGCGCGCCGGATAGTCAGTTCGGCTTCCAGATTGCCGCGAGAGACAGTCTCGGCGTAACGTATTGTGGTGCTTAGCGCTTTGGTAACGCCGTTTACCGTAAAGAGAACAATAAAAGTAAGCAGAAGGACGACACAGGCAGCAAGGATGATGATTGCCCGGGTTACAAAATTGGAAGGAGAGGAAAAGTCACTGAGCGAGGCAATAACTATGGGGAACCAGTCCATGGAGTTGTGGCGTTCAATAAACAGCATTGACGGAACCCCGTCGACCGTTTCCTGAAAGGCGAAGCGCCCCATGCCCAGAGCCACAATACGCTCCAGCAAATTCTCCGGGATCTTCTTCCCGAGCAAATCGTCGTTCTTATAACCGATAATAGTGCCGGCTGAGTTTACGATCATGGCATAGCCGTACCCTCCCAGGAGCTCCACGGGGGCTACATAACGGTGGTTGATCTCATGAATCAGTACGCTGGCCATGATCACGCCAATAACCTTTTCCCCGTCAAATACCGGAACGGATATAAACGAGACAAGGTGTCCCGTGGAACGGCTTACATCGATCTCGGAAATGGAATCTTCACCCCTCATGCCCGCCTTGAAATATTCCCTGTCGGAATTATTTCTACCCATGCTGCCGGATGTAGTATTGGCCACTACGATGCCGGAGCTGTTCAGGGCAAGCATATTGTTGTATATAGGATATCGCTTTATCAAGGCGGCCATATATTCCTCAAGCTCGCCGGGGGGTGTTTGTCCAAGCACAACGGGCTTTACGGCTGGATGAAGCACAACGGCAGACAGATCCAACCGCGCGGTGGAAATAACAAGGCCGATGTACTCGCTCAGGCTTTGGGCGGCATTTAGGCCTTCGGAGACAGCTATGTCGGTAATGGCGTTGGAAGTAATGCGGCTGCCTATGTACGCCATAATAAGCGCTCCCATAATGACAGCGCAAAAAATGGGTACAATGAGTTTCATGCGTATCGTTCTAAAACAGCGCCACTTTTTCATTATTTTCATTATACTACATATTAAGCAATGCTGCTCACAAACAAACAGGCCCGGCAATTTCTGCTGCGCCGCCACGGCTTAATCGGAGAGCATCTCTTCAAGGGTAAAGAGGGCGTAATGGCGTTCATTAAGCGCGTCGGCTGTTTGCAGTTCGACCCCGTGGACTTATGCGGCAGAAACGCCGATATCGCCCTGAATTCGCGTGTTTCCGGCTATACAAAGGAGATGCTTGATGAACTGCTCTATAAAGAGCGGCGTCTTATCGACTACTTCGACAAGAATTTGTCAATTTTCCCTGTTGAAGACTTTCCGGTATTTGTAAGCGAGAAGCCAAGCGGCGGATACGCGGAGGCTTACGACGCACGGGGCGGCGAAGCGGTACAGCAGATAAAGCCCCACATCAGGCAGTTAATTGCCAAACGGGGACATGTCAGCGCGAAAGAAGTCGATGTTGACGAGAAGATCGTCTGGCATTGGGGCACAATAACGTCGCTTCAGAGGGCAGCGCTTGAGTCGATGTACTTTCGCGGGGAACTCGTCATCCATCACAAGACGGGCACGAACAAAAGTTACACCTTCGCGAAGGATCTTTTGCCTGCGGAAGTATTGAACGCGCCGGAGCCTTTCAAGACAGGCGAGGAGCGGCAGGCTTGGTATGTGAAACGCCGCATAGGCGCTGTAGGAATGTTATGGAACAGGTCAAGCGACGCGCTTTTGGGGCTAAGGCTAAAACCGGCCCAGCGCGCGGCGGCATTCGGGAAACTGCTTGCAGACGGCGAGATCTTCGAGGTCAGCGTAAAGGACATAAAACTGCCGTTTTATGTCCGTGAAGACGAACGCGCAGGGCTTGAGGAAGTCCTTTCCGGCGCGAAATACCAGGCCAGGCCTGAGTTCATCGCGCCGCTGGACAACTTTTTATGGGACAGGCGGCTAATTGAAGCGCTTTTCGGATTCGAGTACAAATGGGAGATATACACGCCGCAAGAAAAACGAAAATACGGCCCTTATACTCTGCCGTTTCTATACGGCGATAATTTTGCGGGTCGCGTTGACATAACGCGCAGGGGCAGAGCGATCCTCATTAACAAGGTCTGGACGGAAAACGGCAAACCATTGACAGGCAAGATTAAGGCCGCGTTCGAGGAATGTGCGAAACGCTTCGCGGAGTTCAACTACTGCGAAAGAGTTGAAAAGCTAAACGACTAAATATTTATTAAGAATTTACCACGGAGTACACCTTTTGAACCGAAGGTAGAGTTACACGGAGAAAAATCAAATTAGAACTCCGTGGTTAAATTATTAATAATTTCACCCAAGTCCGGCATTGCGTCTCCCTCGCAGTCAATCCACTTTACTTCGGGGATTGACGCGAAAAAGGTTATCTGCCGCTTGGCGTAACGGCGGCTGTTTTGGGCGATAAGGGCCTCAAGGCCCGCCAGGTCTTCGGAAAGCCGCCATGCGCCGCCGGGATCATGCACAAAAAATTCGCGATAGCCTATCGCCCTGAGGCCGGGATTTTCCGGGGTGAAGCCTGCTTCGTAAAGGCGCCGTACCTCCGCAGCAAGACCGGCCATGAACATTGCCGCCGTACGCGCGTTGATACGGCGATAAAGCTCTTCCCGGCTTCTCCTTAAGCCAACAAGCAAAAAGCGAAAGGGCGAATTTCCAGGAGAGTCTGCGGTCGGCAAGTTCCACGGAGAAGCGTACGAGCTTAATGGCCGACCCGTTAGCCTGAAAACTTCCAGGGCGCGGAGAAGCCGATACTCGTCGTTGATGTGGATGCGGGTGGCGCTCACAGGGTCGGCTTTCGCGAGTTCTTCCATAAGCGAAGTAGCCCCTTTTAAAACGAGTTCTTTTTTTAGCTCAAGGCGGATAGCCTCATCCGAGGGAGGGGCTTCGCTGAGGCCCATGACCAGGTTTTTTATGTAAAATCCCGTTCCGCCAGAGACCACAGGCAGGGCTCCCCGTGCCAGCGCCGCAAAGCAGGCTTCTTCCGCAAGGCGCACAAAATCCCCGACGTTAAACTGCTCGTCCGGGTTTCTGATGTCTATCAGGTGGTGAGGCGTTTTTGCGCGTTCTTCAGGCGTTGGCTTTGCGGTCCCGATATCCATGCCCCGGTAGACCTGCATGGAGTCGGCGGAGATTATTTCAATGTTTCTGTCCAGCAGCCGCAAAAGAGCGGTCTTACCCGAGGCAGTCGGACCAAAGAGGATAAAAACAAGCGGTTTCATTGGGAACCTCTCAAAACCCAAATGGGGTTCCCTTTGATTTGTCAAACTACTGGTTTTCCAGACGGAATTCTATTTCTTTTGTAAAAACCTGCCGCGCCGCCAAAGACACTACTTTGCCGTCATTGTCGTCGATCCAATACTTTACCTCGTCATCATTTGCCGCATAAAGCATTGATAGCTGGTAGGAACGCCTTGAAGAGGCAGCGGTTATTTCGTACATATTTTTTTCGTACCCGATTAATTCTTCCAAAGGAAATATCATTTCGCTCTCCTAAACATACTGTTCGGCTATCTTCCTGAATTCGCCCTGAATCGCGATCAAGGCGTCGCAAACGATAGGATCAAACTGCGTTCCCCTGCCATCTTTGATTATGTTTACCGCTTCCGAATAGGGGATTGCCGCCTTGTACACACGGGCGCATACCAATGCGTCATAAACATCCGCAACCGAGGCAAGCCTCGCGGCCAGCGGTATTTCCGTTCCACCTAGATTGCGTGGATACCCCTTTCCGTCCCAGCGCTCATGATGACCGTAGCATATATCTTCACAGTGCTTCAAGTACAGGGAAGCATTCACATCCCCAAGCTCGCCGATGATCTCTTTTCCCCGCGTTGTATGTGTCTTCATAACTTCGTATTCTTCCGGGTCAAGTCTCCCCGGTTTTTGAAGTATGCGATCCGGAATGGCAATCTTCCCGACATCATGGAGGGCCATGGATTTTACGATAATGTCAGGCTGCATTTCAAAAAGCGCGTCCGCATAGGGCGATCTTGATTTAATAAGGTAATTTGCCAACTCCCCCACATAAAGCTGCGTACGCTTGACATGTTCTCCGGATTCCAAATCGCGATGTTCAATTACGTTTGCCAAACCCTGAAGCGCGTTATCCAGGGTCTTGTTTGCCTCTTCGGTCTTTTTAATTACCTCGGCGGTTTTTTGGGCCACCATCTCTTCAAGGCTGTCGCTGTAATTCTTTAGCGCAATCTGGTTTCTTACGCGCAGTTTAACTATTTCGGGGGTAAAGGGCTTGTTGATAAAATCCACCGCGCCTGCCGCCAACAGTTCAGTTTCCGAATCGTTTGCGGCGGTAATAAAAATAACAGGGATGCGCTTAAAAGCCGTGTCGGCTTTGAGGATTTCAAACATTTCCTTGCCGGTCATCTCCGGCATCTCCACGTCAAGAAGAATGATCTTGGGAAGAACACTGGCCCGGCTGAGTATTTCCAAGGCTTGCTTGCCGTTATTTGCCGTTAAGACGTTGTAATCATCTTTCAAGATCTCTTCAAGCATTATGACATTGATGTCAATGTCATCAACCACAAGAACAGTCTGCAACGTGGAATTAGGCATATTGGGCAATCACTTTCTCGACTTGGACTAAAGTCTCGGCAAAACAAGCCTTTAATTTTTCAACCGATTCGCTTTTTAATGATTTACTTTTAATCTGGGTTTCAACATCCAGGGATTGATTAAACAATTCCGTGAGGGAAAGGTTAGCGGCAATGCCTTTAAGGGTATGGGCCGCGACCTTGGCTTTTTCCCAGTCCTCCGCCTCGGCGGAAGCGGCAAGAGCCTCTAAATTGGTATCGGCCTTAAATTTGGTAAGCAGCTTGGCGTAAAGCTTGCCGTTGTTCATGACCCGCTTTTTTCCTTCTTCCTCGTTTATGTAGACAACATCGGACATATAAAACCTCCGGTTTTATCGTATTAGATAATATATTATACTAAAACTGAGACTTTTGGCAAGAGAACGGAGATTCCATAAATTAACAGCAATTTCCGGTATGAAAGCTAAAAGCGCAGCCTGGCTCCGGCGTTCACGATGAATTTTGCCCCGGCTGTCCCTTCACCGCCGTCCGGCCTTGGAGGAACCGGCCCCAGCTCTCCCGCTTTGCCGCCGTTCAGGGTTTTTTGATCCATGGGAAGGCGGGCGGTAAGGTTGAGGGAAAAACCCTGGAAGAGTTCGTAATTCAGGGTCGCAAAGGGCGAAAAGGAAAGATCGTCAAAACAGAAGATCGTTGAAAGACTAAGGTTGCAGTGATAGTTAAAGCGGTACAAGGCGGTTCCGCAAAGGTAGTGATTGTTTGACCAGTTTCCGCCGAAGCCCAGGGCAGTGGCCGAAGAAGAGCCGTTAAAAAGGTATTCCGCCAGAACATAGAGATCGCCGCCCAAAAAGGTGTAGTCAAAACCGGCGCCCAAAGAAAGCCCGTCAATTCCTTCCGCTTTTTCGGGATTCAAGGTGTATAGCCCGTCCACCACGAAGCCGAGTTCAATATCCGCTTTTAGGGAGAGACCGAAACGGTGGATGCCCTGCCCAAAAACAGTGTTCGGGTTCTGGAAAGCGTACAAAGCCTGCAAGCTTGCCCTGTCCCAATGCTGATCAATGGAAAGCCCGTGAATCTCACCGCCTCCCCCTGTTTCCAGTGGATTTTTGGGGGCGGCTACAAAGCCCATGAGCTTAAGCGAATCCATGGGGTAAAAAGACACGTTCGCGCCCAGCACGCCCCTGGGTCTGGCGTTAGGAAAAAGAGGATTTCTGGGATTAAGAAAGTCGGAAGAACCCCAGATCTGGCCATAGCCGAAATTAATCCGCAAAAGCCCTGCCTCAGCGTCAATGTAATCACCGTTGATCCTGAAATAAAGGCGTTCCAGCTCCATACCGGCGGCATAGTTTTGGCCGTAGATAAACGGAGTGGACGCGAAATAAGGGTTTTGGTAAACGCTTCCCACCAGGGCGGCATTTTCAAGGTAATTCCCCGTAAGAGCCATAAGGTTAAAGGCGGCGTAAAATACCGCCTTCTCTCCGGTTCTAACGCGGAGTCTTAGATTGGCGTACTCCTCGATACCAAAGGAATGCTCAGGCGCGTCTCCCGCCCCGGCTGTGTAATTAACGGTGGTGTCCGTCACGCCGGACAATTCGGGCTCGGCAGAAAAGGCAATACCACTGATAAAACCAAAAATTAAGCATATTACAAAAAATTGTTTCATAATTCCTCCGCAAACATTAACTTAAAAGAAATTTAACCACGGAGAACACCTTTTGAACCGAAGGTAGAGTAACACGGAGTTTTAACTTGTATTTTCCCTCTGTGAAACTACCTTCGGTTCTTAGCCGTGCCCTCCGTGGTTATTTCTTCAACATTGAAAGCAATTACTGTCGCTATCACCTCTTCAAGTTTCTCTCACTGAACACCGAATCGTCTATAGGTTTGTCCAGAATAACATTCCTCATGATAAAAGTGGTTTTGCTCCCCCGCCTTAAGAGATCCATAATTTCGATCTCTACCGGAAAGCGCCGGGTGCCAAAAGTCTCCACTCTGATAAGATTGTACTCCTTGAGTTTCGCGCCCGATAACGCAAAGAGCTCGTAGTGAAGGACATCCCCGTTTTCCTGGTCGATCCAAAGCGTGCGCTTGGGGTAGCTTTCGCTGCGGCTTTTAGCGTTGAGTTCCAGCACCCAGGCGGTTCGACCGTTCCAGGTTTCGGAACCTTTAAGAACAGGATTGTAGCGGGAAGAGAGGGTCGCATTGTCGATGGCATCCCCATACGATAGATCCGAACCCATCATGGATTCTTTGAGCATGTTGCCTGAAATTGGCTCGACCTTCTCGGTGTCGGGAGAATACATATAAAGCCGTCCGCCTTTTTTCAGGTATTTGTAGCCCTTGTCCTCGGGGTTCGTAAATTCGATAAAGCTGTCGGCGTTTCCCCTTGCCCACGCCTTCATCACTTTCACATAACGGCGGTTCTGATACTCAATGATCATTTCACCGTCGTACTGAATGGTGCTGTAGACCTCGTTGGTATCCACCCGTCTCAGCAATTCCGCTGCGGACGGAGCTTGGGAAAAAGCGAGCCCCGCCACAACTATCATTAACACAATCACAAACAATTTCTTGTACATAGCAAAACCTCCAATAAATAGCAAGGGACTGGGGAACGGGGACTAGGGACTGGGTTTTTGTTCGTAAGCATTACTTGATGCTAACAAGCACAGCTATCTAACAACGACCCTATTCCCTATTCCCTATTCCCTATTCCCCATTCCCTATCTTCTTAGCGCTTCCACCGGTTCCACGAAGGCGCTTTTGAGCGACGGAATCAGCGTGAAAAGTGAAGCGACAACCACTCCCAGGAGCCAGGCCCGAATAAGAATAAAAGGAGTGCACCCAAGGAAAATCGCGTTGCCCATCGGCATTTCGCTAAAGGTGTTTCCGTACAGATCCCCCAGGCGCACGGGATACATAGACCCGACAGCGGCAATAGCCCCGCCGACAATAACACCGGCAAATGCGCCTAACGCGGCGAGAAAGAGAGACTCGAAAAAGAACACTTTTACAATTTCGGCGCGGGTCATGCCGAGGCAACCCATCATGCCTATCTCCTTTATCCGCTCATGGATGATCATAACCACCGTGTTAATGATCAGGAAACTTGCGACAATCAGGAACACAAGAAAAATTACCGTGTAGATAGGCGTTACCATTTGCATTATCGCGACCCAGAAGTTGTCCCGCCAATCGGTTACCACATTGTCCTGTCCCATCAGGTTCTGTACCGCAGCGGTAATCGCGCCGCTTTGTTTCTCATCATTGGCGAAAATCACAAGGGACTGGGTTCCCTCATCCAGCACGAGGAGGCGCTGGAGCCGCTCAATATCGACGATGATGAACTGTTCGTCGTACTTGATATAATCGAAATTGAAAATTCCGGTGATGACGGGGCTCCAGATTTTATCGGAAAACTGGGCCGACACCGTTTTTAGCGGAATCCGGTCGCCGATAGTAAGGCCCGACTTGTGGGAAAAGACACGACCGACGGCGCACTCGTTGGTACCGGGAGCAGGCCAGCGACCTTCCAAAAGGCCGTCGCTGCGATCCGTCAGGTTGAAGTGATTCGCCGCCATCTCGTCTTTTATATCAAGACCCCACAATACGGCGTGCTTGATTGTGCTTTCCTGCAAGGTCGCGAGAGAAGAGATCCTCGGGAACACGGCGCGCACACCGGGTATTTTCTTAATGGAAGCGGCCAGTTCCTTCCAGCTTTTTCCATCGGCTACAGGGAACTGCACGGGCATATACTCGTTTTCCGCCTCGTACTGAGACGAAACAACTTTTACGTGCCCAAGCTCGTAGACCTTCACCACATCGTTGATGTTATTGGTCATTCCGTCAATCATTGCCGAATAAAGCACGATAAAAAACACCGCTATTCCGACTGCCGCAATGCAGAAGATCGTCCGCCGTTTGTTGCGCCAAATATTACGGTAGGCGATCTTTATAAGCGTGGCAGTGCCGCCTTTTTTATGTACAAAAGAATCAGACATATAGTTAGTCCTCCATCATTCTAATTTAGGGACTAGGGATCGGGGACTGGGGACTAGGGTTGTTGTTTATAAGCATTGCGTAATGCTATCAATATAAGATAACGAACAACGATCCCCATTCCCCATTCCCTATTCCCTATTCAAACCTTAAACTCTCCGTAATCGGCATCTTCAGCGCCCTGCGGACGGGGAAGTAAGCCATAAAAGACGAGATCAGTGTTGCCACAATGCCTGAACCGATAATCACCGGCACATTCCACATGCTACGAAAAAGCGATGTAACGCGGAAACCAATACCTTCACCGCCCATCACATCGACGAACGCGCTAAAGTCTATACCGTATTTCACCATCGGATAATTGATAGCGCAGCCCACAATCACCCCCAATACCGAGCCGATGAATCCCAGGAAGCCCGCCTCAAGCATATAGACCAGGATCATTTGCTGGTCGGTCATGCCCATCGCGCGCATCATGCCGGTTTCCTTGGTACGTTCCAGTATGGCAAGGAGGATCGTGTTTGAAATTCCCAGGAAAGACAGCAACAGCAACAGAGCGGCTACCATCTGCGGCATTGTGTTTTCCAGAGCTTCGTAACCCAGGTAGTCCCGCATATACTCCTCCCAGGTATGCACCGCCAGTTCCGCAGGCATGGTCTGCCCGTTCGCGGCAAGGCCCCGCTGCAGCGCGGCGCTGATCGCGGCGGCGCTCTCGCTTTTGCCGGGAAGCCTGGAATCCGGCGAATTTTTCTCGCGGATGACAAGCTCCGTTACCACGCCTTCCAGCATCATGCCGGCTTCGTCCTTTAAAACGTCCAGAGGGATATAGGCGGTATTGCCGTTGGGGAGAGGCGCCGGAGAATTGATCACGCCAACTACCTTCGCGTCTATAAGCTGGTTCACATGGCGCACCGCTCCTGAATAGCCGGAGCGGATCATGGCGGTAAGAATAGCGTCAAGCACATTTTCATCTTCTTCGACAAGAAGATAGCCGCCCACAAAATCTTCGTAACTGTAAGCGGCTTCTACCAGCAGCTTGTCCTCGTCGCGCAAGGCTGGAAGAAGCTCGCCTTCCCACTTGTCGCTTCGGATAGTCTCCGGCACGGCCTTGATGTCGATCACCGCATTGATCCGCACATCGTTGCGGCCTGAGGCGTCGAGTATATTCCAGTAACGGTCAAGATCGGAGCGGGATGCGTTCTTTTTTAGGATCATCCTTTCGTTGCCTTCCGTTGTTTTTTCCTCTACGTCCCAGAAAGACTTTTCCACGGAAGCATCATAAAGCGAGCGGATGAAATCGCCATCGCGGACAGAGTCCGCACCGGCACTGTTTCGGGCGGCAAGGGCGATAAGGGCTTCCAGTTCCAGCCTGTAAGGCCGGCTGGGAATGCCGACTTTGAGTTTTTCTGCCACCATCGTTCCAAGGGCAATTTCAAAATTGCCGTTTTGCACATAACGGCCAAAATCCACAAAGGGGACATAGCGCATTGTTTCCGCCTCATACGCCGGTTCCACCGCGTAGAAAGTAATGGGCGCGGAGCCAGATGTTGAGAACAGCGTGCCGGAAAACACATAGCGTGGGGCGCTTGCATAGCCTTCGCGGGAGAGCGCGTCACGGTACTTTTCCCAGCCTGAAAAATTTTCGTAGCTTGGCATTTCGTCCTTTTTTTCAAAGTAGAGCTTTGTTTGCAGCTTTGCCGCGCCTATCTCGTAATTGACGATATTCCTCCGCGAGTCTATTATCATGCCCCCAAGCCAGCCATTCAAAAAGATATACGTCGCGACGCTTACCATAATTGCCGCCGAGGTAAGAAGAGTCTTTACCTTGTGCCTTGCAAGGTTGCGCATGGCGATTTTTTTTAATTCCCAAATGCCAAGGATGGTCATCATGCGCCTCCCTTCACCTCGTCGCTTTCAACCTGACCGTCACGGAGGCGTACAATACGGCGGGCATAGTCCATGACCATTTGATCGTGGGTTGAAAAAATGAAAGTTGTCCCCTCAGACTTGTTCAGGGCAAGCATCAGTTCCAGAATCTCGCGGCCAATTTTGGAATCGAGATTTGCCGTGGGTTCGTCCGCCAGAATGAGGGCGGGTTTTTTCACCAGCGCGCGGGCAATCGCGACCCGCTGCTGCTGGCCGCCTGACATTTCCTTTGGCCGCCTTTTTTCCATGCCCTCAAGGCCAACATCCTTCAAGACCTGGGCAGTGCGCTCTTTGATTTCCTTCTTGTCCACTCCCAGAAGAGAAAGAGGAAAAGAAATGTTTTCTTCCACCGAAAGCACCGGGATAAGGTTATAGGCCTGAAAGATGAAACCGATGCTGTGCCGCCTTAAAATTGCGAGCTGCTGGCGCGACATTTGCGCTGTGTCCGCGCCTCCGACGTTTATGGTTCCGCCCGTCAGTACATCAAGGCAACCGGCCAGGTGGAGGAAGGTGGACTTGCCGCTTCCGGAAGGCCCGGCAATCGCGGAAAATTCCCCGCCGGAGAATTCGAGGTTCACTCCACGCAGGGCGTGTACCGTCTGGCCGTTAAGGCCGTAGTCCTTCACCACGTTTTCAGCTTTTACTACCGTCATTGTTTTCCCCTTCTTTTTTCTTTAGCTCGTTGAGCGCTACAAGTCCAAATATATCCTTCGTTTCTAATTCCTCCGCGATGGAATTCGGTATCAGCATCATGGAGTTCCCCGCTTTAAGGCCCTCGTTCAATATTGAAAGTATTTTGAGTTTCAACGCTCCTTCGCTTTTCGAGTAAATAGAAATCGCCTCTTCCAGTTTCCTGGCGATCTCAATTTCCGCTTCCGCCAGAAAAACGCGCGCTTTCTTTTCCCGTTCGGCCTGCGCCATGCGGGAAAGGGAATCCTGCAGGGCCTCGGGGATCTGTATGTCGGTAATTTCCACATACTGAACCGTTATGCCCCATTCGGTGGTTTGCTTCTCCACCTCCTCCTGAATCTGCTTCTCGATCAAATCCCCTCGGGACAGGAAGGTGGAAAGGTCGTTCTTGGACATCGCGTTGCGTAAAGCGGCCTTGGAAGCCAGCGCCACCGCTTCCTCGTAATTCTCAATCTCAAGGGCGGCTTTCTGGGGATCCCATACCAACCAAAAACAAAAGGCATCCACATTCACCGTCACCGAATCGCCGGTGAGGGTTTCCTGGGCGTAAAAATCCGTAACCCGAATCCTGATGTCAATCGTTTTGTAAACCTGATCGACAACTGGAATGATAAAGTAAAATCCCGGGCCTTTGACCTTGTGGAATTTGCCCAGCCTCAGTACCACGGCCCGTTCCCATTCCTTGGCTTTGCGGATTGAAAAAAGCAAAATCAGGGCCAGCAAAATAACTGCCGCGCGCCACGGTGGTTCTTCAGATATGACAAGAGAAAAACCCAACACCGCGATAATAGCGAGCAGGACAAGCCGTATAAAAAGAAGAGAAGAATCCGGCCCGTTCCTGCGAGGCGAAAACTTTGCCGCAGGCTGAACTGTAGTATTTGGTTTCTTAAATATCATCTTTTTTCCTCCTTATAGGCGGCAATTACCCTTGCCAATTCCTTTTTTTCAACGCCTAAATCCTGCATATCACGGATAAAGCGTCCCACCAACTCTTTTATCTTGTGATCCGGGCCTTCTCTTTCAGGCTCCGGCTTTTTATCAGAGATATAGGTACCGCTCCCGACCTGTGTCGCCAAAATGCCGCGTATCTCCAGCTCTCCATAGGCCTTGGCTATGGTGTTGGGGTTGGTCTTTAGCTCTACCGCAAGCGAGCGTATGGTCGGCAGCTTGTCCCCGCACTTTAGCCTGCCCGACAGAATCGCGTACTCGATCTGCTTGATTATTTGCCGGTAAATCGGCACGTCATCGCTCTGGTCGAGAGAAAACCGTACGGCTTTAGCCTGGGTTCCTGTCTGGCCGGGCTTGCTTTCCTTATGCCCGGAAATTGTACCATTCATCTAGTACAATACTAATTGAACTAGTACAATATGTCAAGAGAAAATTTGAAAAAAAGTGGTTTTTTATTTCCCAAAATATATACTTTACAATATATATAATAATAGCTATACTTGGTTGAAATGGGGAAAACAATAGTAAGCGAGGATAGCCGTTTTGAATGGGATGAAGATAAAGATCGCCAGAATAAAAAGACTCACGGATTTTCTTTTACCGAGATTCTGGAAATTTTTGACGATCCTGCTTTTTTGGAAGGCTATGACCGAGGTCATTCAAAAGAGGAGGATCGGTATTATGGCATTGGATGCATCAATAACATTCTCTACATAATTGCCTTTTACACTCTTAGGGAGCGGATAAGAATTATTTCCGCCCGTAAAGCCGATAACGATGAACAGGAGGAATACGATGGTTACTTCAAAAAAATTAAGTCCTGAACGGATAAGGGAAATAAAAAAAATTCCTATTGTTTACGATGAGGATAGTCCCAAATTAATGGCGGATCAGATTGCTCGTATGAAACCAGCTCACCCTGAGTACTGGAAAGTAGAACCGATAAAGGTATCCCTCTCCATTAAAATAGACGCCGATGTGTTAGCATGGTTTAAATCAAAGGGAAAAGGATATCAAACCCGTATCAACAAGGCCCTGCGGGATACTATGATGCGATCCTAAATATTTTGCTGAACACTTGAAGTCACCCAAAACCGGCACTATATTTGTAAATGATGGAAAACAAATACCGCAAATGGTTTGGCAGCCGGCAATGCGCTTTGGCGCTTAAAGTTTTTAGCGAAAAAGGATGGATCACCCATTACGCCGAAACCCGCGAAGAAGCCAAAAAACTGCTGTTTGATGCCATTGTCCCGAAAAACGTTTCCATCGGGCTTGGGGGCAGCGAGACTCTGGCAGCTATGGATATTCTTCCCGTATTGCGCGGCGGCGATTACAAATTGTTTGACCGCTATAATTGCGAAGATCATTTTGAAGTGTGCCGCGAAAGCCTCATGGCGGATTATTTCTTAACCGGCGCGAATGCCTTAACCATGAACGGCGAAATGGTTAATCTGGACTGTTCCGGCAGCCGTGTAGCGGCTATGGCCTACGGCCCCAGGCACATTGTTGTCGTCGCGGGCGTGAATAAACTCTGCGCGGATATCGATGAAGCCGTTAAACGCGCAAAGGCAATTGCCCCCATGAACTGCAAACGCAACAACCATGAAACACCCTGCGTAAAAGACAGCGTATGCAATGAATGTAACATTCCGGCAAGAATGTGCAATCACCTTTTAATCACTTTTAACGCGCAAAAATTCGCCGGAAAATATACTATAATATTAATTAATGAGGATTTGGGGTTTTAAAAAACAAATGAGGTTCAATGGAGGTCTCTATGCTCTTTATTAAAAACGCGATGATCAAGACAATGGCCGGGGAAGACATAAAAAACGGCTGTATTTTGGCGGACAACGGGAAAATTAAGGCGATAGGGCCTAACATCGCCCAGCCTGAAGGAGCCTCTTTAATCGATGCCGGAGGGCGGCTCACAACGCCGGGGCTGATTGACGGCCACAGCCATATAGGAATGTGGGGTGAGGGCTCTGGTTGGGAGACTTCCGACGGGAACGAATGTGTCGACCCCGTCACGCCACAGCTCAGGGCAATAGATTCGCTTAACCCAAGAGATGAAGCTTTCGCCAACGCGGTGAAGGGCGGCGTTACGACCGTGGGGACGGGACCTGGCAGCGCAAACACCATAGGCGGAACTTTTTCGGCAATAAAGCTCGTAGGGTCAAGAATTGACAACATGATTCTGAAGCAGGATTTCGCGATGAAGATCGCTTTTGGCGAAAATCCCAAGAGGGTCTACGACGATCAGCATAAATCGCCCACAACGAGAATGGCGATTGCGGCCTTAATCAGGGAAACGCTGTTCAAGGCGAAAAGGTACTCCGACGAGCTTCTGGAATACGAAAATTCAACCAAGGAAGATAAAAAGAAACCTTCCTTCGACATGAAGCTCGAGGCGCTCCTGCCTGTCATGAGAAAACAGATTCCGCTAAAGGCCCACGCGCACCGCGCCGATGACATCTTCACGGCCATACGCATAGCCAAGGAATTCGACCTGCTTCTAACGCTGGAACACTGCACCGAAGGCCATCTGATTGTTGACGAACTGGTAAAAGAGAACAGGTACATTTTCGTAGGCCCCACTTTCGGATCAAAATCAAAGCTGGAGCTTCAGAACCTTAGTTTTGAAACCGCGAAGGTTCTTTCCGACGCGGGCCTCAGGGTCTCCATCATCACCGACGCGCCTGTAATCCCCCAGCAGAGCCTTTCGCTTTGCGCCGGATTCGCGGTCAAAGCCGGAATGAACGAGGAAAAGGCCTGGAAAGCGATCACGATTACGCCCGCCGAAGCGATGGGCGTTGCTGACAGGGTAGGCAGTCTTGAAACCGGCAAGGACGCCGACATTGTCATCTTCAACGGCGACCCGCTTAAAGACATAGCCAGTACGGTCGCGTACACTATAATCGACGGGAAGGTGGTGTATAAGGGGGAATAAGAGCTACAGCGGATACATTGTGTACCCAATATCTCTGGCATTTACAACTTGCTAATCAGCCCTCTTTGAAATATATTATTATCGGGAGTGCAAATGGAAATCAGATATACTTATAAACAAGATGGGAAATTCCTGATTGGTCATATAGACGAATATCCCGAATATCCTACCCAAGCTTTCTGTATAAAAGAACTGGAAGCAAATTTACAGGATATCTATGAAATGATCCATAATGGAACACTTGAAGTGCACAATAAACACGGAGTTATGGAAATAGCGATATGAACCGTCGGGCATTTCTTAAAATGCTGGAACTTAACGGTGTCTATTTTGAACATCACGGAACAAGACATGATATCTATAAACATAAAGAAACCGGGAAAATTATACCTGTCCCACGCCACTCTGAATTTTCAAATGAATTCCTTAAAGACATTCTAAAAGAAATTCCAAATAAGTAACGAAACTTTGCGTCTCCGCGTGAGTGCCAGACAACTCCGTTGGTGCTTCGTCAGCAAGACATTAACGCAGGCCACCACCCCGCCCAAAACAGCCAGCGAAACAAAAAACAGCAAGCTCGATGCCAATTCACAATCGCAAAGCCGCTCCAGATGCGGATAAAACAAATCGCGGTTTATAAGGGCAAGCGAGGGAATATCCTGCCAGGGAAGGCAGATAGAAGCAAGGCGGAGAAAAAGGAAGAGAGCCAGGACAGGTAAGATAACAAGTCCCAGAGCGTATAACGCCGGCTTCAAAATTATTTTTCGGTCTTCACTTAGGATCTGCCCAGGATAACGGCGTTCCAGCTCTTCTTTAAAGACAATGAATTCCGTTTTGAATTTATGCGCAAGCGGACGGAGAAGGCTCAGAAAAAGCAGAGCGAAAAAAAGGAGGAGAATAACCGCAACCCGCTCCCACAAAAGATTGGCAATTGTTCCAAAGTAAAAAAAATTGTAGGCCGCTTCCTGAATTCCCAGAGCCTTCAGGCCGTTCTTCACATAGGTCTCATCAACGCCGCCGGAAGGGGCTGTCAAAGCCAGAAGCGCGTCCGCGCCGCCTCCCCGTACCGACGAAGGCACATAGACC
>JGI20170J14366_1000316_pt1 | contig 19316 bp, 16 predicted proteins | sample TergutNc150P3_FD_14366 | JGI IMG/M metagenome (IMG submission 14366) | reverse complement strand
TGAACCTGATACGGTAAATTTTTCAGCCCTACAGCATAGATCGGCGCGCTTAAAAAATGAATGGGGTTTTTCTGATCATAGATTAACGCTTATAAACGGAGGAGTTGGCTCAAAGTCAGGGCGAATGTATTTATCTCCTTCTTCTATTAGCAATGTTGAAGGCAATAACAGTTCTGCAAGACTTGGAGCAACTTTGGCCAGCGATAGAACGGATGGCACAGAAATAACGGTACATGCACTGGACGATTATTTTAAAGAACGAAAAGTCAGTTTAATAAAAGCTGATATAGAAAGCTATGAATTGGATATGCTTTACGGGGCAGAATCCGTGATAAGACGTGATAAACCTTTATTGGCTGTATGTATATATCATAATGCATCAGATATGTATTCTATACCATTATTTATTAAAAAACTATGCAAAGATTATATTATTAAAATAAGACAATACAGTTATAAATTTGATGAAACGGTGTTGTATGCGTATATTTAGACTGTAATAATGCAAAAAATAGTAATAACCGGCGCAACCGGCATGATAGGTTCAGCACTTGCAAGATGCGCCCTTGAGCAAGGCATGGATGTCCTCTGCATCATACGAAAAGACACAACCCGTTTAGACAACCTTCCAAAATCAGAGCGGTTAAAAATAATTTATGCTGGTATATCAGAGTATGCCAATGTTGATTTTTCGGGTAGTTACGATGTTTTCTACCATCTCGCCTGGGAAAAAACCAATGGCGCTTCCCGTGACGATGTAGATACTCAAGTTGCAAATATTCAGTATACATTAGACGCTGTTCGTCTTGCGAAACATCTGGGGTGTAAGAAATTTATCGGCGCAGGTTCGCAGGCGGAATACGGCATTGTTACAGAGCCGCTTGGGCCAGAAACGCCGATAAACCCTGAAAGCGGTTACGGTATAGCGAAATATGCCGCTGGCAGGTTGAGCCGCCTGCTCTGTGCCCAGCTTGGTTTACAGTTCAACTGGGTAAGGATACTGAGTGTATTTGGTCCACAAGATGGGACGCATACGTTGATTATGTATGCGGTAAATGAACTACGCGCCGGACGCTCGCCTGAATTCACAAAATGCGAGCAAATTTGGGATTATCTGTATTGCGATGACGCGGCAAGGGCCTTTCTTGCCATTGGGAAAAACGGCGTTGACGGAAAAACCTATCCGCTGGGATCGGGAGAGGGGAAAAGGTTATCCGAATACCTTGACGTTATAAGAAATATAATCGCGCCCAATATGGAGTTACAATTTGGCAGGAAAGATTATTATCCCCACCAGCCCATGTATCTATGTGCCGATGTTTCTGAATTGACCAGGGATACGGGATGGAAACCTGAAATTCCGTTCGAAGAAGGAATAAAAAGAATAATCGATGAAAAAGATTAGCGTATTAATACCTTGTTATAATGAACAGGAAAACGTCGTGCCAATAAGTAGAGAGATCGTAAAGATTCTTGAAACCGATCTTTCCGGTTATGACTATGAGATAGTCTTTATTGATAATTGTTCTACCGATAATACAAGGCCCTTATTACGGGAAATTTGCAAAGCAAATCAACGAATAAAAGCTATTTTTAATGCCAGGAATTTCGGTCAATTTAATTCTCCTTATTATGGGTTATGCCAAACAACCGGTGATTGTACTATTGGCATGTGTGCCGATTTTCAAGACCCTGTTGAACTAATTCCTGTTTTTGTTCAGGAATGGGAAAAGGGTTATAAGATTGTGTCGGGAATTAAAACGAAAAGCAAAGAAAACAGAATATTACGGTTACTTCGAACTTGTTATTATAAGGCAATAAGAAGAATGTCGGATGTTGAGCAAATTGAGCATTTTACCGGATTTGGTTTATATGACAGGTCATTCGTAGATGTTTTAAGAAGTTTGCGTGATCCTACTCCGTTTTTCAGAGGAATTGTAGCGGAATTGGGATATAAAAGAAAAGATATACCATATGAGCAGCAAAAACGAAGAGCCGGGAAAACCAAGAACAACTGGTATTCGCTTTATGATGCGGCGATGCTGAGTTTTACATCTTATACAAAAATTGGATTAAGACTGGCAACTATAATAGGGTTTATAGCATCAGGAATTACCCTTATTATTGCCCTGGTATATTTTATATATAAATTGCTGTTTTGGGAACGTTTTAACGCGGGAATTGCTCCACTGGTAATCGGCGTATTCTTTTTGGGTTCCCTCCAATTGTTTTTTATTGGTTTAATAGGAGAGTATATTATATCTATAAACAGCAGAGTTATAAACAGGCCACTGGTAATTGAAGAAGAACGAATAAATTTTTAAGAGGTAGATATGCAATTTGAAGAAATATTTAACAATGGAATGATATACAATTTTTTTCAAAAGCTTATTCGCAAAAAAAGAGCATTTGAAAGCATAAAGGAGTTTTTTGCCTTCCCTTCCCATACAAATTCGTCTGAAAAAGTAAAAGTCCTGGATATTGGGTGCGGCCCGGGTACATATGTTCCATGGTTAATAGATACAGATTATACAGGAATAGACGTTAATGAAGAAAACATAGTAATGGCAAGAAAAAAATACGCAAATTTCGCTAATATCAATTTTATAGCCGGTGATTTAAAAACTTTTAATAATATGAAATTTGAAAACACTTTTGACGTAGTATTTATGTCGAATGTGTTGCACCACCTACCAAAAGATACGATACTTTCTATACTGCCATTAATACCAAAATTACTAAAGAAAAACGGTGAGTTAAGATTGTCCGATCCTGTTTATACAAAAGAGCAATCAAAAATATCAAAATGGGTAATGTCGCACGATAGGGGGAAATATATTCTTGAATTAGATGATTACTTATCGCTAATTAAAGATTATTTTCCTTTTGTGAAATATAAAGTGGAAACCGACTTGTTGAGATTTCCATTTCCGTACCCAGGTATTGCATGCTGGGGGTATTTATTTAATGAGGAAAAAGATAATGGATGATCCTGAAAAGAAAAAAAATATATTTTTTCAATTAGCCATTGTTTTAGGGATATTGGGGCTTTTTGTAACCATTTCAATTTTAACTGCAGCCTCACGCAACGTCAGTTCCGGTTGGAGAATTATTTTACTTGCCTTTTTTTTGGATTTTGCCGCAGTTGCCTGCTGTTTTTACAATCTGATAAAACACTCTGCCAAACTTCCTTACAGGACTTCAGTTTTTGTAAGAAAAAATTTATTAATTTTCATTTTGTGCGCTGTATTTGTGATTTTGGCAGCCTTTCAGTTTGAAAATATACCGAGAGGGGATGCCAATTACTATTATGGCCGCATTATGAATGGTACAGGGCGGTATGATAACACATTCCCATCGTTTATTAGGAGTTATATTCTTGCGCAACATGTTACGCATGGTATGTGCTTGTTCCTGGCTATGGGGGAGATGCTTTTTCCCAGGCAGGTTGTAGGCGTTTATGGTGTGTCCTTGATAATAACCGTCATTTCTTTTCTGTGTTTGTACGGCATAATGGGTCATCTTTTTAAGAAAACTTCCAATATTACAAAAGCCATTGGAACAGCGGTTTTGATGTTTAACCCGTACATTTTAGGCCTTTTTACATATATAAATCCCGATTATTTTACATGTGTTTTCACAGTTATTATGGTATATTGCTATTTAAAAGAGTTTAATATTTTATTCATTTTTTTCGGTATCATATTAGTTTTAACAAAAGAACCCGGAGTGATAATCTATAGCGCATTTATTGGCGCTATTGCATTGACAACTTTTTTTAGATATAGGGAAACAAACATTTCTGAACGTGCAAAAAGAAGTTTTTTGTCTTTCAGGTTTTTATCTGATTTAATGCCACCGGTTATATTCCTGGTTTTTTTCGTTGTTTCCAGAGAGATAACATTGACTAATTCTTTTTTGCTCTCAGAAGAAATATCATTGGAAGCCCCTACGAGAGATATGTTCACTTTGCTTTCCTGGAACAACGATGGAATGTGGTGTTTTGGGTTTAAACCTCAACATATCCTTCAATGGCTAATTACATTTTTTGTAAGTAATTCCATCTGGCTAACTTCTTTAGTGTGCATTTCCGGGTTAACGGTTTATATTTATAAATCGAAAAAAAAACGCCAAATAAAATTATTATCAGCAGAAAGTGTACCGGTATTTATAGGTATTATAAGCCTTTTGGCAGCCTATACCGTGTTTACATGTTTATACCTAGTCGAGTTTTGCTCGCGCTATGTTACTGTAGGCGGTTTTTGTTTGGCGGTTTTTGCTTTTGCGTCTGTTCACGTTTTATTTCACAAGAAGGCAGTGCGAAATATTGTTTTAGGTATGCTTGCATTTCTATTCCTTGTACAGACATATATTAATGTTGATCCATATATGCACCTAAGAAGTTTTTCTGCTTATACCGGAAAGCGATTTATGTATGGATCTATTTACAGAGATGTGCCGGCGGAATGGTCAGGTGACTCGCGGAATTATAATTATGAGTATCGTTTTTATGAGTCTCTGTTAAAACAGATTCTAAGGAAAATCAACCCGGATGAAGATACTATTATTGTCCAGGCAATGGTTACCCATATGGAGCTTGCCCTTTGCGGTCTGGAAACATCAATCTATTGGAATATGCGTACGCAAAAAAGAACCTACGACTATAAGGATCCGGACAGTATTTATTTGAAAATTCCAGTTTTAAGCGAGCCGGAAGAAGTTCAAAAATTCGTTTTTCCTGATACCTTTTATCTGTTAACAATTCCTTATTTTGATTATTTTACACCACAGTTTTTAAAGGAATTTGAGGATCGCGAATACAGAGTTTCTGATGTCTATAAAGCGGAGAACACTATGGGTTTAATGACAGTTTATAAAATGAGTAAACTCTCAGGTTCATAGAAAAGTCTCTAAATCCCCGCCAGTCAATATCGTTCCTCAATCCCCTTTAATTTATATTGATAGCTATGCCCTGTTTTATCCATGCGGACATTGACGCTTTTTACGCCTCGGTGGAACAGTTCGACAACCCCGGCTTAAAAGGCAAACCTGTCATTGTTGGAGGGTTGCCGGATGACAGGCGCAGTGTGGTGTCCGCCGCTTCTTATGAGGCAAGAAAATACGGCGTTCATTCGGCAATGCCAATAACGCAGGCACATAAGCTTTGCCCTGAGGGAATATTTCTGCGGGGCAGGATGGCCCGTTACAGGGAAAAATCTGATGAAATAATGAAAATTTTCGGCGATTTTTCTCCTGTTGTGGAACAGCTTTCGATCGATGAGGCATTTCTTGACATCACCGGAACCGAAGGCCTCTTAGGCCCTCCGGAAGCGGCGGCAAAAAAACTCAAGGAAAGAATTTACACGGAAACCGGCCTTACCGTTTCGACGGGGATTGCCTCGAATAAATACGTTGCAAAGATCGCTTCGGGTATGTCCAAGCCGGACGGGCTTTTTGTAATTAAAGCCGGAGAAGAAGAAAAATTTATGCGCTCACTTCCTGTAACAAAGATATGGGGAGCGGGAGAAAAAACGCAGGAAATCTTTAACAAGCATGGGCTAAAAAAATGCGAGGACATTTACAGGCTTTCAAAAGAAAGCCTTGCATCAATGTTTGGAAACGCCTTTGGCAATTTCCTTTACAGGGCTGTAAGGGGAGAGCCCGCTGAAAATTTCGACAGGGAGCCCGGTTCGCGTTCCATGAGCGCCGAGCGTACCTTCGCTTATGATCTCTCGGATGAGTTTGCGATAGAAACCGCCCTCCTTGAGATTTGTGAAACGCTGATATTCCGGCTTATTTCAAGCAGGGTAGAAAGCGCTACGGTTTCCCTTAAAATCCGCTACAGTGATTTTTCTACCGCGAATGTGCAAAAAACATTCCACGAGCCGGTTCTTACCCTGAATGATTTTTACAGGCACGTGCTTGATCTGTTTCATAAAAAGTACCAGAGGGGAAGGGGAGTGCGCCTTATCGGGGCGGGACTGGCAAACCTGACGGAGGAAAACAATTTGCGCCAGGGAGATCTTTTCGACGCGGAAAAAGAAAAAGAGCGCCGCCTGGAAGAATTCATACTTAAAATAAACGAGAAGCACCCTACAGCCGTCCTTCGCAGGGGCCGCTCAATCCTCGCTCCTTGATAATGAAGCTTTGTGCGATCCCAAAAGTATGGAAATCGGTTCCAGTACAGGTATATTTTTGCAAATGATTTTTGTAATCGCCATCATGGGCACAGCGAGTATAAGGCCGACAAAGCCCCATATCCACCCCCAGACCAGAAGGGAGATAAGCACAACCAGCGGGGAAATACCCAGTCTGTCGCCCATAATTTTTGGTTCCAAAATGAAGCCAAAGATAATATTAACGACCAGCATAACCATACCCACGACAACCATTGGCGTAGGATTTGGCCAAAACTGAATTACGCTGAAAACAGTGGCTGCAAGGCCTACCGCTATACTTCCTATGTTCGGGATAAAATTCGCGGTAAACTGGAACACCCCCCAGATCATGGCAAATTCCAGCCCGATGATTTTCATGCAGGAACCGATCAGAATCCCGTTAACCACCGCAATGCAAAATTTGATGGAAAGATAATGGGCGACCTGTACCATAATATCTGAAATGATGTTTTTGATCTGAACCACTCTGGTTCCCTTGAACGCCCTGTCCAGCTTTTCCCTGAAAAAAGCCGCTTCCAGCAAAAGAAAAGTTATAAAAATGGCAACCATTAAAGCGGACGCCAGAAAGTTTAGAAAGCTGTTTGAAAAAGCAATAGTCATGGTTCTGACACGGGTTCTTACATCAACCTGTCCCCATAGATTTTGNATAAATGAAAGTTGCTCGTTATATGGGAGTTCAAAAAGACGCCCCACCCAAACGTAGATTTCTGTCAGCCTCGCCTCGTATTTTGGATATAGGGCAATAATCGTCCGTCCGGAAGAATAAAGAATCATCCCAATAAAAAAAAGACACGCTATAAAAAGCAGGAAAACCAGTAACACAGAAACAACGCGGGGTATGTGAAATCTACCCAGGAATCTTACCAGAGGCATTATAACAATCGCCAGGAGCAGGGAAACCGTGAAGGGCAGTACCACCGAAGAGGTAACTTTTAGTACCGCGCAAAAAATGATAACAGCGATTACCGCCAAAAGAAAAGTAGTTACCCTGCCGGAGTTAAAATTTTGAGAGCGTTCCATTGCATTAAAATTATCGCATATTTTTCAGGAAAAGTCATTAGCCCTTTAAAATTTGGCTATGGAAATTTCCGGTAATATAGAATATTATCCTATATAGCAGAGGTGGATATGAAAAAAATCGGTAAAAAATACCATAAAAACCTGTCGGCCCTGGTTATCGTTTTGGTGCTTTCCGGAGCGCTAATCGCAGGGTATCTGGCCGGGCTTTTTAATTTTGTTGAACATAAGCTTTATGACCCCCGAATAAACTTTTTTGCCGATCGTTCTGTGAAATCCCAGGATATAATTCTGGTCCTCGTTGATCAGTACAGTATTGAATGGGGCCAGCAGGAGCGGGGCTGGGGTTGGCCCTGGCCAAGAGAGGCTTACGCTGAGTTGGTGGATTACATGAACCTTGGGCAAGCCAAAGCTGTTGTCTTCGATATACTTTTCACTGAGCCTTCGATTTACCGGAACGCCAGGCAGGACGAAATCATTGAAAACGCGTTAAAAACCCGTGATATGACCAGGGCTGCCTCCGCAGCAGGAGATACGCAGACGGCGCTGCGTCTTTCGGTGGAAGCGTTTGATAGGATTGAGGAACTAAGGGGCAGGCAAGACGACGCTTCTCTTGCCGAGGCTGCGACACGGTACGGTAAGGTTGTACAGGGGGTTAATTTCAGTAGCCAGACCGGGACTGTTTACACCTGGCCTTCCGATCTGAATAAGTCGCTTTTTAAAACAGAAAATTTCGGCTCCGTAATTTCCAAATTTGGTATTGCAAATGACTATAGCGCCGATGAGGCGGTAGAGGTTCGCGCCCAGATTCCTATTGAGGAATTCAGAAACACAGCGGCGGCAGTCGGCAATTTTACGGGTCGTGCCGACCCGGACGGAATTATCCGCCGTTACAGGCTCTTTACCCTTTTTGACAACAAGGCGGTACCCAGCCTGGCGGCCGCTCCCCTGCTTGCATCCGGCTATCAAAACACGATTTCCTATGACGCCAAAAAAAAGCTCATCCGCTGGGGTGACTTCAATATTCCTGTAGATGAGGATGGAAAAACCCTGCTCCGCTTCCGAGGGGATCCTATTACAAGGTACCCGCGCTACAGTTTGGCCCATATTCTCCAAAGCGCCGATTATGTCGCGAAGAAAACACTTATAACCCCGGTAGATTTTTTGGAGCCTGATAATTTTGCCGGCGCTTATGTGTTCGTCGGTACGTATGCTCCGGGGCTTTTTGATATTTTTCCTTCTTCCATTTCTCCGATTTATCCGGGCATTGGGATGCATGTTACCATGCTGGATAATATGCTGATGGGCGATTTTATAACAAAAGCGCCCAACTGGGTTGCGGCTATAATTATTGCGGCGGCTGTTATCCTGATGGTGGCCCTGGTTCTTTACTCAGGCCGTATCGTTGCCACAGTCGGAGGCCTTGTACTAAGTTTTGCGGCAATTATTGTCGCCGGATTCTGGGCTTTTAATTTGGGCTGGTGGGTTCCCATGGCAGCGCCCATGTTCGCAACGTTGCTGTCCTACCTAACTTCTACCCTTTACAGTTACGCAACAGAAGGCAAGGACAAGCGTTTCATAAAAAACGCGTTTTCCCGCATACTATCTCCCAAAGTTATCGATCAGATTATCGCCGATCCTTCCAAATTAAAGCTGGGCGGGGAAAAACGAAAGATGACCGCCATTTTTACGGACATCCAGCGTTTTTCTTCCATTTCTTCGGAGCTTCAGGATCAGTACGGCGAAAACGGCCCCAAGGCGCTGGTAAACCTGCTTAACCTTTACTTAACCGAAATGAGCAACGTAGTCCTGGCAAACGGCGGTACAATTGACAAATACGAAGGAGACGCTATCATCGGTTTCTTTGGCGCGCCTGCCTACATGGAAGATCACGCCGCACGGGCCTGTCGCAGCGCCATATTAATGAAAAGGCGCGAAATTGAAATGGTTGGAAGCGTAATGAAACCGGACGGAGAATTTTTCAAGCCGCTTACAAAATTGATTGAAGACAAAGTCATACGGAAGCTGCGGCCGCTTTACACCCGGCTTGGCATTAACACCGGCGACATGGTGGTGGGCTTTATGGGAACCCCCGCTAAGATGGACTATACAATCATGGGGAATGCGGTGAACCTGGCAGCCAGGCTGGAAGGAGTAAACAAACAATACGATACCCGCGGCATATTGATAAGCGAGTATACCAAAGATCAGATAGGGGATGAATTTGTTGTCCGTCCATTGAGCAGGGTAACCGTGGTGGGCATCCCTGTTCCGTTAAGGCTTTTTGAGCTGCTGGAAATAAAAAGCGACGCTCCTCAGTCAACGCTGGATATGGTCAAGGTTTGGGAAGGGGCATTTAACGCTTACGAAAGCCACGATTTTGAAAACGCCAAAAAGCTCTTTTCCGGAATTTATCAGAATGATCCTGAGGATTCGGCCTGTAAACTTTACATTGATCGTTGCGCGAAATTTATCGCTTCTCCGCCTCCGAAAGAATGGGACGGAGTGGATAATTTGACAGAAAAGTAAGGCTTATACAAAAGCCGCATATTAATTAAGAGAGGTGTTGCATGAAAAGATTGTTTGTTTTATTGCTTTTGGCCCTGCTGGTGTCCGGCACCCTTTTCGCCCAGATAAAGAGCGGGAGCCCGGCCTGGGTATCGGCTAAAAAGGCGGATCTAAAATCATCAACCGGCTTTTTTGCCAGTACCAAGGGAAGTCTGGATTTGGGCGCTGAGGTTTCGGTGCTGCAATTAAACGGAAAATGGGCCGAAGTTCGATCCGCGGCAAATACATCCCTAAGCGGATGGACGGCGGCAAGCAACCTGAGTGCCAGGAAGATTGTGTCTTCCGGCACTACCGCTTCCGCCAACGAAGTAGCCATGGCCGCGAAGGGTTTTAACCAGGAAGTTGAGGACGCCTACAAAACATCTGGCGAACTTAATTACGCCGATGTGGATAAAACCGAAGCCATTACGGTTTCGCAGGATGACCTTCTTAAATTCGTTACCGAAGGCCACCTGAATACAGGAGATTAAGATGAAAAATACAAAAACCGCATTAACCATAATTTTGGTTTTCGCTCTCCTGGTGTTAATTTTTTCCTGTGAGAGCCTTGGAAGCATCGCACAGGTAGGGGCGGCTCTTGGCCAGGCTTTTGGAGTAATTGACGATAGAACGGCCGAGGCCATTTCCAAATCCGGCGTTGCGATTTTCAAAGCTTTTGAAGACATTACCCCCGAACAGGAATACTACATTGGACGGGCGGTCGGCGCAAATATTCTGAGCAAATACAAAATTCAGACCAACAAACCCGCTATGCTGGCCTATGTAAACAAAATATGCAACGCCCTGGTGATCAATTCACCCAGGCCGGAGATTTTCAATGGCTACCATGTAAACATCCTGGACAGTGATGAAATTAACGCCTTTGCTACAAGCGGCGGGCATATTTTCATTACAAGGGGCCTTATTGAGTCCACTACATCGGAGGATACTCTGGCGGCGGTAATCGCCCACGAGGTCTCCCACATCCAGCTTCAGCACGGCCTTAAGGCCATAAAAAACAGCCGTATAACCCAGGCGCTTTTGATTACCGGAACTTCAGCCGCCGGCGTAGCGGGTAATAGTGATATTGCTCAGTTAGTGGATATTTTCGGCGACTCGATCAATGAGGTTGTATCAACTATGGTTACAAACGGCTACTCTCGTACTCAAGAGTATGAAGCCGATTCAATGGCCATGAGTCTTATGGCTCTTGCGGGCTACGAGCCTTCGTCCCTTGTTGATATGCTGAAAACGCTGGAGAAAACTCAGGGCTCGCATCCGGGGGGCTTTAACAAAACCCATCCCAGTCCTACAGATCGCATTACCAACGCTCAAAAAACGGTGGGTAATTATAATGTCCCAGATACGCGCGGTTTCAGGACGTCAAGGTACACGGCGGTCAGGTAATTTTTCTGAACGCTTCTATTGCACGGCGGGATGAGTCAAAGGCCATGTCGTCAAGATCGATCTCGCCGGGCCGTAAAAAACGAATCTCTGCAATTTCGTCAGCTTCGGCCTTTAGGTCTTTCTCCGAAAGGCCGGGAGCCGAAACAGTAAAATAAACGTCGCAGGTATTGTAGGCGATATTCTTGTAGGGATATTTATTCGGAAACGAAGCGAAAAGCTTAAAAACATCAGCCAGACTCTGACCGGGAAGTATTGGCGGTTCCCAGCTTAGTTCTTCCCGCAGTTCCCGTAGCAAGCCCTCAAGCATCCCTTCGCCAGGATCTACAAATCCCCCCGGAAGATCAAATTTCCCTCCGCTTGGCTCTCTTTCTCTGACTAGCAGTACAATCCTTTTGTCGGCCTGTATTATGCAGCCTGTCGCAGCCGCAGTGTTGTGGAAATACACAAACCCGCAAGACGGGCAGTCAAATTTATTCCTTTCAAACCTGATGCCTTTTTCCCCGCATGACGGGCAGTATTGAAACATGATTGCTATCATTATATGATTTGGATTATGCTCTGTAAATGCAAGTTGACCGTGCGCACGTACGAATGTGACAGCAACGGTCACGTTAATAACGCCAATTACCTTAACTATCTGGAATACGCGCGCTACGAATTGCTCAGGGATGTGGGCTTCGATTACAAGGCCATGGTTAAAGCCGGTTACGGAATCTACGTCGCCAGGATTGAGATTGACTATAAAAAGTCGGCTTTTGCGGACGACGAACTGCTTATCGAATCGCGGCCCATAAAAAAAGGCGCTGTAAGCGGAATAATCGCCCAGGAAATTAAGCGTGGGGATGATCTTCTTGTGGAGGCAAAAGTAACATGGGCTTTCGTGGATTCAAGGGGGCAGCCAACAAAGGTGCCACCGGAGTTTGATATGCCAGGGTTAAAACCCTAATTTATACGAATAAACCCGACTAAGCTCGAAGCCGTCGCGCAAGGCCTTGCCGTGGGCTAGACGGTCGTGGCCTTTACTCACGCACACTTTGGTGTGGCCATTTTTCTCGCACGCCGTGCGCCCACGGCAAGGCCTTGCGTGGCGGCTTCAGACAGAGCCAAGAGTTATTCGAGTAAAAAGGGTTTTTCATTCGGTAATACTTTGCATTTCACCCCGCTAAAGCGGGCAAAATCATTTGGCTTGGTGAGATGCAGAGTTTCTTGTCTATGCGGAAAACACTAACTTATCGCTGAGTTATAAAATAATTGCGGTATTGAGCTAGCGAAGGAAAGCGGGCTGTTCCGGTTGTGTAAGGCTGGAATGAGGGAAACCGACCGTTCAGAATGAATGGGCGGCTTTCCCGGACCAGCCTTACTTTACTACCATAGCCCGCTTTCCTTCGCATGGTTTTTACAAGTTGTTATTTGAAAGACTTAGCGATGAATTAGTCTTCTATTGGCTCTGTATGAATAGTCGCGATAATTCCAAAATCAGCCTCTATCATCTTCTCAATCGAAGTTGCTATCTCGTGGCTCTTTTCTATCGTCATGTTTTTATCGAGTTTTATATGCAGGGTTAGTTCTTTGTGCAGAACGTAATTGTGAATGTGAAAGTGGTGGAGCTGTAAATCGTCATGATAGACTGCTTTTACCCGCTCGGTAATTTTCCTGACTAAATTTTCGTCCGGTTCTTCTCCCAATAATTTCGTTATCGCTTCCTTCAAAATTTCAAAAGTCGCATAGAATATTGCCAGGGCGACCAACAATCCAAGAACACTGTCCATCCACCAAAATTTCTCCCCAAAAACAAGGCTGGAAATAATACCGGCCAATACCAGCACCGACGATAAGGCGTCGGATCTGTGATGCCAGCCGTCTGCCTTAACAACAGTGTTATCCGTTTTTCGCCCATAATAAAACGCGAATTGCGCGAGTAATTCCTTAACTACGATAGAAATTGCGGTAACAACAATAGCCAAGGTTCCGTATTCGGCAGCTTCTTTGTTTCTGAATCTGATTATGGATTTTGCAAAAAAGTCATAAGCAACAATGCCCAATAAGACAGCGACGAAAATGGAAGAAATATGTTCCCAGCGTCCGTGGCCAAAGGGGTGCTCCCTGTCGGCTTTTCTTGACGATAACCTAACCGCGAAAATTATGAACACCGAGGATAAGGAATCAGAAAGGGTGTGCCATGCGTCCGCGACCAGCGCGAGTGATCCTGTTACCATGCCCGCCCAAAATTTTAGCGCGAACAAAACGGTGTTTGCTATAACAGAAACTGTTCCTTCCAAAACCTGGGCTTTGTTTTTTTCCATAGACGCCTCGCTTTAAGCAATTCCAAAAACAATAACAGAATCCAAAAAAAGTGTATAGTGGAGGGATGTTATTTTCCAGGGCAACCGCATATGGTTGCCTTGTGCAGAGGGACTTGCTTTATATCAGACTTAAGAATATTGTAATAAGTGAATGAATACCGCTATGAACAGAAACCCGTACTATGAACAAAATACGGAGACTACTTCTTTGGAAGACATAATATATTTATCCCTTGTTGTCCCTTGTTTTAATGAAGAAGCGGCTATTCCGTTATTTTATGACGAGGCTGTCAAAATATGTGCGTCAATAAATGAACAATTTGAGATCATTTTTGTAGATGACGGTTCAAGGGATAATACCATAAACATTTTACGCCAGCTTGCCAATCAGGACAAACATATACATTACATTTCTTTTTCGCGTAATTTCGGGAAAGAAGCGGCATTACTTGCCGGATTACAGGCCGCACACGGGGAACATATTGTTACACTGGACGTGGATGGACAGGATCCACCATCTCTTATTCCTAAAATGCTGGAAAGTGTTGTTTCCGGTGAATGTGATTGCGCCGCGACAAGACGGGTAACCCGCGCCGGAGAGCCGCCGGTTCGTTCATTTTTTGCGCGCTGTTTTTATACACTTATAAAAAAAATAGCAGAAATAGAAATAATTGACGGCGCACGTGATTTTCGCTTGATGAACAGAAAGTATTTAGATGCGCTTTTGATGTTACAGGAACGGAACAGGTTTTCAAAAGGTATTTTTCCATGGATCGGCTTTAAAACAAAGTGGTTTGAATATGAAAACATTAAACGAGCATCGGGTAAAACAAGATGGTCTTTTTGGAATTTATTACTATATTCTTTTGATGGTATAATTGCTTTTTCGGCAAAACCGCTTGCCATAGCCTCTGTATTGGGGATTTTGTTATTTATTATCGCATTTTTATTTATCGTTTTTATAGTCATTCGCAGAATCATATGGGGTGATCCTGTTGATGGATGGGCGTCAACAATTTGTATCATTCTTTTTTGTTCGGGAGTCCAACTTTTCTCAACTGGTATTTTGGGAGGATACATGGCAAAAACATACACAGAAGTTAAGCAGCGTCCTCAGTACGTTGTAAAGGAAAAATGCTGATGGACTTAATTAAAAAAAAATCGAATGACAATCGCCATCCTTGGGAATTATTACAGACACAATGTATCCAAAACATTGATTTCCGAATTTGCGTTTTTTTGCATGGCTTCATACCTGTCTGCCCGGTTAACCTCTTTTAGCAATATGCAAAAAGCGCGGAGATTCTATTGTTTGACCATATTATTTTAAGAGGAATGCATAAAAAATGAAGCCAGAAGGTAAAGGAAATAAGGCCGCATCTGTCAGGTGTTACAATATGGAAGAGGTAACGGTAAAGGGATTCTGTAATTTTTGCAGAAACAATATCCCTTTGCTAATTGCTGTAAGTATCACATTGTTTTTTACATACGGAATCAGACTGTTCTGGTACAGCATTAGTCTGGATACAGATGCATTTATGGCGGATAAGTCAGGTGCATTAATGTGGGAAATATCTTTATGGCGATTTGGATTAGTGCTGTTGTCAAAACTCTGGTATATAAAGGAATTTAATCCTTTTACCGCATTTTTTACGGCCTTTTGTTTTATTTGGTTTTTTACAATTTCATGGTGCTATATCATCGCTGTTTTCAGCATGAACACCGGCAGAAACAACAAACTGATTCCTTTTGCCCTTGTGTTTGTGACCATGCCGGTTTGGGCGGAGCAGTTTTATTTTTTACATCAAGCTGCAGAAAATGCGTTTATAATAAGCCTGTGTCCGTATGTTATATACCTTTTGTTCAAAGGCTTTCTTGACGATGAAAAAAGAAAAATAATCTGTGCTTCCATTTTGCTTGTTTTTATACCCTCGGTTTATCAGGCGATTGTACCAATGTTTTGTTGCGGCGTATTTATTTGTTTTGTGCTTCTATCAGAACACTCGGAATATAAGCCGCAAATTTACCGGAATCTATGCTTGAAACTTTTTATAACACTGCTTGGGTCTTTTATGGCTTATTTTTTCCTTGCTCGAATCATTCTAGCTGTTTTTCACATAGAGAACACCTGGTATGTTGATTATAATAATCAATGGGGGAGAGGCCCTTTCCGTGACAATATTATCAGGATTTTGTCGCTTGGGTATACCTTGACCGTAGGGCACATTCCTCTGTTTCAGAAAATTGTAAACCCGATTATAGCCAGTTATGCCGGAACATATTCACTAACTGATATAGAGATAATTGAGTACGCCGCTAATGTGTCAAGAGTTCACGGAAACATTCTTCTGTTTCCTTTTGTTGTATTCTTTCTTATTAAAGTGACTTCTATCAGCCATCGAAAAATTCCTTCTGGTCAACGGCTTTTGTATATGCTTGCCGGTATTGGCATTCCCCTGTGTATAATACTTCTGGCTGTTTTGACTGGAAGCCGGCCACCGATGCGTACTCTTTTTGCCTTGCCGTTGGCTTTCGCGTTTATGCTTTTTTATCTCATCAGAACATATGAAAAGAAAGTAGCGGCTATTGTTGCCTGTCTATCGTTGCTTATCGCGGTACATCAGGCGGAAATCACGGCGCAATTATTCTATTCAGATCAGATACGGTATAATGAAGATGTCCGCCTCGCCTATGAGCTTAACAATCTGATTACACAAGTTCAGCCTGAGAATGAAAAACTTCCGGTTGTTATTACCGGAAGTTATAAACCTTCTTCACGTTTCCAAACAAACTATATAAAAGGAGGAAGTATAGGATACTCTTTTTTTGAGCTGATGGAAAACCAACAAAAAAGCACTGGACTGCAAACTTCCATAATTTTGGTTTTTATGAGAAGTTTGGGTATAAATTTTGATATGCCTAACAAAAACCAAATAGAGCAGGCTATAAAGGAAGCGGCATCAATACCCCCTTATCCTAATCCTGGCTACGTGAAACGTATGCAGGATTATATTGTGGTCAAATTATCGGAAAAAATGTATGACGAATAATAAAATGCTTAAAACGTTTCCTGATTTTCCTTTATAATGCTGTTACCCTGTATTATTTCTTCAATATTATCATTAAAAGCGCAATGTCCCCCTGGCGTATGCCTGGGATGCGCGCCGCTTGTCCCAACGTCAATGGCTTTACCGCAATTAGCTTTTCCTTCGCCTCCGCTGAAAGTCCCGTAACGCAAGAATAATCCAAGTCCCCCGGAATTTTTACGCCCTCCATTTTTGCCAGCTTTTCCACGGCGCGTTTTTCCTTCTCGATGTAACCCGCATACTTGATGTCCAGGTATACCCGCTCAACCCACTCCGCAGGCCAGGGTGAAAATTCGGGCGAGGCACCTGGATTATTCTGACTGGAAGCTTTCTTCGCCTTTAACAGCTCCTGTATCTGCTTTAACCCTTCAATTTTCTTTTGAAACCTTTCCCAGCGTTCGTCGTCGATTAGACCCAGGTCTCTGGCCTTGGGAGTAAGGCGGGTATCGGCGGTGTCATGCCTTAGCATAAGCCTGTGTTCGGCNCGGCATCGTAAGGCTCTTTGGTNNNCATGCGGTAAGGCTCTTTGGTTCCGAGGGTGGTAAGGTCGTCTACCAAAACGCCGATGTAGGCTTCGGCACGGCTTAATACCAGCGGCGCTTCCTTTCGCATTTTCTGGACCGCGTTAATTCCCGCAATTAAGCCCTGGGCGGCGGCTTCCTCGTAGCCGGAACTGCCGTTGGTCTGTCCCGCGCAGAAAAATCCCGAGAGGCGTTTGGATTCCAAACTGGGGTAAAGATCCAGCGGGTCGATGTAATCGTACTCTACGGCGTATGCGGGCCTTACAATGATCGCTTTTTCAAGCCCCCTTATGCTGTGAATAAAATCCGCCTGCACGTCTTCGGGGAGGGAGCTGGAAAGGCCGTTAAGGTACATCTCGTCGGTGTAAAGCCCTTCCGGCTCAACAAAGACATGGTGCCTTTCGCGCTCGGGGAAACGCATCACCTTGTCTTCGATGGAAGGGCAGTAGCGCGCCCCCGTGCCTTTTATCTTTCCGCCGTAAAGGGGCGAGCGGTGGATGTTTTTTCTGATGACTTCGTGGGTTGCCTGACATGTGTAGGTAATCCAGCAGGGCAGCTGGGCCAGGCGGCTGCCGGAAAAGTTTTCGTCCGTTTTGTCGTAGGAAAAAGGAACAGGCGTTTCGCCGTCCTGTTTTTCCATTACGCTGAAATCAATTGAACTGCGGGCAATGCGGGCTGGCGTTCCGGTTTTTAGCCGTCCGACGGGAAAACCAAACCGACGCAGGCTTTGCCCAAGGCCGCGGGCCGCTTCTTCTCCCAGCCGTCCCTGTGGGGCGTCGTATTCGCCGATAAAAATTTTCCCTTCCATGAATGTGCCGGATGCGAGGATCACCGTTGAGGAAGAAATACGATGCCCTCTGGCGGTGATAACTCCCTGCACGTTTGGAACGCCGCCTGTTTCAGCGGTAATGAGATCCACCACGGTATCCATGAAAATCACCAGCCCTTTTTGCCCTTCAACCGCTTTGCGGGCGGCGGCCTGGTACGCTTTTTTGTCCGCCTGGGCTCTGGGCGACTGAACCGCCGGCCCCCTTGAACGGTTAAGCACCCTGTACTGGATCATCGTCTTGTCGGTGAGTCTTGCCATCTCGCCGCCAAGGGCGTCCACTTCCCTGACGAGGTTGCCTTTTGAAAGACCCCCTACTGCCGGGTTGCAGGACATTGCGCCTATGGAGTCGGGATTTTGGGTGACAAGCAGGCAGTTAAATCCAAGGCGGCTGACGGCCAAAGAGGCTTCGATTCCGGCGTGGCCGCCGCCAATTACAATGCAATCATAGTCCATTGCTTAACAGGCTTTCCAGCGCGGCGTGGATTTTAGGGGTGCCCCAGTCAATGCTTCCCACAAGCCTTAAGATGATCATTCCGTCGCGGTCGATAAGAAAGGTCGTGGGAATTGCCTGTACTCCGTAGTTTGCGCTGACCCTTCCGTCCAAGTCCAGAAGGGCGGGGAAAGAAAAGCCTTCATTTTTCATAAAAGAACGGACCGTCGCCTGGTCTTCTCCGCTGTTTACGGCGAGTATCTCCAAACCCTTATCTCTGAACTTGTTGTATAGCGCTTCCATGGACGGCATCTCTACCCGGCAAGGGCCGCACCAGGTAGCCCAGAAATTAAGAAAGACCACTTTGCCTTTATAAGAGCTAAGGCTTTTTGTTTCTCCTTCCAGCAAGGAAAGCGAAAAATCCCTTGGCGATACCTTGCTATTTAAAAGCCGTAATCCGGCTTCGTTGAAGGCTTTTGCCGTTCCCGAAGGAGCCGCGCTCTGGGCCTTGGCAGTACAGGCGCAAAACAGTAAAACTGCCGCCACGAGAAACACAGCTGGCATGCTATGTAAATAATTACTTCTTTTCATAATACTCCTATAACAATTCTTAATAATTTTTACCACGAACCATCACGAACCATCACAAACATCGACAAGATGTGTGGTAAAAGTTCGTGAGGTTAGTGTGGTTAGTGGTAAAATTCGGAGCTAATCCTTTGCGCCTCTGCGTGATAAAATTTAAATTAATCAATGCCTCCTTAAAAACTCTGAAGCCAGCTTAACGCATTGGCCAAAAGCCTGAACAAAAATGCTTTATCCTCCGCCCAATAAATATAACTTAAAGTAGCCTTTTGAATCAGTATGTTGAGCGCCGAAAAACGACCGGCAAGGATCATAAGCCCGATTATTATTAAGAGAATCCCGCTGATACGCCGGATGAGCAGCAGATGTTTACGCAGGCCGGAACCCCGCTCTATAAAGAAATCCAAAAACA
>JGI20170J14366_1000310_pt1 | contig 19467 bp, 21 predicted proteins | sample TergutNc150P3_FD_14366 | JGI IMG/M metagenome (IMG submission 14366) | reverse complement strand
CCCTCCTCGCGGTATCCTTAGTTTAATTTGGGTAACATTTTCTATTTGAGGCATGACTTGTTTTCGGTAACATTTTCCATGAGGCAACGCGCCGGCTTGTGAACATTCACCGATCGGGGTATAATTCCTACAAAATATAAAGCTCCGGATTGGACGTATGGAAGCGCTTGACATAAAAACTATTTTCACTTTTTCGTTGTTTAACACTGAAATTCCCATTACCGAAACAGTCATAATTTCATGGGTTGTAATGTTTATCATTATAATCGGGGCGCTCGTCCTTACGCGCAGACTCAAAGAAGTTCCCACAGGTCCTCAAACGTTTTTGGAAACCGGAGTCGAATTCTTGAACAATTTTGCCAAAAGCCAGTTCGGCCCTTTCGCAAAGTACCTTGGTCCGTACATGGGTTCTCTCTTTCTGTTCCTGCTCATTTCAAATATTATCCCTGTTTTATCTCCTCTGACGCTTAAAGCCTTTGGGCATAAGTTTATTCCGCTTTTTGAGATCCACCCTCCGACCAAAGATATCAATGTAACGGCGGCGCTTGCGGTAATTTCGATTCTGCTTGTGTTGATCTGCGGTTTTGCGGCGCGCGGGTTTACCGGCTGGTTCAAAAATCTGCTGTACCCTGTTCCCATAATGCTGCCTTTCAACATAATGGATTACGGTACGCGCCTTATTTCGCTGGCGCTCCGGTTGTTCGGAAATATGCTGGGCGGTTTTGTTTTGATGTCCATGATCGAAGGGCTGCTTCCGCTGGCGCTTCCGGTGGTTCCTTCGCTGTACTTTGATTTCTTTGACGGAATTGTGCAGGCGGGGATTTTTGTGTTCTTAACCAGTCTCTATATTTCAGAGGCTGTGAAAATTGAAACAGAATAACCTGACCACTTATAAGTAGTTAGGTAAAAAAAGGAGGATAATATGGATTTGAATGTTTTGTACGGTGTTGGAGCGGGTATTGCGGTAATAACCGGTATTGGAGCCGGTATAGGTATTGGAATTGCGACAGCGGGGCTTATTCAGGCAATAGCCCGCCAGCCCGAGGCAGCCAGCAAGTTTACGCCGATGTTTTTTGTCGGTGCGGCTCTGGCTGAATCGACGGCTATATACGGATTGGTTATTTCAATAATCCTGATCAACAAGCTGGGATAGCGGCACCATGCTTGATTTTTCCGTTACGTTTGTAATTACCATTATCAATATCACGATTCTGTTTTTTATTCTAAAGGCGGTACTGTTTAAACCGGTAACGAAATTCATGGCTGACAGGGCAAAAAGGGTTCAGAATACCATTGATCAGGCGGAAAAAGACCGGATTCAGGCGAAGGAAATGCTTGCCGAATACGAAGACAAGCTGAAAAAAGCCGAAGACGAAGCGCATGAAATTTTGAAAACGGCGCGTGAAAACGCCGAGCGTCAGGCGCAGTTGATAATTGCCGAAGGCAAGCGCGATGCACAGGACGCGGCTGATTCGGCGCGAAAACAAATTGAGATGGAACGTCAGGCTGCTTTGTCGAAGTTCAAACTTGAAGCCGCCGCTTTGGTAATAGCCGTATCAGCAAAACTTTCCGCAAAGAATTTTTCAAGCGATGATAACCGACGTTACGCGAGCATGCTTCTGGATGAGTTTTCGGCGCAAAAAGGAAGCGGCTAAAGTGTTTCACGCACAGCGTTGGGCAAGCGCGTTTTTGTCCGTTTCAGATACAGACGCAAATGACGCGTTTCTATGCCTCAAGGCGCTTGCCGCGCAAATTAAAACCGCACACGGAATTTTTTTCGGACGCAGCGCCTCGATAAAACTTGAAAAATTACTTAGGGAAAGCGCAGCTTCATGCTGCGAGAAAATTCCCGCCGCCCTAGAGTACACAATACGCTTTCTGTGTCTGTTAGTTGAGAAAAACTGTTTCAGGTACATCGGCTTGGTTTTACAAAAGATTGAACAAAATCTGGATGAAAAAAACGGAATACTTGACGTTACTGTCGAATCTGCTGTCCCGTCGGACAGCGGCTTTGAGGAAGAACTCTCTAAAATTATAAAAGAGAAAACAGGCGCTTCAGGCGTTAAAATGAAAACGCTCGTCAGACCGGAACTGATGGGCGGTTATCTTCTGCGTATTGGCAGTTATTACGTTGACGCAAGTTTAAAAGGGCAGTTGGAAAATATGGCGGCTCATTTAGGCGGGAATACAGGAGGCCGCAATGGCTAATTATGATGATCTGACAAAAGTTTTAAAAGAGCGGATTGAAGATTGGAAGGGACAGGCCTTGTCAGGCAGTTCCGGTTTTGTGGTTCAGGTGGGAGATTCTGTCGCCACCGTCTGCGGCCTTAACGACGCGGTTTACGGAGAACTGGTCGAATTTACATCAGGCGCGCAGGGAATTGTTTTCAATCTTGAAGAAGAAAACGCAGGCTGTGTAATTCTGACAGGCGAGGAACTCGTTAAAGACGGCGAGGAAGTAAAAAGAACCGGCAAGGTAATGTCCGTTCCTTCGGGCAGCGCGTTTTTCGGCAGGGTGGTAAATCCGCTTGGCGAAGCCCTTGACGGAAAGGGGCCGGTAACAGCCGAAGTGTCTATGCCTATGGAGTCTCCCGCCGCGCCTGTAATAGACCGAGGGAGCGTGGACACTCCGCTTCAAACAGGATGCGTCTCCATAGACGCTATGATCCCTATCGGGCGCGGTCAGCGCGAGCTTATAATAGGCGACCGTCAGACAGGAAAAACCGCAATCGCTATTGACACAATAATTAACCAAAAAGGAAAAAACGTTATCTGTATATACTGCGCTATCGGGCAGAAATCGTCTTCGATAGTGGCAATTGTTGATAATCTTGAGAAACACAGCGCAATGGACTACACGTTTGTAGTGCTTGCCTCGGCTTCCGATTCGGCGGCGCTTCAATATATTGCGCCTTATTCGGCTGTCGCTATGGCGGAACATTTTTTACATCAGGGAAAAGACGTGCTGGTGGTTTACGATGATCTTTCCAAGCACGCAGTCGCTTACCGCGCTATCAGCCTTCTTCTGCGCCGCCCGCCGGGACGCGAAGCTTTCCCCGGAGACGTGTTTTATCTTCATTCGCGGCTTTTGGAACGGGCGGCAAAACTTTCACGGGCGAAGGGCGGCGGCTCAATTACGGCTATGCCCATTGTTGAGACGCAGGCAGGCGACATTTCGTCTTACATTCCCACCAACGTTATTTCTATAACGGACGGGCAGATATTTCTCGATTCCGAGTTATTCAATTCAGGTTTCCGTCCCGCGATAGACGTAGGGCTTTCGGTAAGCCGCGTCGGAGGTTCAGCCCAGACAAAGGCAATGCGGAAAATTTCAGGACGCATAAGGCTCGACCTTGCCCAGTACCGCGAAATGGCTGCGTTCGCACAGTTCGGCAGTGACTTGGACAAGGCAACTCAGGACAAACTGGCGCAGGGCGAAAGATTAATGGAGGTGCTGAAACAGCCTCAGTATTCGCCGTATCCGCTGGAAGAACAGATTGTGATTCTTTTTCTAGCGGTAGAAGGTTTCCTTCTTGATATTAAAACTGAAAATATTTCTGTTTTTGTTAAAGATTTCTTATTGCATCTTAAAAGCCAGAAAGCGGATTTATTGAGGAGCATTGCTGAAACGGGTGTTGTTTCCAAAGAACAGGAAGACGAATTGCGCTTAACAGTAGAAACCTTTAAGGGAGTAAAAAAATAATGGCGAGCCTCCGTGATGTGCGCCTGCGGATGAGGGCTATCGAACAGACATTGAAGGTAACCAAGGCGATGAATCTTATCTCTACGGCAAAACTGCGCAAAGGGCGAAAAATGCTCGCCGATACCGTGCCGTATTTCAGCAGGATTCAAAAATCTATGTTCGATATTATTTCAAGCGAAGGAAATGTTAAAAGTGAATTTTTCAGGAAGAGCGATGCGTTAAAATCCTACCGTACCGCGATTATTGTGATAACCAGCGACAAAGGGCTTGCCGGCGGCTATAACGCGAATGTTTATCGTAATGTAGTCGAGTTATGCGAAAAAGTGCAAAATCCGGTATTGATAATTATAGGCGGCTCTGTCGGCTACCGTTATTTTACTCATTCTCCGTATAAGATTTTGGAAAATTTTTCTTTTCATCCGCAGATACCGACTGTGGAACACGCCGGAGAAGTTTCCGAGTATGTGGTTTCGCAGTATCTTTGGGGCGCTTTCGATTCAATTCATATTGTGTATACCCATATGTTCAGCATGGTAAAACTACTCCCGACTAAACATCAGATAATTCCCCTTGTAAAAGAAAAAATACAAGATGATATTTTCGAAATCGGCGGCGAAAAGAGAGTGGATTTAAAATTTGAATTCATGCCGTCCACAGGAGCGGTTTTTGACGTTCTGGTTCCCCAGTATATAAAGGGCGTTATTTACGGAGCGATGGTAGAAGCATACGCGAGTGAACAGAGCTCGCGCATGAAGGCAATGGACGAGGCTTCCAAAAGCGCCGAAGATATGCTCGCATCTCTGAAGATAAGTTACAATCGCGCGCGGCAGGCGGGCATTACGCAGGAAATGGCGGAAATAACGGGCGGTTCTACTGCGTTAGCCGATCACTAGAAGGAGAGAGATGATGAATAAAGGTTATATTACTCAAATTATCGGCCCTGTTGTGGATGTTCGTTTTGAACAGGGACAAATACCGCTTATACTGAACGCTTTAAAAGTAAAAATAAGCAGCGAGGGGGTTGACCGTACCGTTGTGTTGGAAGTCCTTCAGCATATCGGCGACAACCGCGTGCGCTGTGTCGCAATGTCAGCCGCCGAAGGATTGTCACGCGGGCTTAAGGCTGAGGATACAGGCCGTCCTATCAGCGTGCCGGTCGGCAAGGAAGTGCTTGGTCGGATGTTTAGCGTAACGGGCGACCCTATTGACGACAAAGGGGCATTCACTGCCTCGCAGTACGAATCAATACACCGCGCCGCCCCAGGTTTTTACGAACAACGTCCGGCGACAGCTTTGCTTGAAACGGGAATAAAGGTAATTGATTTAATCGCCCCTTATGCGAAAGGCGGCAAAATCGGACTGTTCGGCGGAGCCGGAGTAGGGAAAACAGTCGTTATAATGGAACTAATCCGCAATATAGCGACCGAACATTCCGGTTATTCGGTATTTTCCGGAGTCGGCGAGCGCTCGCGCGAAGGGGCCGACCTTTGGAAGGAAATGACGGAGAGCGGCGTTATCGAAAAAACAGCGCTTGTTTTCGGTCAGATGAACGAGCCTCCGGGAGCGCGAATGAGGGTCGCTCTTGCCGGTCTTACTATGGCGGAACATTTCCGCGATCAGGACAGACAGGACGTGCTTCTTTTTATCGACAATATTTTCCGTTTTATTCAGGCGGGCGCTGAAGTTTCCGCCCTTCTTGGACGTATTCCAAGCGCGGTCGGTTATCAGCCGACTCTTGCCAACGAGATGGGCAGTCTTCAGGAGAGAATCGCCAGCACATCAAAAGGATCGATTACAAGTATTCAGGCGGTTTATGTTCCCGCCGACGACCTTACCGATCCTGCGCCCGCGACAACATTCGCCCATCTGGACGCAACCACCACCCTTTCGCGCAAAATTGTAGAACTGGGAATATACCCTTCCGTCGATCCTCTTGCTTCAAGCTCTCGTATTCTTGACGCGGCGATAGTAGGCGAAGATCACTACAACACTGCCAGACGCGCTCAGCAGATTTTACAGCGTTACAAAGAGTTACAGGATATAATCGCCATTTTGGGCATGGACGAACTTTCTGAGGAAGACAAGCTCACAGTTACAAGAGCAAGAAAGATTCAGCGATTCTTCAGCCAGCCCTTCTTTGTCGGAGAAAAATTTACAGGTATTCCCGGACGTTATGTGCCGGTCAAGGAGACTGTACGCGGCTTCAAAATGATACTTGACGGTGAATGCGACTCAATTCCGGAGCAGTCTTTTTACATGGCAGGCACCATTGATGACGTTCTGGAAAAGGCAAAATAATGCCGGCTTTATTTAACTTCGAGGTTCATACGCCCCGGCGTGTGTTTTATTCAGGCAAGGTGCAGGCAATCATCATAGGTCTTGATGACGGCGAAATCGGAATATACGCAAACCACGCTCCCTTTTCAGCGCACTCTGTTACCGGCACGCTCCGAATTAAAGACGAGGGCGGTAACTGGCGCACAGCGTTTGTATGCGGCGGCATTCTGGAAGTGAAAGAGCATAAAAACGTACTGATGGTTGAAAGCGCCGACTGGCCTGAAGAAATTAACATTGAGCATGTTCTTGAGTCCAAAAAGCAGGCCGAAGAAACATTGAAAGAAACGAATTTAAGATTTGAGATTAACAAAGCGAAAAAAAGACTTCATCACGCTGAATGCAGACTGAAGGTTTTGGAAACGGCGAAAAAAAAGTAATTTCAAACTCCGTATCTGTCCATATCAATCTTTCCGTTATCCGAAACTTCCACTCTTTCACTGCGCAGAAGTTTTATCTGCAGTTCTCTTCCCTCCCCTTCGGCAAGAGCAATACTGCCGTTGGAACGGATTATCCTGTACCACGGCAGATTGTATTTTTCGGACATGGAATGAAGAACCCTTACAGTCTGGCGCGCTCCGTTCGGAAGCCCGGCTTTCAGGGCTATGTCGCGGTAACAGGAAACTTTACCTTTCGGAACAGCAAGTATTTGCTCTATTATTTTGCGGGTAATGTCCGTCACTGTTCCGCATTTTGCAATCTATGCTGATCAACCGGTACTGTTGAAAGCACCCGCGTGCCGCGCTCAAGAGCAACAAGACCTGTGCGCGCAAGTTCAAGGATGCCGTAAGAACGCAGAAGCAAAAGCAGTCCGTTAAGCTTTTCCATATTGCCTGTAGCCTCAATAGTGATTGTCGTTTGCGAGACATCGACAACACGCGCGCGGAAAATCCCCGCTATCTCAAGAACAGCGGGACGGTTTTCTTCATTCGCTCCGATCTTTACAAGCATAATCTCGCGGCGCAGGCATGAATCGCCGTTAAGTTCTCTCACCGCTATAACATCGACAAGTTTTTCAAGCTGTTTGATAATCTGCTCAAGTATGCGTTCTTCCCCTGTTACCGCAATTGTCATTCTTGAAACTGAAGCGTCTTCAGTTTCGCCGACCGTCAAGCTGTCAATGTTAAAGCCTCTCCTGCTGAAAAGCCCCGATACCCTGCTTAGGGTTCCCGCCCTGTTTTCCACAAGCGCAGAAACAATACGCTGTTTTGTACCGACCCCATTTTTATTACGGTTTTCTAACTTACTCATATTTTATTTTCTTCTCGGCGCTGCGTTTGTAATCTTTTGATTAATATCAGCAAGATTCGCCCGCACATTCATGGCTTTATCAAGCGCATCCTTGTACATTCCGGCGCTCATGCTGTTTTGAGCTTGAGCATAAGAATCATTAGCGTCCTTCATTCCCCTGTCCAATGCGTCATAATCCAGAGCTAATTGGGAATAACGCGCCGCGTTGATATTTATGCCGGTTTCTTCAATTTCAGATTTTAAGCTGGATATATTGGAGGCCGCTTCTTCTCTTGCCCTGACTGCCGCCGCCTTTCCGTCTGTTATTGCTTTTTCAGACAGCGTTACAGCATCCGCCGCATAGGTCTTCGCTTCATCAAAACGTTTGGAATTTGCCGCTTCTTCCATCTTTGCAAGGGCAGCCCTCGCACGGTTGAGAAAGCTGGTTCCGTATTGAGCCGCATCGTCGTCATTTTCAGCCTCAAAAACTGCTTCTTTGGCTCTGTCCATTTCAGCAATTGGCGGCTTTGCACAGCCTAGACACAGCGCTAAAATGACAAAACCAACAAATATTTGCCGTGATTTCATAAATGCTCCTGATATAAATGTAATATTATTTGAATTAATTTTCCACCCGAAATATTCCATAATCAACCCCTTGATTAATCTCTTTTCACTCATTAACTTCAATAATATGGTGTTAATTCGCATCCTTAAGCCCGCCGTTTTTATCTATGAGTGTATAAGGATTATTGCGCTGGCTTTCATCCTTGTCTATCTTTTGTACGGAACAAGTTCTATTCCCTGGCTGGCTTTTACCGCTCCGGGAGCCCTTTTTCCTATTATGGCGCTTTTTTTATTAATTGATACTTTAAATTTTAAAGCATACATACCTTTGTATATCGCCGGAAAATGTATCGGACTTTTTTCTATGGCGCTATTGTCTGTTATATCTAAGCAAAATACAATAATAGGCGGGATTTCCCTTTATTATTTTTCGGCCGAAATAGTATTTTTTTTCGGCGACTTTTTGGCTCTTGCCGCAATTTTGATTATTTTTAAAAACTTGCAAAAATCATTGAATAAACAGGAAACAATTACGGAGGAAAAACAATGCGAATAATTCCAATAGCAAGCGGAAAAGGCGGCGTGGGAAAATCACTCGTTGCAGCTAACTTAGGAGTAGCTTTTGCCCAGGCAGGTCAGCGTGTAGTGCTTGCTGACCTCGACCTTGGAGCTTCAAATCTCCACCTGGTACTTGGTCATCATGCGCCCCAGATGGGCATTGGGACATTCCTCAGCAATACCAAATCAGATTTTACCGGCGTGATTGCAGACACCGATGTACGGGGTTTACGTTTTATTCCCGGAGACAATGAAATTCCGGGAACTGCAAATCTTAGCATTATACAGAGAAAAACTCTTGTAAAACAGCTTCTTGCCCTTAAAAACGACGCCGACATTCTGATACTTGATCTAGGCGCAGGAACGCATCAGTCTATTCTCGAATTTTTCCTGCTTTCAAATCAAGGGATCGTAGTTTCAGCTCCGGCAGTCACAGCAGTTCTCAATGCCTATGTATTTTTGAAAAACGCTATTTTCCGTTTGATGTTTATCAGTTTTACAAAAGGTTCTCCCGCCCGCGAGTATCTTGAAAAACTGCGCAAAGACAGTTCCGGCGGGCATCACAAACTTTACATTCCTAAAATACTGCCTGAAATCCAGAAAATCGATCCTGTTTCCCATGAAAATTTTATCAAGCAAATTGAAATGCTTCATCCAAAGCTGATAATGAATATGGTTGACGAGCCCAAAAATGCAGATGTTGCAATGAAGATCAAACGTTCCTGCGAAGAATATCTTGATTTAAAAATTGAACATCTGGGAATTATCTACCGTGATGTTGTTCAGGATACGGCGCTTGCATCGAGGCTTCCGATTACCCTTTACAAGCCGCAGTCTGTTCTTTCTCAGGCAATTTACCGTATCGCCGATAAGATTCTGCAAAGTCCGGAAGACAATTTTTCTCCCGATGACAAGCAGATAGATGAAAGTTTCGAAGAAGCGGAAATGGAAGCCGAGGTCGATTTTGACACTAAAATGGAATATATTGAAGATCTACTTCATTCAGGCGCAATGAATAAGGGCGATTTAATAGAGACTGTAAAATCCCAGCAATTTGAAATTTCCAAACTTAGAAAAGAAGTGAACTTTATCAAAACAAAATTAGCGCACGCAATTCAGCAGGGTTTCAAGGTATAGGCATGTTATTGTCAATTCATTTTCCTTCATGGCTGAAACCGGAAATAATACCCGGACTGCCTGTACGCTGGTACGGGCTGATGTATTTGTTTGCCTTCGCAACTGCTTTTTTTTTATACAGGAGGCAGATAAGGGAACGGCGTTTCCCAATGACGGAAGACGATTTATCAAGTTTATTTTTTTTCGGGATTCTTGCGCTGCTTGTCGGCGCGCGGCTTTTTTCCACATTGATTTATGAAACCAGCGATATTTATATAAAAAAACCTTGGCTGATTTTCTGGCCGTTTCAAAACGGAAAGTTTACAGGACTACAGGGAATGAGTTATCACGGCGGAGCTTTTGCAGGGTTGTTATCTGTAATAATTTTCGCAAAGGTAAAACGCTTCAGCTTTCGTGAAATAAGCGATATGTTTGTCGCAGGCATTCCGCTAGGCTACACTTTCGGACGTCTCGGGAATTTCATCAATGCCGAACTTTACGGCAGGGTAACGGCAAGCCCTTTTGGCATGATTTTTCCCAATGCAACTGCGCTTCCTGTAAGTGAAGGCTGGGTCAGCGAAATTGCCGTAAAAACCGGTATTATCACAGAAGGCGCATTTGTAAATTTACCGCGCCACCCGTCTCAATTATACGAAGCGTTTTTTGAAGGAATCGTACTCTGGGCTATTATCTGGTTTTTCCGCAACCGTAAGCCGTTCAAGGGCTTTTTGACAGGTCTTTATTTTTTAGGGTACGGCATTTTTCGCTTTTTTATCGAATATTTCCGCGAGCCGGATGCAGACCTTGGATACCGAATTGAGTTTGTAAAAAGTAATCTTCCTCCGGCATACACACACCCGCTGTTAAGTTTTTCCACAGGACAGGTTCTCTGCTTTTTAATGATACTGTTCGGCGTCATTTGGCTAATCGTAGCGTCAAGACTGTCCGACAGGGATGTTATCCGTATTTACGATGAACCGGAAAAGAAACAAACAGGCAGGGAAGAAGCAACCACACAACGAAACAGGCAGCGTAAGTTGAGGAAAAAACTCAGGTAGACAAGTCTACAAAGGGCTTGAAAAATCTGCGGATTTCAGTATTATGTATACAATTAAATATAAAATTAAGGAAGGTTAAAATGCCTAAAGTAAAATTAACAGATCTGGTATTAAGAGACGCTCATCAGTCACTATTTGCGACACGTATGGTTACGGCGGACATGCTGCCGATATGCGACAAACTTGATAAAGCCGGTTTTTTTGCGTTGGAAGCCTGGGGCGGAGCAACTTTCGACTCCTGTATCCGCTTCCTTAACGAAGATCCGTGGGAAAGACTTAAAAAGCTTAAAAAGGCTCTTCCCAACACCAAAATCATGATGCTGCTGCGCGGGCAAAATCTTCTTGGCTACCGTCATTATGCCGATGATGTAGTGGCAAAATTTGTAGAGTACGCCGCAAAAGACGGTATAGATATTTTCCGTATTTTTGACGCGGTAAATGATCCGCGCAATTTTAAGGCTGCAACTGCGGCTGCAAAGAAAACCGGAAAACATATTCAGGCGACAATTTCATACGCGGTAACACCCTTCCATACAATAGAAAAATATGCGGAGTTTGCAAAACAACTTGTGGACATCGGAGCCGATTCAATCTGTATCAAGGACATGGCAGGGCTTCTAAAGCCCTACGAAGGCTACGACCTTGTCAAGGCAATCAAAAAAGTAACAAGCCTTCCTGTAGAAATTCATACACACGCCACAACCGGTATGTCGGTAGCAACGCTTGTAAAATGCGCAGAGGCGGGTGCTGAAATTCTTGACACAACAATTTCTTCAATGTCCATGGGAACCAGCCACAGCCCCACTGAAACAATGGTCGAGATTTTCAGAGGTACGGAATATGACACAGGACTGGACATTAACCTGCTTCTTGAAGTCGCCGCATATTTCCGCGAAGTGCGCAAGAACTATAAAAAGTTTGAATCAAGCTTCCTTGGCGCCGATACGCGCATTTTAAAGAGTCAAGTCCCCGGCGGAATGTTGAGTAACCTAGAAAGCCAGCTTAAAGAACAGGGAGCGTCTAACAAGATCGACGATGTGCTTAAGGAAATTGCCGTTGTTCAGAAAGACGCAGGTTATCCGCCGCTTGTAACCCCGACAAGTCAGATTGTCGGAACACAGGCGGTATTTAACGTACTATTCGGCCGTTACAATAGACTCTCCGGTGAATTCCAGGATCTGGTCGCCGGAAAATACGGCGCATGCCCCGCTCCGAAAAATCCTGATGTTGTTAAAAAAGCCCTTGATTCTCTTAAAATGGAAAAAGAAATTACACATCGCCCCGCAGATGACCTTTCCTCCGAATACTCTAAGCTGGAAGATGAAACAAAAAAACTTCTGGGTACAAGTACAGTTACAACAGAAGACGTACTCACCTATGCTATGTTCCCGAAGGTTGCGCCTGATTTCTTCAAGAAAAGATCACAGGGTCCTGTGGTTTTCAAACCGGAAGCAGATGCGCCGGCTCCCGCTCATGCAGCGTCAGGCAGCGCGGCAAAATACAATGTAAACGTAAACGGAACAAATTACGCAGTAGTAGTTTCTCCGGCAGGAACAATGGCTGTCTCCGCCGCTCCTGCGGCAGCTTCTGCTCCCGCGGCAGGCGGTGCGGGAAATGTAACAATTCCTGCGCCTGTAGCCGGTACTGTCCTGCGTTACGCCGTAAATGAAGGCGCGGATGTGCAAAACGGCGCAACCATCATTATTCTTGAATCAATGAAAATGGAACTGGAAATTAAATCTACAGCCGCAGGAAAAATTCACTTCCTTGTGCCGACAGGAACCCAGGTTTCTGCACAGCAGCCTGTTGCGCAAATCGGCGGAACGGCAATATCGGCTCCTGCTCCGGCAGCTCCCGCGCCTGCGCCCGTTGCGGCGGCTCCGTCAGGCGGCGTTACAGTACCGGCTCCTGTAGCAGGCACTGTCCTTCGTTACGCGGTAAATGAAGGCGCGCAAGTATCATCAGGGGATACAGTAGTTATAATTGAGTCCATGAAAATGGAACTTGAAATAAAGGCTTCTTCTGCCGGAAAAGTGCATTTCCTTGTCCCGACTGGAACTCAAGTTGCTTCTCAGCAGCCTTTGGCAGAAATATGCTGACGAATTAAAATTCATTCAGTAGATTGAAAAAGCTCCGTTCAGGCGGAGCTTTTTTTATTCGCAATTTATCGGACAAATGTAAATATTAATTTCTTCTTTGTTACATTTGAGGATTTCCCAAAACTTCAGTTTTTGGAAAATCTACTTTAGATTTAAAGGGAAAACTGGCCTTTTGGACAGTTTTCCTAAAGCCTCTTTCAAAACTAACCGAGTTTTGGAATAGGCTCATTTATAATAAGTCAAGCAGTTTATGTATTTTTTCTTTTACCTGCTCTTTTGAATTAAAATCTATAGATTCAGGAAAAAAGTCTTTAGGACTCACATTTAGGGCATCAGCAATTCTAATTAAAGTAAGAACGGAAGGCTGTTTTTTACCTTTTTCTAAATTGGCAATGAAACTCTGTGATAAATTTGAACGCAGGGACAAATCCATCTGAGAAACCCCATTTTTAGTGCGAACCGCCTTTATTCTATTAATTATATAGTTTAATTGCCCGCTTATATCCATTAAATAAAAATAATGCTCTATAGACATTGACACAATATTCTATAGAATATAATATATTTCTTATGGAAATATATTATATTATTTGTAAATATTGTATTTCCATACAAAAACACGAACAAAAGATTCGAAGGAGTATTGTATGAAAAAGACAATCAAACTTATCGGGATTATCGCTATCGCAGCAATAATCGGGTTATCAATGACTGCTTGCGGCGGAGGAGAAGCCACACCTTCACCAGTCAACCTACCGTCAGTGGGGTATGAAAGCAAGGACAGCGCTGGAAATATCTATTTACTGGAAATTACAAAGAATGCTTCCGGCAGGGCGGCATACACTCCGGCAAATGGCGACACTTACGAACTTACAATTATTTCAAATGACGTAGATATCAAAAAAAGCAAAGGAACAGTTACCGTCAGCGGCAGCGGTTTTACCTTAACTCCCGCCGGTTCCAGTACCCCATTTAATGTAACAACCTCCGGTGAAAATATGACAGGAATAACAGGGACTATAACCTTAACTGACAACAGCACTAAACCCGCTCCTTCAAGTGTGAATCCAGTAATAGTCAACCCTAGAACAATTGAATTTAAAGCTGGTAGGTGGGGCGGAACATTATATGATGACAAAGCAGGAGGTGAAAATTGGGCCGCTGATGATTTAAAATTAGAAGATTTTACTTCCGTTAAACCAAGAGAGGGTTATGTATATAGATTTCAGATGAGCGGAACACCAAACAAACCATTAAAGTGGTTTGGTATTGGGATACACTCTTTGAGAGGCAATAATTGGGATGATGATGGATTCGGGGAGAAATATGAATGGGCAGGAGGACCGGCAGAGTTCAATCTTTCTAAGTCTTTTGATGAAACTTTTGGTATGCAAATCTGGGTAAATGTTAAAGAACCAGCTTATTTTTATATAAATATGGCGAATACTTTGTGGCAAAGGTTTCCAAATGATGGTGATCAGGGTCAACTCCCTAAACATTACCATGATAAACTCCCTGCCAATATTCCAAACGGTGAAGTCATGGCGAGAATCACCAATTTTAGACTTAGGCTTATTAATATAACCCTCGGTTCGTGAATAACGCAAGCGTGTCTGCCGCACGAATTCCTGAAATAAAGGCTTCTTCTGCCGGAAAAATCACTTCCTTGTCCCGACTGGAACTCAAGTTGCTTCTCAGCAGCCTTTGGCAGAAATATGCTGACGAATTAAAATTTATTCAGTAGATTGAAAAAGCTCCGTTCAGGCGGAGCTTTTTTTATCTAAAATAATTTTTTGTAAAACAGAGAGTAAAGGGTGCGCTATTAAGTGTTTTCGCGGAGATCTTTCAGTTCACGGAGCGTGCGGAGTTTCCAGATCGCTTTTTCCTGAATCTGTCTGACACGCTCGCGGGTAATTCCAAGGTACTTTCCGGTCTCTTCCAGAGTAAGCGGATTTTCTCCTGTCAGACCAAAACGGAGCTGGATGATTTTCATTTCCCTTTCAGATAACTGCGATAAAATGCCGCCCATGGTTTCCTGCAATGTCATGGAGAAAACCATTTCAAACGGTTCATTCATTTGATCATCTTTTATTAAATCGGCAAGACGCGTTAGGTTCCCGTCATCTACAATTGTGTCAAGACTGGCAGTTTCCTGCGAAAATTTTACAATCTCCTTTACTTTGGAAGCAGGAATACCTAAAAATTCAGATAATTCATCCTCATTTGGATCGCGTCCTAAATCCTGTGTAAGCTGTTTTGCCACATAATAACATTTTTTTATTGTATTAAGCATATGTATGGGTATGCGAATAACGCGCCCCTTATCGGCAATGCTTTTGATAATTGCCTGTCTTATCCACCATGTGCCGTATGTAGAAAAACGGCAGCCTCTTGTATAGTCAAAACGCTCAACCGCTTCAATCAAGCCTATGTTCCCTTCGTCAATTAAATCCAGCAGTGAAAGCCCTCGGTGCTGGTAATTTTTTGCAATGGATACAACAAGCCGCAAATTTGAATTTATCATTTTGTTTTTATAATGAAGAAGGGCGCTGTCAAGAGCGGTCTTGTCGCCGCTTATATCAATATCTTTGTTTTTCTTTTTTTCAGCCGCAAGCTCTTTAAGTTTGGTGCGCAGATTAATTATTTTTTCCCCGATATTTTGTTCTTCCTGCAGCGTCAAAAGCGGAAATCTTGAAATTTGCCTGAAATAAAGAGCCAGAGGATCGGATTCCTTACTTGTTTTTATTCTTTTATTATTTTTATTTAAAAATTTTTTAGATCGTTTTCCGGTTTTTTCAATTCCGACTTCCATTTTGTACCTCTTATGTTTTCAAATTACCTGCGGCTCTCGGAGCCAAAGCCGGATCAATAGGATTATCACTGCGGAAAACCATGAAAAACAACTGGGCTTTTTCAGAAACTGCATTGATACCCAATTTTCCTACTTCCGTTCCGGGTGATACTTTGTCTCCAACTTTAACCGACAGGCTTTCACAGCCGCCATACATATAAAAATACCCTCCCGATGTTTCTACAATCGCCACTCTGCCGAATTTCCGCCAAGGTCCTGCTGAAATAACTTTCCCCTGAGTCAAACTTTTTACAGATTCGTTATATTCACCGCCCACAACAACACCCGTTTGTCCCGTCATATACGCAATATCTTTCGGAGATACAGGCCATTGCAGGGAATAAATTTTAGATCCGGCATCTGTAGTTTTTGAATTGTTTCCATTTGAATTGTTTCCGGATGAAGCTGTTTGCGCAGTATTAACAGTATTTCGCTCCGGCACTTTAATAACATCGCCTGCCTTAATAACATGGCCGGATGAAAATTTGTTAAGATCCAGCAGAGTTTGAAGGGTTATTCCGTTAGTCCGCGCAATACTGTAAAGAGTATCGCCTTTTACAACGCGGTAATCGGTAATATTTGTCGCGGATGAAACCTTCTGGGCGCTGTTAGTATTGGGTAACGGTACTGACGTTCCTGTTGTATCCGGAATTTCAGAAAAAGCGGAAGACGGTATAATGAGCTTCTTTCCTGTCTGTAATTTTGAAGGATCCGTGATTTTATTGGCCTTCATCAAATCATCCGCAGTAACGCGGTAAAAGCGGGAAATTGAATAAATAGTTTCACCCTTTCCTACCACATGAATTAAATCGTCCGCAGTAAGGACTTTTGCATCTCCTGATACATAGAAAAGGAGGAATAGCAGGGCAAAAAAAACTGTTAATCTTTGCAGATAGTTCACCGCTCTTCATTATCGGCATATTATTCCCGATTACTCACACTAAATTTGACATAATAATCCGGTTTTTATAAAATATTGTGACCGATACTAGGAGGAAAAATGAGTGAATACCAAAGGCCAAGCTGGGACGAGTATTTTATGGAAGTTTGCGAGGCTATATCCAAACGGGCAACCTGTGAACGGGGACGTTCAGGCTGTGTAATTGCAAAGGACAAGCAATTATTGGTGACAGGTTATGTAGGAGCTCCGGCCGGTCTTCCTCATTGCGATGAAATAGGCCATCAATTTAAAAAAATGCTGCATGAAGACGGCAGTATTACCACCCACTGTGTAAGGACAGTCCACGCGGAACAGAACGCTATTTGTCAGGCCGCAAAGCGGGGGATTTCAATAGACGGAGCCACCCTTTACTGCCGGATGACCCCATGCCGGACATGCGCCATGTTAATCATAAACTGCGGTATAAAGCGCGTCGTATGCCAGCGCCGCTACCATGACAGCGAGGATTCGGAGGCAATGTTTAAAATAGCCGGAATTAAGCTGGAACATATTTACGATGAATTACAGCAATACGAAAATCAATGAATTTCAGCTTGATTCAAGAATAATTCTGTATTTCAGATATATTTCTTCAAGCGTATGCAGCGGACCTGAAGCTGAAACTTTTTTCCGCAAAGCGCAGGCATCGCGTCTTTCGGCAAAAAAGTCGTAGATTGTCCGCGGATCGGTATCGTTCACTATAGAATAAACCGGTTTGGAATCAAGATAATTACGCACTTCTTCATGGCTTACCGATGTGACTCCATACCGCCTTAATCTGTTGCGCACCTGTAAAATTTCTTCATAAGAAAGGCCAAAAAGAAATTCTTCAAGCGCCCATCTTGTTTTATCATTTGTGGATTCTTCCTTTAAAAAATTCTCCCATTCGGTATCCGTATCCATGTCGATGGAAATTCTCAATAATTCAGTATTACCGTCCATTGTTCCAAAACTAGGCGGCGATGAGTCTCTGGCTGTCCATAGCGAAGAAAGCGCTCTTAAATGACGAATACTGCGCGGGTCTGTACCGCTGTCCCAAAGAGCAATCAAATCATCCGCCAGCTTTGATTTGGTAACATTTGAAAAACCGGGGTCTTCAAGACAGGAAAAATATAAATCTTCCGCCATAAGCGTGAAAACTACGGAAAAAGAGATATTATTTGCCTGCTTATAAAAAATTTCGTTTTCTTTTGTTAAACGGCAAAGCAGAGAAAAAGCATGGAACTTCGCTATTAAAAAGCTGCGCAAAGCCGCTACTTTGGCAGGAGTACGCAATAAATGAGAGGTAGCGGAAAAAGCAAGCAAGGATTCTGTCAGTTGACGTTCATTAACAAGTATATCCCTTAATGATTTTGTATCCTTTATTGACGGATAGTCAAAAACCGCATTCCCCAGATTTCTTAGCCGCCGGAACCTATCATGAACCAAATTAAAGTCATGCGAGCCTTCTTCTTTTAACCAATCCTCTATCTTCCCAACAAAGATTTCTTCTTCTTCTGAAAGAACCTGGGCGGAATGCGCCGCAAAAGAAGCCATAATAGTTAATATTATATAGCAATTTGCTGAAAATGACAAATTTTTCAATATATTTTCTGTACGTAGTGCCTCAAGTAAAAATCAAACCGAAATGGGGTTGATGCCTCACGATAAAAATCTAACCATAGGAACCGAAGCGCAACGGCTTCATGTTTGGTTTAGAAACAAACTGAGGAACAGGTTCAGCTAAAGAAAATAACTTGTCAAGAGCTTGCTGCATTTGTTTCATCTCGGTCATGAGATTTAACCGTTTCTTCAAAGATGTAAGACGTCTTTTTATTTCCTCTGAAGTATCGGTTGATACCATAGCCCGTTCAAAAGGAGTCTGAGGCCTGTCGTAAGTTCTCCTGACCTTGCTTCCCGTTCTTTCTTTGGAAACCAGTTTACGGGCGGCATAAAAGAAATTGAACAGCCGGTCGTAATGCGTGTACACAGCCTGTAATGCGGCAACACCCCTCTCGCCGGAATACCGCAGGTAGCCGACGTGTTTTCTAACAGTTGCGCCGTTTTTCTGTTCAACGAAACAATTGTCATTTTTCTTACTACCGCGGCTTCTTGTAAGGGTTATTCCTTGCTGGTTACACCATGTCATCAGTGCATTGTTAATAAACTCGCTGCCGTTATCCGAATGCAGGATGCGTACCGGAAGCGGGAGGTGCAAACAGGCGTCGTTGAGTGCCTGATAGACCCATGCGAAAGCCTTGTTTTTCAGCGCGTAGTGGGCTGTCCAAGCGTTTTTAACCTCGGTAATTGTCAAAGTATAGCAAAATTCCCCTGACGGATTGCCGCCGTCATGCTGTACAAGGTCTATTTGCCATAAACCGTCTCCCTGTTCAATACATTCAAAATGGCTGAGCACAGGTATCAATTTTTTAATATGCGTGGCTGCGGGCTTAGTACCGCTTGTGCCTTTAATTCTCAATTTTGCTTTGTTTGGCTTCAACAGACGGTCGATTGTTGAGGCGCTAATCTTCCGCAGCTTGGCTGTTACCTCACCGTCTTGGTTGAACCTAGGTTCTTTTACAATACGCTCGATGTTTGCACGCAGGAAAGGTTCAAGCAATTTTCCGCACTGGTAATTAAAAGCCTCCCAGATGAGCGCCAGTGCGTTCTGAACCGCTTTGTCATAAATAACAGGATATATGCGTCGCTTTGTTTTTTTATGGATTATTTTTATTTGAACTCGTTTTCCTGCCGTTTTGATCTTGCCTTCATTGGCAAGTATATGTATTGCGTATTTGCGATCATATCCGGTTTGTTCGATGAAAGTATCCAGTATTTTAGTCTTTTCCCTTTTTCTGGCGGTACGGTATTTTTTTGCCGTTATTGCGGTTAGTTTTTGCCTTTCTTTCAAATTTAACTCCATACGTACTCCGGTAATTGTTCTTGCCGGAATTATTTCATTTCCTGTATGGTTTGATTTTTATCTTGAGGCATCAGCTTTGCTACGGTTTGATTTTATGTGAGGCATTGCG
>JGI20170J14366_1000308_pt1 | contig 19492 bp, 20 predicted proteins | sample TergutNc150P3_FD_14366 | JGI IMG/M metagenome (IMG submission 14366) | reverse complement strand
CCCCGCCATTGAGAACCCGATTACCGATATAACGGCGATAATCCCTAAAACTTTGATTGAGTTTTTCATATTGTATACCCTCCTTGTGGTTGATATACTTAAAGTCCCTGGGGTAAACCGCAGCCGAACAACATCCGGCGATCCGCCAAGATTTAGGTTTTAACCCCCAGGGGCTTTATTCATAAAATTATGCTTGTTGTTCCTCCTCTTCAGCGCAGCAGTCTTTGCAAGCTCCGCCGTGTTCTTTTTCCGCGCATAAGGAGAAACATATCACTTAAATTTGGTTTGCCTACCTGTAAAATTTACAGTTTGGGGGTTTATGGACTATCAATATTATCAGTATGGGTGGGAATTCGGCACTGAAAAAATTACAGTGTCTTATTTGAAGCAGAATTTTTATTATTCGCTTGAAATATTTAAGGGAATTGGAGCGTATGGTAAAGAAATGAGAGAACGGACATAATAAATCTGTTATGCCGGAAATTGTAAAACGTCAGGAAAACGCAAGTAAGGCAAACAAGACCGTTAAAACTTTATATCCGCATGAGAAATGGGAAATATTGGAATCAGGTATCTTTATCGCCAAAAGCAGAATGCCGCGCAGCGCGGAACAAATAAATATACTTGAAAAAGAATTACGGCAGGCAAGAATACTGGTGGATCGGGGAAGTACGGTTTATTTGCTGCCGGAGTCTACACACCCTCATGAAAAGCATGTTAAATATCCTGACGCTGTTGTTGACGGCTGTATAATGGAATTTAAAACTGTTACCGGAAGTATACTGCAGGTAGAGGAACGCTATAAAGAAGCAAGAGCAAAGACAGAGAATATTTTTATTAAAATTGACTCTCATCTGTCGCGGCATGAAGTAACCCGTAAATTATCGGGATATATTAAAAGGAAGGGTTATAAGAGCGGGATTATTTTTTCCTATTTTTCCCAAAGCGGCGAATTTCACAAATGGACGGAGACTGAACTTGCGCAAAAAAAATCCGGGTCTTATGACCCGGCGGCTATCCGGGGAAAATCGGATATACCGAAATGCCCCCGATAGTTAAATTATCGTAAATGTTTGCCTGTTTGTCAAGTTGTAATAAATCGACTTCCATGTCGATTTTTTTATCTTATTGTTGAAAACAGCGGCGTAGAAAGGTTGTTACTTATTCTAAATCAGGTTTGTTTACGAATTTGGCTAATAGTTCTGTGCGGCTTTGTAGGCCAATATTGTTCCGAATATCGCTGCGAATATTTCTATTCATTCTTTATAATTAAATAAATTACATAACCTATATATGCTGTCAGTAAAACCGCGGCTTCAAAGCGATTTAATTTATTCTTTTTTCCTGTAAACATTGTTAAAAATAAAAATACTGTTCCTAGTACCAGGATGTAAATATCTTTATTAAAGACTAAGGAATATTCTATCGGTTTTATTATCGAACTTATGCTTAATATTAAGAAAATATTGAATATATTTGAGCCGATTATATTTCCAATTGCAATATCATCGCTTTTCTTTATTATGGCGGTTATTGACGTTACCAATTCAGGCAGCGATGTTCCTAAAGCGACAATCGTAAGCCCTATCACTTTTTCGCTTATATTTAACGCGTGCGCAACAGCCACAGCGGAATTTACAACTATTCTTCCTCCAAGAATAAGAAAAACTAATCCTAAAATAATGAACAACGCTATTTTAACCGAAGATAATGTTTTAACGGAAATTATTTCATCGCCTGTATTTGTCATTTTCATGCTTCTGTAGACATAAAAAAGAAACACCCCGAAAAACAAAAGAAGTATAATTCCGTCAATTCTGGTTAACATATTTTTTTCATTGGGGAAAAAATTCAGATTTGCCAATAAGAACAAAATAACTGCAGCAAATAGGGAAAACGGTATTTCTATACGAACAGTATTTTTTTGAACCGCTATCGGCGCGATAAGCCCTGTAATTCCAAGTATAAAAAACAGATTGAAATTATTGCTGCCGATAACATTCCCTAAAGCAATTTCGGGATGAGAACTGACAGCGGCTGACAAACTTACCACTAATTCCGGAGAAGACGTGCCAAAAGCGACAATTGTAAGCCCTATTGCCAGTTCCGATACATTGAAACGGCGCGCCATGCTTGACGCTCCGTCTACGAGCAAGTCGCCGCCTTTTATCAGCAGCGCCATTCCAATAATTATCAATAAAATGTTTATTATCAATGTATTCGCGCTTTAGAATAAAAATAGCGAATAAAATAATCGTTGTCAAGAGCCCTTTTCGGTTTGATTTTTACGTGAGGCACTACGTCGCCTTTAACCCCGAAACAGATAAAACAAAACTTGCGCCGGGTACGCTGTACCGCTTACGTCTTTTCCCCAGAGTAGAGTATGTTCCGGTACGTTTTCTGTACCAGCGAAACCACGGAAACAGGAACTGCGGTCCGGTTGCCTGAAAAAGCGTTGTTATGCGACAAAATATTTCAACGGCGTTAGTATAACCAATCAAGGGCTGAATGCCTACGCGCATACCTTGACACAACTGTTTCTGGAATACGGGAGTAACAAACTCTCTGTTTTCCATTTATGGATTTTTGCTTTTATTCCCCCATAAAATATTCCCGACTATTATTGCGAATAAAAACATTGAACCGCTCATTTCAATTAAATGCGCAATCCTTACCATATCGGGAAATAAAGCGTTTGGAATTATTAAAACAACAGCAGTGCATAAATATATCAGACACACGCTTATAATGAAACCGGTTTTATTATTATTTACCATGTTCATAATGGGAATAATTGCCGCGCCGAATAAAATTCCGCGAAATATCTGAAACGGAATTATTATCGGGTTTGTCCGTATATTATTGCCCAATTGCCCACAAAAGCTCAATTTCTCCGTTGAACCAGTATAGAATATCCGAAGTTCTTCAAATTGCCATGCCACGAAATATCCAAATATCATATATACGCATAAATAAATTATGCCTATAACACCCAGCCTTGCTAAAATATCCTTAATATTTAATTTTTCTTTTTTATGTACGATATTTTTATTTTGGAAAAATTTAACCAATAACGCCGTTACCCCCAATAATGGGAATAAACCGGCAAGCATTAATAAAATAATGTCCGGTTTTGAAAGAGCGGTAAACGCATGACCGAAAAATAACGTCTCTATCTGCGTCATAAAATACTGTACAAAGAATAAAACAAATAATAGATTAAAAAATAAAATTTTTCCGGAATAATCTGTATGCTTAATTACATAAAATATTGTAAAACAGGTCCATGCGCCGCTTATAAAAAGAAACAGCAATGCCGTCGGAGCTTCGGTAGAACCTAATTCCCTAAATCCCTGCGAAAACGGTAATAACGCGTTTGCCGTTATAAACAGAACTGTGAATAGAACCGCTGTTGAAAGCAATTTAAAAAATGTTTTTGCCATAATTTACTCCTTCCCTAATTCGGTACAAAAAGAATACTCATAAATATTCAGCCTGCAAATGAAACATAGGGAAGAAAAACGGCAGCTTGCGACTTCCGTCTAACTCAGGCTTATTAACGGTTATCCGCGTTTAGGAACGCAAGCGATACCAGCCCGTGGTTAAAATAAAGGACGCCTTTCTCGGTTTTTAGGATACAGCGTCCGGCGGGATCAATGCCCGCGAATATTCCCTTCGCAAGCGTTTTTCCCGTTTTTTCCTTGAGGTTTATATCCTCATTTTCAGTTTCAAAAATTGCGGCTTTCGCTCCTATGCAATCCGCAAGCGAATTCCATTCAGCCGCAAGTTCCCTGTTTCCCTGTGAATAAGCGGCATAAGAAGCGAACTTTTTCTTTGTTTTTTCAATTTCATCAAGAATGCCGACAAGAACCTCCCTGCGGGAAAGCCTGCGTCCTGTAACTTCCATGCAGCTTGTTGTTCTGGCTAAAGGAGCCGGATTGTTTATATTTACCCCTATGCCTGCCGAAAGCCACGATATTAAATTTCCTTCTCCCGAAATTTCAGAAGTAATGCCCGCGATTTTCCGCCGGTTAATGTACACATCATTCGGCCAGCGAAGGTACGCCTGTTTTCCGCAGACGGATGAAATTATTCTTACAACCGCAATCTGCATAATAAGCGAAAGCAGCGTATAGTCGGCTATTGCGAGGCGCGGCCTTTCAAGTATTGTAAAAAAAAGCCCGCCCTGTTTGGAAATCCACGTTCTGCCGCTTCGCCCTCTGCCCGCGCTTTGTTTTTCCGCAGTGATGACAGTTCCGTCCGCCGCGCCGCGCAGAGCCAATTCCCTTGCCCTGTCCATAGTGCTTTCCGTATTGTTAAAATGAAAAAACAGATTTTCCTTTCCGCCGAATTCCCAAGGGTATAAAAAATCCTTTTCATTTTCAGGATCGATATTGTAACCCGTTTCCCCCGTTTCTATGGAGTAGCCTGATTCCACAAGAGACTGAACAGCTTTCCAAACAGCGACGCGGGAAATGCCCATTTCATTTGCAAGAACGCTGCCGCTTACAGGCGTTCCCTGTTTTTCCCTTAAGAGCGCAAGCAGATGCGCCTTGCTTGAAAGCGCGTCTTTTTTTTCATTCATGCCGTCTCCTTGCATCAAGCGCCTTTATTTTTAACGCCGCTTTTTCAAAACTGAGTGAAATTAAAACAAAGACAAGAGTTTTAATTTTTCCCGGACCTTCTTTGCCGCCGCGTGATTTCCACGCAAGATTTACGGAAGTCCATATTTTAAAAATTTCGGGGATAAAGCATAAAAAAAGCGATATTATTTCCAATTTCACGGCTTCCCTTATTTCAAGAGGACTTGTTGTGCGGAATAAAAGAGCGGAAACCTGAACAATAAGCGCAAGGCGCAGAGTTATCCGTAAATACTCAGGATTTGGAATTAATACGGCTGTTAATTGATTAAAAGGCGTCAGCTTAAAATTGACGTCTGATAAATTTGAAAATACAGACAGGGCGTACATAAGTAGCGCGTAATAAAACGCGGGCTTAAAGTCCGTTATTTGATCATGTAACGACAAGCCGCAGATAAACGCCGCGGGAACGGCAATTATAATGCCGACGCCAAGCCATAATGGGGGCAAAGACATACAAAATACAGAAAACGGCAGAAGCAGCAGTAATTTTATTACCGCGGGAATTCTGTGCAAAGGCCCCGTCTTCGTTTTATATTTGAAAACCGCGTTACTTATAACCATAAAAGGTCTCCCAACTCACGCGCGGAATTTTTCAACGGATGATGTATCCCCCACTCTTCAAGATTGCAGGAGAGCGCGTCAGAAGCGGAGCCGTCATAAACCTTTTTCCCCTTGCATAATACAATAAAACGATTGGAAAGCGCCAAACATTTTTCCAGTTCGTGGGTAAGAATAATGACAGTCTTGCCGTCACCGATTAGTTTTTGAAACAGCCTGTTTACCTGCACAACGCCGGGATAGTCCATGTTCGCATAAGGTTCGTCAAAAATGATAATCCGCGCGTCCATTGCCAAAACTCCGGCGCAGGCAAGGCGGCGTTTCTCGCCGCCTGAAAGCGAGCGGGCGGGAAAATCCGCGCGGTCTTCAAGACCTGTAAGCGAAAGGGAAGCGTATACGCGGGCTTTTATCTCATTTTTTGAAAGCTTCATATTGCGCGGGCCGAAGGCGATGTCTTCTCTTGGAGTCTCCCCCAGTATCTGAGAGTCAGGCTCCTGAAACACAAGCCCCGCTCTTGAACTTGTTTTAACAGAACCGGAAGTAGGCTCTTCAAGCCCCGCAATGACAGACATTAACACGCTTTTTCCTGAGCCGTTCGCCCCCGCGATTATTGTACACTCGCCGCTTGTTATGGAAAACGAAATGCCGCAAAGAGCGTAAAAACTGCCGTCTATAATCTGTTCGTTATGCGGCATATCTTCATAGACGGGGAATTTTTTTGTTACATTAAAAACTTCTACCGCCTGCATTTTACCGCCGTTACTGTTCGCTGTTTATATACCTTGCGGCTGTCGGACGGAGCGATAACGCAAGAGGAATACTGATCGCAAGTTTAATTAAGTCGCCGATAATGAAAGGCATTGTTCCTGCCAAAAACGCGGCTTTTAATGTCATTGATCCAAGAAACATCATGTAAAGAGAACCGCATACCAGAATAAGGGCAAATCCCAAAAAGGACGCAATGCAAAGCCTTGCAAGCGGAACAGGACTGATTTTTCTTTCGCTGATTTTCGGAAGACCGCAGAGGAGTCCCGCGCACAGGCTTGCGATAAAGTACCCGATTATATATCCGCCGAGGGGAGTATTAAAAACACCGACGCCTCCCGGAATAACAAATACAGGAATTCCTATAAGCCCCGCCGCGATAAGAATAAGAACCGCAATACCGCCGTAGAAACTTCCAAGAACAACGCCGGACAGAACTACAAACATATTTTTTAAAACGATAGGCACGCCTATCGGAGTCGGTATTTGAAAAAAATTGGAGACAGCAATCATTGCCGCAAAAACGGCGGCAAAAACCAAACGATTCCGAACGGATTTGCTAAACGTTTTCATTTGTTAACCTCGTTATTCCGCAAGGTTAACAAAAGTTTATATTACTGTCAATATAAAAATTACTAAATGGCAGTTGACTATCGCTCAGTGTTTTGAAGAAACATGTTTCCTGTTTTTTCTTAACGCTTCCAGACATTCGCGTTTAAAAATAACAACAGAAAGTCCCCTATATTCAATCTCGGCTTTCAGTTTTACGGCGTTTTCCTCAATTAGCTGTTTTTTGGCTTCAAGCTGTAACAGCCTTTCGGGTTTTACTCCGCAGCCGAGAATCAGGCTGACAAGTTTTTCTGACGGAACAATGGTCGGCTGACAGCCTGTCATGGCTACGCTTGAGTTATCAAGAATTATAACAGTTGTCGGCGTATCAGATGACACAGCGTCAATAAGGGCGGTTATTCCCGAATGAATAAAGGTAGAGTCGCCGATTACGGCAAGCGTGTATTTAAGACCCGCCTCCGACGCGCCTTTTGCCATGCCTATACAAGCGCCCATGCAGACTATGCTTTCCACAGCCGATAAAGGCGGCGCAGCTCCCAGCGAATAACAGCCGATGTCGGAATTTACCGCAACATCAGGATGTCCCGGCCTTGCGTCAAGCGCGGCAACGGCTTTATTGATTGCTTCGTAACTGTCGGTATGGGGGCAGCCCTGACAGAGTTGGGGCGGACGCGGCGGTAGTTCAATGGTTTTAACGTTTAAAGCCTTTCTAGGCGGAAGGCCAAGAGCTTCTCTTACATTGTCAGGATCAAGTTCCCCGCATTGAATAACGGGATTTACGCTTGTGCCTGCAATGCCGTAAAGTTTTTCCGCGATAAACGGCTGTCCTTCCTCAATTACAAGAACTTCGCTCACCGCTTCGCACAGGCTGCGTATTTTTTTTTCAGGCAGGGGATATGCGCCTATGTGAAGATGAAGCGGAGCTTTTTTCCCGTGTTTTTTCCGCGCGTCTATCAAATCTTTCAGATTTTCCTCGTAATAATTACAGCCAACGCCGGATGTGATTATTCCGAGATCGCTTTTAGAGCCTGTCAGTTTGTTTACAGGATGCTGGAATGACCATTCCTCAAAGATCGCCCGTTTTCCCAGAAGAGTGGAATAATTTTTTCTGGCAAAAGCCGGAAGAAGCATCCAATGGTCTTTTTCATCCGTCTTGGCGATTTTATTCTGCGGTTTTTTATTTGCAATAACTACTCCCGCGCGCGCGTGCGCAAGGCGGGTAACAAGACGAAGCATTACGGGAATATTAAAACATTCGGAAACGTCAAACGCTTCGCGAACCATGTCATACGCTTCCTGCTGGCTGCGAGGTTCAAGGCACGGAACCATTGCGAAATTCGCGTAAAAACGGGAATCCTGCTCGTTTTGGGAACTGTGCATCCCGGGATCGTCGGCAACGGCGATAACAAGGCCGCCTTTTATTTTTAAAAGAGCAGCGTTGATAAACGGATCGGCCGCCACATTGAGTCCGACGTGTTTCATGGTAACGATGGACCGCCGCCCCGCGAATGATACTCCAAGAGCCGCTTCAAGCGCGGTTTTTTCGTTTGAACACCAACGCGCGACAGTGCCGTTTTTACCGGATTCGTCTATTAAATACTGAAGTATTTCCGTAGACGGAGTGCCCGGGTATCCGTAAGCCGCGCTGATTCCGGCGTGGATAGCGCCTAATGCGACCGCCTCATCGCCGAGCAGCGCCAATTTTTTGATATTTATTTTTTTTCCCATATTACCGTTACTTCCCGCCGAGATCATCGCGTATTTTTACGCTGACTGTTTCCTCATAACAGGCGAAACAGTATTCCACCGAGACTCTTTCAGGCTCTTTGGTCAGAACGCTTATGACAGGCACAATAATAAGACCGGCAAGCATCGCGAACGCTCCCGCGTTAATCGGCGACTGTAAAAGCGCCGGAAACGAACTCCTGAAAAAGATGTTAAGCGTCATAAGTACGGTGCTGAAAATAAAGTTGCACCAAACCGCGGGTTTTGTAACTCGTTTCCAGTACAGGCCGTACAGGAAGGGCGCGAGGAAGGAGCCGGCAAGCGCGCCCCATGAAACGCCCATTAACTGCGCGATAAACGTAATCCCGCCTTTGTACTGAATAATCGCTATACAGGAAGATATTGCGATAAACACCACAATCAGCGCGCGGATGATCAGCAGCTGTTTTTTCTCGCTCATTTTTTTTATAACGTGGCCTTTTATAAAGTCCAGCGTCAGAGTTGAGGAGGAAGCCATGACAAGGGATGAAAGCGTGGATATGGACGCGGCAAACACCAGCACAATAACTATGCCTATCATAAAATCGGGAAATTTGGAAAGCATGGCGGGTATTATGGAATCAAAGATTATGCCGTTAGGCCCTACGGCGATTTTATCTGAAGCGGCGTACAGCCTCCCGAAACTTCCCAGAAAATAACAGCCTCCCGCCACGACAAACGCAAAAATCGTGGATACTATCGCGCCTTTGGTTATCATTTTTTCGGATTTTATGGAATAAAACCTGGAAATCATCTGCGGAAGACCCCATGTTCCAAGAGATGTAAGAATTATGACACCTAACAGACTTAAAGGGTCAGGGCCGAAAAACGACGTAAGCACGCCGGGAACGACAACTTTGTTTACGTTGACTTCTTTGATTTCGGCGAGTTTCGCCAGAGCGTTTATAAAACCGCCGTTGCTGCCAAGCACCGCGGCTATAACGGCGACAATTCCGAAAAGCATGATTATGCCCTGTATAAAATCGTTTACCGCCGTGGCAAAATAACCTCCGGCTACAACATATACCGCGGTAAGAACCGCCATGCCGATAATACAATAAATAAAATCCACGTTAAACGCCATTTGGAACAAACGTGAAAGGCCGTTGTACAGCGAAGCGGTGTACGGGATAAGGAAAATGAAAAGTATAATCGCCGCTCCTATTTTTAACAGAGTCGAGTTGAACCGCGTACCGAAAAATTCCGGCATGGTGGCGCTTTTTAAATGCTGTGTCATAACGCGCGTGCGCCGTCCGAGTATGAACCAGGGCATAAGAGAACCGATGAAAGCGTTGCCTAACCCGATCCATGTGGCGGCAGTGCCGAATCTCCAGCCGAACTGCCCGGCGTATCCGACAAAAATTACAGCAGAAAAATAAGATGTCCCATAAGCGAAAGCCGTAAGCCAGGGGCCTACAGCGCGCCCGCCCAGTACAAAATCATTGACGCTTGTCGTTCTTTTACGGAAATAAAAACCTACAAAAATTGTTACAGTAAAAAATAAAAGCATCAGGATTAATTTGATGACCATGATAAACTCCTTATATACACATTTTGACCTTATTTAAAAGCGGTTTTTAATGCCGCGTAAATCTTGAAGCGAGGCTGTTAATCATTAACTCTTTCAACGTATTCGTTGGTTTCGGTATTAACAAGTATTTTTTCTCCCTGTTTGATGAAAAGGGGAACTCTTACCGTTAATCCCGTATCAGTGACAACCGGTTTTGTCGCGCCTGTCGCCGTATCGCCTTTTATGTAATTTTCACTTTCCGCTACGGTAAAAATGACCTTGTACGGAATTTTAATGTCAATTACTTTCCCTTCCCAAATGGTAATGTCATAGGCGTCTCCGTCTTTCAGGTATAATTTTTTATCTGGAGCGTCGGAAATTGCCACTTCGTACTGTTCAAAAGATTCATTATCCATAAAGTGATAGTTATCCTGATCGGCATATTGATATTGACAGGTACGAAGCTCAACCTGGGCGTCTTCAACTTCCTGCTGCGTGGGAATGGTCATGCTTAGAACGGAGCCGTCCTTTATGCTTTTCATCTTTACTCTGGCTACAGCAGTGCCCTTCCCCGGATTATGAAATTCTCTGTCCACCACAAGGTATGGCTGCCCTTTCTGCAATAAACACGTCCCTTTTACAATATCAGCGCCTCTTATCATATTTTCCCTCTGTAGTTATTAATCTACTATACAGAATATCAATAAAAATTAAGTGTGGGAAGCGTCCGTATGACTATAATTACCTTGAAAATATCCTGACGCCCAGTTTTACGATAAAACCTGTGGAATTCGGATACTCTTCCGTGTTAATTCTTGAATACGAATGCGCCGCCCCGCTGTTGGCAGCTTCCTGCGTATTTGTAAAATATGAATAATTTACCCCGGCTTCCGTGAAAAAGGATATCGGCAGGGAAGGCAGTTTCCACTCGCCTCCAACTCTAATTATGTGCATCCATTGATATGCGCCGTCTCTTAGGAAGAATCTTCTTAATACGTGATTAGAGCCGTCTCTGCCGTCAGGATCAAGCTCCGACAGCAGATTGCTTCCGTCTACAGCGCTTGACCCATAATCGGCTCCGCGCCTTATCAGTTGGTATTGCAGAGTTAAATGAAAGTCTTTTTTCGGCATTGTTCTGAAACTGACAAGAATTTCATCAGAATTGGGAGGAAGATAATAACCTAAACCTACTCCGTTGTTTGTATACGAGGTTTCCATCCGCAGGTCATTGTACCAGGGGTTGTAATTCCTGTTATGCGAATAACAATAGGGGTTTATTTTTGTATAACTGAATTTTATTGATGAAAAAGAAAGAAACGGCATTGAAAAATTTGTACCAATCTGCCACGCGAGCATGGTACGATCAAGTTCGTTCATATTGTTCACAAAGCGCGCTTCATCTCCGAAAAATGAGAACCAAATATACCCATTTCCCGGATACTGCGCTTTTACATTGAAGAACACTCCCAGATTGTCAAAATCGCCTACAAAGCCTTTGTAAACAAGATTGCTCATCAAAGGGAATACATATCCCAGTTCAAAACGTTTCGGCCATACTACTGTTTCTCCAAGATCAAGAAAAAAATAATTTTTATATTTTAATTGCACCATCGTTACGGAGTAGGCGTTTTGAAAAGTCATCCCCGATTCTTTTTCTCCTTTGGAATTGAAGAATTCCAAAAATCCTGTCATTGAAGAAAAGGTAAGCCATGAGACCGGCTTGAATTCTCCTTCAATCGCAACAAAGGGACGCGACGCCTGATTCAGGGCAAGGCTTGAGCCGAAAGGAGTTGAACCCCATTCGTGCGATAACCGCCCGGCCCGCAAAATTAATTTATTTTCCAGAAAAGATGACGTCAGTTCAGACTGTATATTGTACCCGACTGAAGTTTTTATAGGCCATGAATCAAAATTATCCAGCGCGTCAAGATAATGCACCGAACCGTCCCACCGTTTTTTATAACTGTACGGAAAATGTGTTAAAGGCTGGCTGTAAACCGGAATTTTTTCATTTTGATATTGGGAGTCCCTTGTCCCTTCCAGCGGGAAACCTTCATAATATGTATTGTACCAGCCGAGTTCTTTTCTAGGGGCTTTCATAAGCCCGCCCTCGCCGCCGAACGCCCATGTTACATTGCCGCCCAGGTCTCCGTTAAAAGAAAGCCCAAGCCATGTTTCCATACCTGAATAATTATTTGAAAAAAAATCATAAAGACCGAAAGAGCTTTCGGCATGCAAACTTGTTCCTATGTTAAATGTAAGAGGAATGCCGCCGCCGATTGATGTTTCGCCTCGGTAAGCGCCTCTTTGCGGATCAAAGCCTGTCTTTTTATCCGTATACCGGCTAAGGTACTGATTTAAAACCGAATATTCCGTGTCGCTTAACAGTCTTCTGTTTCCGGCGGAAAGTATTTCCTCTATGGCGGCGGCAATTGTCTTTTGAGTATAAGGCCTGCTTCCCGATAACGGAGAACATAATCCTCTTAACTGCGCCTGTTCCAGAATGTAGTATATACGGTCTTCAAAAGAAACCGACGCGTGCGTCTGGGCAAAAATGCTTGAACATAAAAATAAGCCGGCGCAAATCAGGAAAACGGATAATTTTGCCCTCATTTTTTTCCCTATTAATTCCAATAGCCGTTATCAACAAGGAATTTTCTGCTGAGAGCCAAGCTTTCAAAAGGATCAGCAAGAAAATCCCCGTCCTGTTCAATTACGGCGTAGGGAATGCCGTATTGATTGCAGCGGGAAAAAATTCCCCGCCAGTCGAGGTTTCCCTGTCCTATTTCCGCAAATTGACGCTGCCGCCCTGTTACGCGAAAATCCTTAAGGTGGAGAATTCTTATTCTGTTTTTAAGCTTGTCTATATATTCGCAGGGGTTTTTCCCTCCCGCCTGAACCCAGAACACGTCAAGGGTAAATTCAAGATCGGGACATTCCTCAATCATGCGGTCAATCGCGCATACGCCGTTAAATTTCATAAATTCAAGCTCATGGTTGTGATAGCCGAAGCCGAGATTGTCTTTTTTCAGCCGCGCGCAGATTTCGTTAATCTTTTTAATAAAATCGGTATATCCTTCATAAGTATCGGGATAAACATTCGGCTTCATTCCAATCCCTATCTGCGAAGCCCCTATTTTTTTATGTTCTTCTATTAATTTTTCAAGTTCGCCCGCATCCGCGATACGATCCCACGGCGAATGAGTGCCGCAGGCTTCTATGCCGTTTTTTTTGAGCATTGCCGCAAGTTCGTCCGCGCCGCAGGGGCCGAGACCGGATAATTGAACCAGGTCGAATCCAAGTTCCCTGATTCGTTTTAAGGATGAATTTATTTCCTGCGGGTTTTTTAAATGATCGCGGATGGTATACGTTTGAACGCCGATCTTCATTGTTTACTCCTTCTTTTATTCAATTCAGCGAGAAAAAGTTCTTCATCAAACGGTATGTCAACTGTTTTGTCCAGCCAGCTTGAAAGATGCATCGCGTTTGACAAAATAAGCGCGTTAATTCCCTCACGGCCTTCCGCGACAAGGGGTTCGCCCCTTAAAATACGGCCCGCAAAAGAGCGTATAACGCCCGCGTGCTGGGGATTGTCATTTTCTATTTCCAGCTTTTCCGTTTTACACGGAGGAACAGCCCAGCTGTCGTTTGAGTTTTTGCAGAAATCCCTGATATTTACATCAAGACGGTAAAGCGTAACATTATCGCTTCCGTCATTGACAATCTTTCCCTTTTCCATGCTTATTTCAAAACGGTTTGTGCCGGGAGTTTCACCCGTACTTGTGATAAACGTTCCTGTGGCTCCGTTAGGATATTCAAAATAAGAGGTAACGTCGTCTTCTACGTCAATGTTGTGCCATTTCCCGAAATGGCAGAACGCGCGGACTCGGTTTGGCATTCCGCAAATCCACTGGAACATATCAAGCTGATGCGGGCTCTGATTGAGAAGAACGCCACCCCCTTCTCCGTCCCATGTTCCCCGCCAGCCGCCGGAAGCGTAATATGCGTCAGAGCGGAACCAGTTTGTGATAATCCAGCTTGTGCGCATAATTGCGCCTAACGAGCCGCCTTTTACAAGTTCGTACATTTTTTTATAAGAGCTGTTTGTCCGCTGGTTAAACATCATTGCGAAAACTTTTCCGCATTTTTCGGCAACTTCGTTCATTTCGCGCACCTGTTTGGTATAAACGCCGGCAGGTTTTTCACATAACACATGAAGCCCCGCTTTTAACGCTTCTATCGAAAGCGCCGGATGCAGGTAATGGGGAGCGGCGGATATAAGCACGGCGTCAACTCCGCTTTTGCCGATAAGTTCGCTTCCGCTCTCGTAAACGGGGAAATCCCCGCCGAGAGTTTTTACTGCCCATTCGCGCCGCGCGGGCGAAATATCGGCAACCGCCGCAAGTTCAACATCAGGCGTTTGTCCGCTTAAAATGATATTTGTGTGGGTAGCGCCTATATTTCCGATGCCGATAATTCCAAGCCGTACTTTTTGCATAAATCCTCCTTGTCAAAATCAGATAAAAAATTGAACGATTGACAGATAAATCCAGGGGATAAACATGGCCGGAATAAGATTTGCCACTTTTATTTCTTTTATGCCGAGGAAGTTAAAGCCAATTCCGGAAATAATCAGGCTTCCCACAGCGGACATTTCACGGATAGCCTGCGGATTAAGTAAATCGCGGATATAGGAAGATGCAAGCGCAATCCCCCCCTGGTAAAGAAGGAGCGGTATTGCCGAAAACGCTGTTCCTATTCCCAATGAAGCTCCAAAAACAATGGACATGGAGCCGTCCATGACCGATTTTGTAAAAAGAATTTGATGATTTCCCTGAAGCCCGCTCTGTAAAGAGCCTATAATTGCCATAGAACCCGTACAAAAAAGGATAGTCGCGGAAACAAAACCCTTTGAAAAGCTGTGTTTTGTAACAATTTGACTGTTTTTAACAAGTTTGCTTTCAGCCCATCTTCCCAATTTGTTCATCCATTTGTCAATATTGATAATTTCGCCTATAACAGCGCCGATTACCATGCTCATTATAAGCAAAAGTATGTTTTGATTGTCAAAAGCGCCCTTTATTCCTATAAATATGACTGAAAGGCCGATGGCGTTCCTTAAAATTTCCTCAATACGCTGCGGAATTCCCCTGATAATGAAAGTTCCGGCAAAAGAACAAATAACCACGACAATCGCGTTTACAACAGGGCCAAGCATGACTCATCATACAAAATTCCCTTAATTGTTACAATGAGCCTTTTCCAAAAACTGAAGTTTTGGAAAATCCTAACAATGGGAGAACATCTCCCATAAATTGTCCGGCTGCGGCGGATCGGCCGTTACAGTTATTTTTTCGTTTTTACCGGGAGCGGGGAATGATAGAGAGCGGGCATGAAGGCGGATACCGCCGTTTTTTTCGCTTCTTTTTGCGCCGTATTTCAAATCGCCTTTTACGGGAAGCCCAACTGCCGCCAACTGGCAGCGAATCTGATGATGCCTTCCCGAAAACAGGCGTATCTCCAAAAACAGATAATTTTTTCCTTCGTTTTTTACGCTGTAATAAAGTGAAGATTTTTTCCGTCCCTGCCCCTCTTTATCGTAAGCAAAAGATTTATTTTTACGGGAATTTGTTTCTATCCAATGTACAAGCTCTCCGGACGAATCAAGGCGAAACGAAGGTTTCTCAACAACCGCCCAGTATATTTTTTCTACCTGTGACGGCTTTCCTTTTTCTCCGGCGAAAGCCGCGTTTAAAAAAGAAAGAGCGTCTTTTGTAAGGGCAAACAGGGCGCAGCCCGTTACGGGAACATCAAGGCGGTGGACGGCTTCGATTAATTCCGTTTCCGGCGGCAATACGCCGGCCAGTTCAACCGGAAGATCAACCATGCCTTTAGCGGCTCCTTCGACAGCCTCGCCTATTAATTTGTTGACGGCAACACAATCCGCGCTTTGGCAGAGGATACGGGAGCTTAAGGGCAGTGAAGACATTTTTTAATTATACAGCAGTTTGTCTATTTTGTTTTTATTTAAACAAATAAGTAACGCAAAAAATTATAATTTGCTGGCAGATCACCTTTAAAAATGGCGTTCCCTTCCGCAATGGCAGCAAGGACTTTTGTATTAAAAGGCGGATTTTCGGCATGAAGCGGGCAGTCCCCATGAACGCATCCCATAATAGTTTCAACTTCCGGTTTCTCCGCTATCATAAAAACCTCTATTTTAAATATACTTTTTTAGGCGGGATTTTACAAGCACTACGGCACTACGACAGTACGTGGACTAATCCACAGTTTTATAATTTCTTAAATGTTTTTCTACATTTTCCCTATAAAAAGGTGCTAAATTACAGTATGATCCAAATATGCAAAGAAAAATGATGGAATCCTTGTTGAAATGGAAAAATTCCCACGACAGAAAGCCATTATTGTTAAAAGGCGCGAGGCAGACAGGCAAAACATGGTTGATGAAAGAATTCGGAAAAAACGCTTATCGGAATATGGTGTATATCGACTTTTATAATAACCAACAGGCGCGGAATATTTTCGACGGCGATCTTAAACCGCGGCGAATTATTGAGGAATTGGGGTTTATCTCAGGTGAAACTATAAGTCCGGGAGAAACACTTGTCATTTTTGATGAAATTCAAGAGTGTAACCGCGGTCTTAACTCTCTGAAATATTTCTGCGAAGAAGCTCCTGAATATCACATCATGGCGGCCGGAAGTTTTCCTGGCATTGCCCTGCACCATGATGAATCTTTTCCGGTTGGGAAAACCGATAACCTTACATTATATCCAATGACATTTTCCGAATTTCTTGCCGCCTTGAATGAACAGCAGTTTATAACCGCAATAGAAGAATGTAAGCCGCGTTTTACCGCTTTGGTTAAAAATGATCTGTCAAAATATCTAAAATATTATTTTTATGTCGGCGGTATGCCCGAAGCTATACTTGCTTTTACAAAAGAAAAAAAATTAATACGATACGATCAATATAGACGGCGCTGTTTTAATAATAATTGTGATGTCCCTCTAATTTATTTCTGCGCTTTTTTTTCAAAGTGCGAGAACACAAGGGAAAAACCGGCGCGTCCCTGTGAAACGCTGCGAAGGCTTGTCATAAAGCCGAACATTTTTTCCATTGGAGCCTGCGCTTTTATTTCATCGCCTCCGGTTTTTGAATTCATGCTGAGTATCTGCCCGCCGCGCTGGGTAACAAGACTCATTACCTCTCCGACAAATTCATGAGGAGTGTTAAGGTCAACCGCCATAATCGGTTCAAGAAGGATCGGAGAGGCGGCGCGGCAGGCTTCGTCAAACGCCATGCTTGCGCAGGCTTCAAACGCAAATTCAGTGCCGGTCTGTTCGGAATATTGAATGTTTGTTACAGTAGCCGTTATGTCAATGCAGGGATATCCCATAACAATGCCGGAAGCGAAAGAGCCGTTTATGCTTCTTTCAACGGCTTCCAGTATTTCGCCGGGAATGTCTTTTTTTGCCGCGTAAACATATTTGTTGCCTGTTCCTCGCTTTGCCGGCTCTACCCTTACCGACAAACCTGCGGCATTTTCCTTTCCCGCGACAATTTTTGAAAAACTTTCACTGTGTTCGTTTGTCTTGCTGATAGATTCGCGGTATGTAACCTGAGGATTTCCCACCTTTGCGCCCAGTTTGTACTCTTTTAATATGCGCGTAACAAGCACGTCAAGGTGCAGTTCCCCCATGCCGGAAATTATAAGCTGTCCTGTTTCCTCGTTTTCCCTTACTGTGAATGTCGGGTCTTCTTTGGAAAGAATTGCAAGTATATCCTTTAATTTATCCTGATCTGAAATTGTCCTGGGTTCAATGGAAATTGAAATAACAGGTTCAGGAAACTGCATCTTCTCAAGAATCACTGGCCAATTTTCAACGCCGACAGTGTCTCCTGTCTGCGCGAGTTTCATCCCGATAATTACGCCTATATCTCCCGCTTCTAGGCTGTCCATAGGCTCGGATTTATTTGAATGCATACGCAGAATTCTGTTCGCTCTTTCGCGCTTTTTTTTACCTATATTGTATACAACGTTTCCGCTTTTAATGGAGCCTGAGTACATTCTGACATAACACAGGCTACCCGCTTCACGGTCATTTTGAATCTTAAAAACAAGGCCGAGCGGCTGTCCTTTCGGATCGCAGGGAACTGAAATTTCTTCCTCTTTTTTCTGATGATGTGCGACTGCCTGTACCGCTTCATCGGGAGAGGGCAGATAGTCGACTACAGCGTCAATAACCGGCTGAACTCCCATATTGCGCCTTGAAGCTCCGGCAAATATCGGAAGAATCTCACGTTTTATAACGGCTTTGCGCAGTTCCGCGCGGACAAGAGAAGGTTCAATTTCTTCTCCCGCAAGGTATTTTTCGGTAATAATGTCTGAAACGCCGGAAAGATCGTCAATCAATTTATCATGCCATTCTTTCGCCGAAGCTTGTCTTTCGTCCGCTATAGGGGAAAATTTCATTTCTTCGCCGTCATTCTCCCACCGTATTTCTTTCATATCAATAAGGTCGATAACGCCTTCAAATGAGCTTTCTTTCCCGATAGGAAGCTGCAGAGCTGTTGTATTTACTTTAAGTTTGGTTTTTATGTCTTCCATAACAAAGAAAAAATCGGCGCCCATACGGTCCATTTTGTTCACATAACCGATACACGGAACATTGTACCTGCTCGCCTGCCTCCAAACCGTTTCGGTTTGAGGCTCTACTCCGTGTACCGCGTCAAAAATCGCAACGGCGCCGTCCAACACGCGAAGAGACCTTTCTACTTCGGCGGTAAAGTCAACGTGTCCCGGAGTGTCGATTATATTGATTTGATGATCTCTCCAATATGTGGTTATTGCGGCGCTCTGTATCGTAATGCCGCGTTCCTGTTCCTGTTCCATCCAGTCCATAATCGCCTCTCCGTCGTCAACTTCGCCGATACGGTGGCTTTTACCTGTGTAATAGAGGATTCTTTCAGTAGTAGTCGTCTTTCCGGCGTCAATATGGGCCATAATGCCGATATTACGCATTGTCCGCAGCATGGTTAATCTTAATGAGTAATAAAAAAATATGCAACTAAAGCTCTATAAGCTAAAGCTCTATGAGCTAAAGCTCTATGAGTTAAAGCGGCGCGTAAATATCAATCAATTTATAAGTCAAAAATTACAGTTGCTAAAAATTTCATTACGTTGTATCATTCCGTATGAGTAAAGGTTTATCTTACGTTCTTGTTACGCCTTATACTGTGGCAAAAAGCAGAACAGGCGGCGTACTTTCACGTTTGCTTTCACGGTCGGAATTGGAATTGGTCGGAGCGCAAATATTCGCGCCGGATCAGGAATTTGCGGAAAAATACGCCGTTTCTCTCAGAGAAAGAGCTCCTCAAAACCAGCTTGTTCTTCTGGCCGATTATGTAAAGCAGTATTTGGGCCCTTCCGGCGGAAGGCCGCACAGGTCGCTTCTGCTTCTGTTCCGCGGAGAAAACGCGTGCGAAAAACTGCTTAATGTCTGCGGGCATTTATACACCCAGCACGTTGAAGTTGACGCGCTTGCCGGAGAAACAATCCGCGATACGTATTCAGACTTGATTTTTTCCGCGGATAATCCCAATGAAGTTCGGTATTTTGAACCCGCCGTTCTTACGCCCAGAGCGCAGGATGAGGCAA
>JGI20170J14366_1000299_pt1 | contig 19632 bp, 11 predicted proteins | sample TergutNc150P3_FD_14366 | JGI IMG/M metagenome (IMG submission 14366) | reverse complement strand
TTCACCCGCAAACAATAGGCCGTCTTCCACGCCCTCCACAGCCTTATTGTCCAATGCGTTTTGAGCGCCTGCCAGCGCCAGGTAAGACCTCATCAGCGGATTTTCAAGGGCATTTTTCCCGCCCCCAAGCCGTTCCAGCCGCTCCATTCCCTCGTAGTTTCTTTCTATGTCTTCCCGGAAAAACCCGTGGGTCGCCAGGTGTATGACGCCGGTTTTCTTCCTGTCCAAGTTTTTAAAAGATTCTTCATTACCCTTCTCCCCATCGTATAAGTCAGTGGGTATCTTATTCGCTATAAATCGCTGTTGAATAGACAAGCATTCACGGGAACTCCCTGCTAAAAATGGTAAGGAGCCGCCCCGTTTTATGCCATCGGGCAGCACAGAGCTAATTTGTACCCCCTGGCTGTTGTAAGGCTTTGCTTCCAGTTTCATTTTATCCGCGTCGATGTCGTACACAAGCCCGCCGTAGAGGGCCGCCGAACGCGGTTTCTCTGCGGTGTTGCTTTTCAGGCGGGCAATCTCGCGGGTGCTGGAGACAAGGTTTAAATCGTAAACGGAGGACAGGGGTAAATCTCCCTTTATGGGGATGGCATTGAAGCTAAGCTTGTGCAAAAGGCCGGAAGGGGAGTAATACACGGTTTTAGCCCCTTCCAGTATTTTTTCCAGGGGCTGCCAGACAAGGGCATACAGGCCGGTGCCGTTTTCTTCGTAGAGGATACGCGCCTGTTCCCGGGGGTCTTTTCCGGCCAACTTTTTAAAGAGTTCCGCCAGGTCGGTTTCCTCGAAAAGGCTGACATAAGCAGGCGTTTCTATGCCATGGCGAAGGACTAAAGCAGCGTAAATAATTTTGCCTGTCCATTCTCCGTTAAAGAGGTTGAACGAGACGAACTCAATGGCCGCCTCCCCTGCTTGCAAGCTGTCCCGCACGTCCTCCCAGCCAAGGGCTAGATCGGCTTTTAGCTCTTTGTTTGCGGTCATGTATGCGGCTGAAGCCTGGGTGATGGATTTGTCTAATTCGTCGGCTTGCCGCTCAAGCTCCAGGATATCCTCTTCTTTTCCATCTTCTCTTTGCCGCAAAGCCCCGATTTGTCGGCGCAGGCTGAGAAAATCCTTGTATTGCTTGATCAGGAATTGATCGCCTGATGAGTAAATGGAGTCCCGTATGGTATTGGTAGTGCGTAACAGCAGGCCTTTGGAGAACAGGGCGGTGTCGTAGTTTAAGGCGTGGCTTTCAGGATCAGAGTGGAACTCGGAAAGAGAATAGTTTGCCTCGAAAGATGATGAACGCCTATTCCAATAAGTTTCCCGTTCTTTCTCTGAGAGAGAAGAAAAAACCCTGTTTATCAGGTTCTTGTTTAATTGGTTTGCTTCTTTTTTAAGTGCAAGGGCCTGTTTATAATCTTTCATAAAAAAATACATCCCATATAAATAATCCAGTGATGTAATAAAATCTGGATTCTGTGTACCCAGCCTCCTTTCTACGATGGCTTTAATTTCAGGAAGATAACTTCCCGCCTTCGTATAATCACCCATATAGATCTGGTACACACTTTTAGTGACAGATGATAACCCCAAGGCATAATCCGAATACTCTTTATCCAAAGCCCTTTCCAAGATGGCTTTCATTTCAAGAAAACAGTTTTCCGCCTTACCACTATCGCCCATTTCACTGTACACCGCTCCAAGTGTGGTTAACACCCAAGCGTAATTAGGATGTTCTTTACCTGGATTTTTTTCATAGACAGCCTTCGCTTCAAGATAATAGCTTTCCGCCTTATCATAGTAGCCCATACTTTGATAAAGCCATCCCAATTTGGTTAACGATGCAGCGTAATCCGGATGCTCTTTACCCGGATTTTTTTCATAGACGGCCTTCGCTTCAAGATAATTGTTTTCTGCTTCATTATTATCGCCTGTTTTTTCGTGCAGCTCTCCCAGTATGGTTAACAACGCAGCATAAACCGGATGCTCTTTACCCGGATTTTCTTCATAGACAGCTTTCGCTTTAAGATAATTGCTTTTTGCATCATCATTGTAACCTATTTCTTCGTACACCGATCCCAGTGTGGTTAACACCCAGGCATAATTCAGCTGCTCTTTACCCGGATTTTTTTCATAGATAGCTTTTGCTTCAAGATAATAGCTTTCCGCCTTCCCATAGTAGGCCATACCTTGATAAAGCCATCCCAATGTGGTTAACGATGTAGCGTATTCCGGATGTTTTTTACCTGTATTTTTTTCATAGACAGCTTTCGCTTCAAGATAATTGTTTTCTGCTTCATTATTATCGCCTATTTTTTCGTACAGCGCTCCCAATATGGTTAACGAATCGGCATAATCCAGATACTCTTCCTCCAGTCTTTTTTCCCTTATGGCTTTCGCTTCAATAAGATAATATTGAACCTTTACATAATTACCAATTAAGAAGTATGGCCATCCCAGGTTGTGTAACGACGCGGCATAATCTTGATTTTTTTTATCTAAAGCCTTTTTCTTTACAGTTTTTGCTTCAAGATAATAGCTTTCCGCTTTCCCATTGTCGCCTATTTTTTCGTACAGCGCTCCCAGTATGGTTAACAAATAGGCATAAAGCGGATGCTCTTTACCCGGGTTCTTTTCATAGACAGTTTTTGCTTCAAGAAAACAATTTTCTGCCTTATCACTATCGCCCATTTTCCAGTACTGCACTCCCAGTATGGTTAACACCCAGGCATAACTCGGATATTCCTTATCAGGGCTTTTTTCATAGATAGCTTTCGCTTTAAGAAGATAGCTTTCCGCATCCTCGTATTTACCCATTTCGTCGTACAGCCATCCCAATCTGATTAACGCCAATGCATAGCTCGGATCCTCTTTCCCAGTGAAATTTTGGGAATTTTCAATGAGTATTTTCATCACAAGATAATATCTTTCTGCCTTCTCATAGTCGCCCATATTGAGGTACAGGTCTCCCTGAGAAGGTAAACGCGGTATAATGTATAATGTCATAACTAAAAAGCGAATAATTAAAGCGGACAAAACCGGTAAAATGACATACCGCTTCTTAAACTTCATGACATTCCCCCTAAACCATCTCATTATAATAGTTTCTTCCCTATTTATTTAATAGGTGAAAAACAGCCTGCTTTTTTCCATAATGTTGGCTTTTTTTGCCAAATAGGGAAAACAAGGGGCATTTTTCACCATATATATAATAAGGCTAGAAAAGAATGAAGTTTTTGTACAAATCAACAATATTGACATACAGGTATCCCCATGTTATAAAAATGAGAGTATATTATTACCCACGTTTTTTTAAGAGGCTTATCTTGAAACCCGACGAAGAAATAGATGCGGAAACACTAAGACAGCTCTTAAAGGACTATTTCCCAGGGTTGTATTTTTTTGACATTGAAAAAAATGCAGATAACTTGGATATTAGAAAGTATTTTGATAAAAAATGGGATAAATGGACCCTAAATATTATCGCCATGTCTAAACATAAAAGCGATGATAAGAAATGTGCGAATTACGCCTGCCTTTTCCCAAAAAAAGTATCCCATTGGGACGAAGATCAAGCCAGAAGCAAATATGGTTCCGCAGATATAATAAGGTTTTTTATATACGAACAAAATGAAACTTTTTTTAGTAAAATTTCCTGTTTAAACCGGGCAATTCGTTTCGATAAAAAATCTATCCCCGATAAATTTCTCACGGAAATTGATTATTATGGAGGTAAAGATATCTTGGAGATGTGGGATTTTTCTGGAATTGTGGCACATAAAATGCGGCATGATCCTCCCAGTATTTACAAAGCCTTTACTTATTACGCTCGCAGGCAGTATAACTTAACGGGATTCGCCCTAAAGGATACCTCATACAATGATAATGATCCCCATAGCAATAATATTTGCGATCTGATAAACATTGGAATCAAAATCGCAAATAATGCGGCAAAGGATTATTCTCCTAAAACAAAAAACAAACAAACAATGGAAGAACAAACCAAGTTTTTTGAATTGCAACAAGAAATACTTGAAAGCGTTCCAAATAAAGGAACTGATGTTCCCAGAGAATTGGAAAAATTTATTGAACAGTTAAAAAGCAGAATACGTGAAATTAATAAAAGTAATTATACCGAAATAGAAAATAAAGCTGTCATTAAACTTACCAATAAACCCTATGACAAAAGCGATAGGAAAACGATCAACAACCTCATTGCCAAAATAATACCGCATTTGAACGAAGACGAAAAAGAGAAAATGCAATCGTGGACACTATACGATAAAGTAGATCGGCTTTACGCGTCCTTAACGCAGCCAAAATTCAAAGGACTTTACTCTAAGCGGGAAATAGATAGTATACGCGCACTATTCCAAAAAAAAGATGAACCCATGTCATTGGATGAAAAGGTAAATAACAATGAAGATGAAAGGCCTCCTATTTTATATGACGTTACTCCAGATAAAAAATTTCTTAATCCGGAAGATGGGGTCATCCGGCGGCTCCCGCTTAATGAATTTATAAATGAATTTAAAGACGAATTGGGAGAAAAACTTAATCTATTTTTGGAATTGCTTCAAGGATATTTTGAAAAATATCCATTAGCGTTACATTATGACTCTGATGAAAATTCAAATGCAATTAAATATCCAATAAATCAATTGTTTGAAAATTTTTGTTCTCTTACAGGCCTACAAATGCATGAGGGAATAAGGAAACAGTATTTAGTTATGTTTAAAAGGGCTATTAATAATATCAAACGAAGTGTGAAGGATTGAGGGAGCGAAATATGGATAAGCATATACACATTGATTCCATTCGAAAAAATTTAGGCATAACTCTTGTGGCGGTTTCTAATTATAACAGCGCAAATAGGGATGAAATTGAAAATATCGAAACTATATTTAGTTTACAGGGTACCAATAAAGAAAAGGTGCTGGCTTTACTGTATTTACTCGCTTCTGGTGAAAACAACGATGTAATCCAAAGTTACCGCAATCAGACTGGTTTACAGGAAACTCTTTACGATTCCTCAAGCTCTTCTATTACAAAATACTTTCTTATGCTGGTTACCGCTTTCATTTATGTTCCGACTTTTTACACAACAGCGATTAATTATTACGGTGCTATTAGCATCGGACTCCCTGTCGGAGTGGTTGAGGATAAATCTATATCTATCGAGAAAAAGATAAAAAAGAACATCCTATTCTCTTTTCCCAAAGCGGTGGTCAAAATTGCAATTCCAGCCGCTGTAGCTGCTATAGCTTTGCTAGTTTTATTTATTAATTTTCAATTATCAAAACCAGGTGGATTAACACTTCCTTCTGGCCCAAGTGTCCCAATAGCAATGTCCACTTTAACACCAGAAGCTATTCAGAATGTAGAAGATCTTTTTTCGGGGAGCAGACTACGGGGCGAAAATAACAAAACGACCAATGAGCTTAACGAAAAGATAGCCGAATATACCAGTGCGTTTAATGCTAACCCCAATGATTACGATACGTGCATAAATCTGATCTTTCTGTACATACAGAGAGATTCATGGGCGGATGTAGTTGAATTCAGCACAAAAGCGTTGGACATCAGCAAAGGCGATCCCTTGGCATTATTAATCCGCGGTCTTTCATATTACGAAATGGGGGGGCACGACCAAAATGCCCTAGAGGACCTTCAGACAGTAATAAAAATGAATATCCAAAGCAAAAAGGCTTATTTTGACATGGTGGATATATATTGCAAGAAAAACGAACCTGAGAAAGCTCGAGAAGTTTTTGAAGCATACAAGGCTATTGATCCGGAATTTACTGGTTTTGACGAAATTCTTGAGTGGCTATAACTCTTACACTAGGTGATAACCTCCTCTCCCAAAAACCCGTCTATCCTTTCCAAAAGCTCCCCGTAAGTTTCCGCGCAGAACAAATGCGCGTTGTCTTTCCGTATTTTTTCCGGTGCGCGGAACAGGCAGCCCGCATCTGCTTCGGCGATCATCGCCAAATCGTTGAAGGAGTCCCCCGCCGCAAAGACCTTGAAGTTGAGGGTTTTGAATGCCACAACCGCGCACTTCTTGCCGCCCTGCTGGCGGAGGGCGTAGCCGGAGACCGAGCCGTCAGCGGCGGTTACGATGCTGTTGCAGAAAAGGGTGGGGTAGCCCAGCTTTGCCATAAGCGGCTTGGCGAATTGCTCAAAGGTGTCCGAAAGGATGATGAGCTGGGTTCTTTCGCGCAATGAGCGGACAAAATCCTCCGCGCCTTCAAGAACATCCATCCCTCCTATGGCCTTCTGTATGTCAGCGAGTTTCAAATTGTGTTTTGCCAAAAGCTCAATGCGGAATCGCATGAGTTTATCGTAATCGGGCTCGTCCCTTGTTGTTCTTCTGAATTCGGGAATTCCTGTAGCCTCGGAAAAAGCAATCCATATTTCGGGAGTCAAAACTCCCTCAAGATCAAGACATACCAGGCGCAACGTTATCTCCTTTATTTGAATATTCAGATGCTATTATAATTCAATTATGAAATTATTGAAACTGAATAATCCCTTTGGCGCGCCGATCTACCATGAGGAAACGGTTTCCAGCACTTTTGACCTTGCCCGAATTCTCGCCGGGCAAAATGAGCCTCACGGCACGGTGATCACGGCGGATTTTCAGGAAGCGGGAAGGGGCAGGCTTAACCGCCCATGGGTTACCGAGCGTGGTAAAAGCCTGATGTTTACGATTATTCTCCGTTATACGGGCGCTTCGTCCATGCCGGTTGCCCTTACGCTGAGAACCGGTCTTGCGGTCTCCCTTGCGATAGAAGATCTCGCGCCTGCTTTAGCTGGCGGCTCTGTGCAGATCAAGTGGCCCAACGATGTGATGATAAACGGCCGCAAGGCGGCGGGCATCCTGACCGAAGCCGACGGCAAAAACGTGTACATAGGCGTTGGCGTAAATGTCGCCCAGGAAAAATTTTCTGAGCAGTACCGTTCCAAGGCGGGAAGCATCATCCACTCTTTTCCGGCTCTGAGCGAAAACGCCCGCTTCGATTTGCTTGAAAGAATCCTCTTTCGGCTTTACGCGGAGATTGGAAAGCAGACCGCCGAAAGCCGGGCGTGGCGTGAGCGCCTTCTCATGCGGCTTTACAAAAAGGGCGAGACCGTAACTTTTGCCGAAGGTGCTGCCGATTCGGATGATCTGGTAGAAGGGATACTTTCGGGTCTTGGCCCTGGCGGCGAGCTTCTCATCATTCCAAGGGGAGAAGAAAAAGAGCGTTCGTTTATTACCGGCGAACTGCGGGTATACCATTAATTCATTTTAATAATTCTACCACGGAGTTACACAGAGTTTCACGGAGTAAGAAGTTAAAATTTAGAATTGGACTCCGTGTTACTCCGTGACCTCCGTGGTTTTTTATTATTCAGCTGTCTTAAAAGGCCGGGAAGGGTAACACGCCGTCGATTGTCTTGCGTCCGGTAAGAACCATGATAAGCCGATCAAGCCCCAGGGCCACGCCTGAACACTCGGGGAATGGTTTTTCTTTTGACGAAAATAATTTCCAATAGTCATCGTCTGTCTTGTGGGGTACAAGCGCGTTCTTTTCTTTGGCGGTTTTTTCGCTTTCAAAAAAAGTGCGGACTTCTTTGGCGCTGGTTTCTTCCGAATAACAGTTGACCAGCTCAATTCCTCGTGCATAAAGCTCCCAGCGCTCGACGGTTTTTCCGCCGTTTCTTTTTTTTGCAAGGCAGGGAACGAATGCCGGATAATCGATGATGGCAACGGGACGCTCAAGTTTTAAGTTTGGTTCCACGGCGTGGATAAAAATAAGGTCGTAGAGTTCGGGAACGGAAAGCCCAAGCGGCGGGCAAAGGCCTAGTTTCCGCGCCTCGTCTTCCATGGCAGTCTGTGATTCTGCGGCCTTGTAAAGATCAAAGCCGGCCCAGCGACCAAAGGCTTCTTCCATGGTAATTTTAATAAAGGGAGGTAAAAGTTCCGTATGCTCGTTTTTGTTTCTCCCTCCATCGCCAAGGAGGAAAGCGAAGAGCTCCTCGGTTAATTTTAGCGAGTCCATGTAGTCCGCCTGCATGGTGTAATACTCCAGCATCGTAAACTCGGGGTTGTGCCAGCGGCCAGAGGATTCCCCGTTTCTGAAGCACTTGCATATCTGGTAAAGGTTTACCCGGTGCTGGGCGATGAGGCGCTTCATCCAAATTTCGGGGGATGGCACAAGCCAGCAGGGCTTGTCCGGCGTTAGGCTTCCCTTTGGAGAGAGGCGGAGGGTTTGGAAAACTTCAAGGCACGATTCGGGAATTAAATCCGGGGAAAGCAGGGGGGTATCAGTTTCAAGGTAATCGCGGCTGTCAAAAAAGGAACGTACCTGCTTAATGATTCGGGAACGCTCGCGCAGTAACTCAATGTCCATTGAAGGCTTCCCTGCTTTCTAGCGTTATGGAAATAATCTCTTTACTCCCTCTTTCCATTTTTTGCCGCGGTCGAATTCGTTGAGAAACATGCCGAAGCTGGCGCAGCCGGGCGAAAGAACCACGGCATCGCCCGGAACCGTTGCTTCTCCGGCGGCGCTTATTGCCGCCTCCATAGAATCGAAGGGGCCCATGTACTTTACCCCGCCAGAATCCAGAAGGGTTTTCAGTTTTTCGCTACCCGTTCCGGCAAGAAGAATCAGGGCTTTTGCTTTTTCCGCCGCCATGGCCAAAGGCGTAAAGTCCAGCTCCTTGTCGTCGCCTCCGGTTACTAAAACTGGGGGCTTTTCGAAGGCGCTTAAAGCGGCGGCGGCGGCCTCGGGAATTGTAGCCGCGCTGTCGTTGTAAAACTTCACCCCGCCAGATTCGTGGAAAAACTCAAGCCTGTGCTCGATGCCGGGGAAACGCCCAAGGCTTCCGTGGATAAAATCAGCCTCCAGTCCCAAATCCAGGAGGGACAGAGCCGCAATAAGGAGGTTTTGCTTCTGGTGAAAACCGGGGATAAGCGGCTTGGCTGGAACAACTTCTACAACGCGGCCTTTCTCTTCCATTTTACCTTTGCCGGGGATTTCCCAAAGCCTGGCAAGGCCGGGGCCTTGCAGATCGGAAAACCAGCCACCGGGGCTATCTAAGGGCTTGGCGGAATAAGGGACAGACCTCGCCCGGCTTTCGCTGAGGAAGCTCCTTCCCCAGGCGTCATCAGCGGCGATTGTTATGTCGTTTTCGTCCTGGTCGCGGTAAATGACCCGCTTGTCGTCCACATAAGCTTCCATACTGTCGTATTTGTCCTGGTGATCCCTCATTATGGCTGTGATTACTGCCGCCCTCGGCTTCAAAAGGCCCCGACCCCTTAGGTCCCCCAATTGCCAGCTAGAAAGCTCCAGTACCACGTCGTCTTCTTCGCCCAGCTCGTCGAGGAAGCTTAGGGGTGAAATGGCGATGTTGCCCCCTAGCCAGGCCTTTCCACGCGGGGTCTGTCCCTCTCTCAGCGCGAAGTGAATGGCCGATGAAACGCTCGATTTGCCCTTGGAGCCTGTTACCGCCAGCAGCCTTGCCGGGCAGGCGGCAAGAAAAAGGGAAATGTCCGTTTCTATCCTTTTTGCGGCCTGTAGATAGGGCGAATTGGGCGTGACTGCGGGGTTTTTTACTATAAAATCGGAATCCCTGAAATCTTCGATCTCGTGTCTGCCCAGAACGTAACGGATAGGGAAATCTTTTAGTTTTTCGATGGTTGGCTTGAGGGTCTTTTCGTCCCTAAGATCCGTTACGGTAACTATGGCGCCCTTTTCCGCCAGATAACGGGCCGATTCGAAGCCGCCGCCATGGAGTCCAAGTCCCATGACGAGTACCTTCATTCCCGCATAGTTATTTTTACCGTAAACCTTGTTTTTTGGCGAAATCGCCTGCATAATTAATTAATAGTACCAGAAAAGGGACGAGGGAAAAAGCATGAATTTTAGCGGGTTTTTGTATGCCGCAAACTGAAATTACAGAACCTGTTCCCGCTCTGGATGAAACCGGCAGGCCGCTCAATTTTGGCTGGTCAAAATCCCGGTGTTTCTCATACGATCACACCCTGATACGCTCTCCACGCAGAAGAATAAGCGAAGGCGACCGCTATGTACTGCTTTCACCGACCCATGAGGTTCTTTTTGAAATCCTGGATGACGGCTACCTGGGCTACCTTTTTATATCCGTGGTGAGTCTGAAGGACAAGAAAACTTCCGCCCAGACTCTTGTTACGCCTTTTTCCCTGGGCTGTTTTGATCTTCCCGGCGACAGCGAGTCCGGTTCAATTAAATTCCGGCAAAAAACGGCCTTTGTCAACTTTGCGGCTATGGAAGGCGGGGTAAGGATTATTAAAATTGATATTCCCTCGTTCAGCCACAGCTTCAGCCTTAGGGGCGAGGTTGTTCTGTCCCCGCCTGAGCAGGCGGAATCCATTTATACGCATATGCCATGGAGAGGAAAGGGGCAGGCATTCTCGCTGTTAAGGCGTTCTCCCTGGTTTTACGCCGAGGGAGTAATTCAGTTTGGCCCGGTGCAAATTGTCTTTACCCGCGGAAACGGCTGGGGGATTTTTGACTGGAGCAGGGGAGTGCGCCCCGGTTCGGATATCAGTTTTTGGGCTGCCGGCTGCGGCCAGGTTGGCGGCTGTCAGGCAGGATTCAGCGTTGGCTACAATTCGGCGAATTCCGGCATGGGAACCGAAAACGCTTTTTTCCTGGACGGCAGGCTTCACAAGCTCGACAAGGTCAGTTTTCACATCCCCTCGGAACGGATTATGCCCTGGCGCTTCACCAGCAATGACAACCGCCTGGAAATGATTTTTGAACCCCAACAGGAACGCGATGAAAGCCGCCAGATGTTTTTTTATTCGCACCGGCGCAGGCAATTGTTTGGCAGTTTTTCAGGCAAGGTTTTTCTTGACAACGGCGAGAGACTGGACTTTCAGTACCTCACAGGATTGGCGGAGCGAAGAAAGCGAGTACTGTAAAATATTATTTTATCGTTCCCTATACAGCGGGAAAAGATGACGGGTTCACGCTTATTCCCGAAATAAAATCGCTCTGCGAGAAAAGAAAAGCTTCCCTGCAAGAGGGGAACCGCGAACCTCTGGTTCGACGCCCTACGGGCCAGGTTGAGGATCATGAAGGTTTTCCAGCAAACATCGGAGTGAGGGTTCGTGGTAGAATTTTATTTACGGATAAGTTCTAGGAAGAAAAAGCAACAGTTGTCCTACTTGACACTTTCATCATTTTTGTCTATATATTAATCATTCTACTTTAAAGGATTATTTATGCCCAAATCAACACAGACCCAGACCCCCGCTACCGTTCTTAAATCTCTCATGGACGAGTACCAGCTAAACCCCTTTTCTCTGTCAAAAGCGGTTCACCTGAGCCATTCAGCAGTGCGCCTGCTCGTTATCGGGAAATCGAATGTTACCGTTTCCACCGCCCTGCGCCTTGCCAAGTTTTTTGACCAAACTCCCGATTTCTGGCTTGATCTGCAGCGTGAAGCAGACCTCGACGAAGCTTCAAAAGACAATAAATTGCAGGATATTCTGAAAGCCGTAACCAAAGCAAAGAAACCCGCCGCCCCAAAAGCGGAAACAGCTAAAAAGCCCAACAAAAAAATAACTCTTTCCGACAAACGCAAAAAAGCCGCTGAAACCCCAGGCGCAAGAGCCGCCAAAGGTTCTCGCCCTGGAAAGAATGTAAAGAAAAAGTAAAAAATAGTTAATGCCGTTTGCGGTAAGGAAACGCTAAGTTAATGCTTCTCCAGCCACACCCTAATATCAGCGAGCAACTTTTCAACTGCGCTGATAAGGGCGGCATTGTTCCCCTTAATGAAATCAACGTCCCCTGATTTTGCGGCTTGTTCAAGGCTTGCAGCCATGGCGGCGGTTTCTTCGGCGCAAATGTTTCCGCAGATGCCTTTCATGCCGTGAACAGTAATAATGTAGTCGGCGATTTTTTCCACTTCAAAATTTCTTAATCTATCAATCACTGTCGGCGTATTATCCACAAAAGATTGCAGCGTCAGCTCGAAAATTTCTTCGTCATCCCCAAGCTGTTCCATTGCCTGCTGCATATCGATGCCGGGAATTTCTTTTTTCCCGCTGCTTTCTGTCCTTTGCTCGGCGTTATTTTCAAACACGATCTGACCTCCTTCCTGTGCTTTGTTTCTTACCCATTGCCTTAAAACAGAGTCCATTATGTTTATATCAATAGGCTTTGTAAGAAAAGCCTGAAAGCCCGCGTTAAGGAACATTTCCTCATTGCCACGGATTGCGTTTGCGGTCAGAGCAATAATGGGTACGATTTTTGCAAATTCGTTCTCAATTTCGTTTCGAATGATCCGGGTCGCCTCAATGCCATCCATTTCCGGCATCATGTGATCCATGAAAACGGCGTTGTATTTTATCCCTTTCTTAATTTGCATAATTGCGTCTTTGCCGGAGGTAACGCAGTCTACCTGCATTCCGTATGGTTTTAAGATACCCTTAACAACAACCAGATTAGGTTCAACATCATCCACTACCAGCACCCTTGCGTAAGGAAGCGGCAAACGGACCAGTCTGGCGTGCTGCTGGTGCTTTTCATCGATAAATTGGAAGTTCTTTAGCTTTTCCACGACCATTGGACCAATAGGAATATCATTGACATGGCCCTGCTTGATTTGAATGGTAAAGGTACTGCCCTTGCCGTATTCGCTGTCCACGGTAATAGTTCCGCCCATCATCTCTACCATACGCTTTGTTAGCGACAGGCCAAGGCCGGCTCCTTCAATCTTGTTGTGTGATTTTGTATCAACCTGGCTGTAATTTTGAAACAGTTTATCCAGGTCTTCTTTGCGTATGCCGATGCCGCTGTCTTTGACGCTTGATATAAGCCATATATCATCGCCGCTTTTTTCCCAGGCGATGTGCCATTCAACTGTTCCGGCTTTGGTATATTTAATGGCGTTTGAAATAATATTGTTAAAGATCTGCTTTATCCTTAGATCGTCGCCGCGCAGCTCGGACGGGAGGGTTTCTTCAATAAATAACTTGAAGGTGATTGGTTTTTCTTCAATGCGCATGGTGTTAAGCGTTATAGTGTCATTAATGAGACTGGGTAAATCATATACTACCGGATTCAATTCAAATTTTCCCGTTTCAATTTTTGAAATATCAAGGATGTCGTTTATTATTCCCAGGAGGACCATCCCGGCGGTATATACTTTTTCGATGTTTTCCTTTTCCTCGCCCGAGATTTTTCCGTCCAGGGTTAATTCCGACAGCCCGATTACGGCGTTCAGCGGGGTTCGCATTTCATGGCTCATGGTAGCGAGAAAAGTGCTTTTGGACTTTGAACTTTCCTCCGCTTTTACTTTCAGAGCCTCTATTTCTTCGTAAGGTTTCTTTATTACATTTGAGCCTACAATTGCGGCTATAACGCCAAGGCCAAAGCAGATAAACCCAACCAGCCAAAGCCCCCTGTCAACTTCCTTGTTGGCCGTTATGCTCATTTCTGTCTCTACGTATCTTTCCAGCCTGTTTTTAACATAAGCGGTACCGAAAAGAACACTGAATAAAATAATGACCAAATTGATGAAGGCTATGACAAGAATGGCCCTTAAACGAATAGGCATAGCCTTATTATATCATAGTTTTTTTTAATATCCAGCTTCTTTTAAAGCGTTTTCCGCTTCGGTAATTTCATCGTAACTTATGGTTCCTGACGCGTAGATAATCGAGTTTTCGTGGCCTTTCCCCAAAAGCAAGACCAAATCGCCAGGCCGCGCCAGGGAGAAAGCCTTTCTGATTGCCTTTGGACGGTCGGGGATGAGGAAAAGCGTCTCATTACGGATCATTCTGGAACAACCTTGGTCTGCTTCGCAGCCCTTGGCTATTTCTTCCAAAATGTCCATAGGATTTTCCCCCCGAGGGTCTTCGTCGGCGAGGAAGACCATATCTGAATAGCGCGCCGCGATCTCCCCCTGCCGGCTTCGCTTTTTGGTGTCCCGCTCCCCGGCGGAACCAAAAAGGCTGATAAGTCTGCCCCCGGACCGTTTTATCCTTTCTTTAAGCGGGGGGAATACCGTTTCAAAAGATGAAGGGGTGTGGGCGTAATCAACCAAAACCTCAAATGGCTGGCCCAGATTGACCGCCGTCATTCTGCCGCGTACCGGCTTTAAAAGAGGAATCAGGGGGATGAGTTCTTCAATGTCCACTGAAAGCAGGTTTGAAACCACCAGAATTGAGGCGAGGACATTCCCCGCGTTAAAGGCCCCGCTTAAATTATCTTTTATGCTAACAGTTTTCCCCGTTGAAGAGACCAACACTTCGTATTTGTTTCCACCTGCCGCGCTTTCCAGTTTCTTTATTGAAAGATCCGCCATAGCCCCTTTGGCGCTGAATGAATAAACCTTCTGCCCGGCGGCGGATGCAAAGTAATCCGCGCTTGCGTCATCGGCGTTTACCACGCCAAAGGAGGGCACTGTGAATTCGCCTGCCGGGCCCTGCTTCCTGTGCGCTGTTGGAGAAGTACCCAAAACGCGGAACAGCTCCGCCTTGTCGCTGCGGTACTGCCCCCAGGTGCCGTGGAATTCCAGATGCTCGTGAGTTACGCAGGTCATTACTCCGATGTCAAAGTCAACGTTTCCAAGGCGGTTGGTTTTTTTGGAAAGCCCGTGGGAACTTGATTCCAGCACGGCGAACTCGGTTCCGTTGCGGAGCATTTCCGCCAAAAGAAGATGAACCGTTACGGCTTCGGGCGTGGTTTGATGCTCGCTGTTCCATTTTTCCGTCAGGCCGTCCCCATGCTGAACCGTTGAAACAAAACCGGCCTTTCTTCCAAGAAGTTTGAGGAGCTGGTAGATGAGATAAACTGTGGTGCTTTTTCCCTCGGTGCCTGTGACGCCGATAATTCCCATCTTGCGGGACGGGAAACTATAAAAAGCATCCGCTATTGGGGACATGGCAAAGCGGGAATCCTTTACCCGTATATAAATAATCCCCTCGCGAAATTCGGCGCAATCATTTTGGTGGATCACCGCCAGGGCCCCGCAGTCAACGGCGTGCGAAATAAAATCGTGGCCGTCCGTGTGCAGGCCCGGCAGCGCAAAATAGAGATCCCCGGGCGCGACGTTTCTGGAATCGTACTTTAGTCCGCTTATGACGGAAGCGGCAGGCCAGGGAAAAGCGCTAAAAGGGACAGGGGCGGAAGTGCCTATCCGTATCTCGATGATCCCGGCTATTTCGGCAACCGCGCTGTCAAGGAAATCGCCGATAAAACGGGAAAAAACGTTGTTTCTTTCCATATCGTTTGCAATAATAACTATTTTCACGGTTCTTCTCAACGGCTTCGCTAAAGGCAAAGCCTATGGCTCTTTTAAGGAATGGATTTACTGCCCGCTAACGCGGGCTACGGGTCAACGGCTTTCCGATGGCTGAATTCTTGGAATGGAGTTTTTGTGATTTTTTCTTATTCTTGGGATATAATGTTGTTATCTCTGAAACTAAAGATTTTAATAACAGGAATCAGGCAGCGTAAAACGCCTTGCTTTGCTCTCTACTAGTGAGGTTTGACGATGACTAAACAGCTTAACCAAAAATTTTCAAAATACCTTATCCCCATTTTTTACACAGCGGCAATGCTTATTGTGGTGTTTTACGCATGGAATGAACAAAATAAAGCCAAGCGCGGCGGGGAGAGTCCTCTCTATCGAAACCTGAGGGAATGTCCGTCTTTTGCCAGAAAGGGCTTTGATCCTGCTGACATATTGAAGATTCCGGACGATGGGCCACGGGCCTCCGGCGAATGGAAACGCTTTGAAGGCATATCACGGCGTATCGGTGATTCCGGGCTTGACATCCCAAAACGCAGATACCTTTCGCCCTGGGGAAATGACACGGAGGAATTTACCATTATTATCATAGTAGAAATGGACGGCGCGGCCATGAAGTTTCTTAATGGGAATATTTCAGTAGTACCTGGGTTTTACTTTGCCGGTATCGGCGAGAACTGGGAAGTTTATTTCAACGGGAAATTAATCCTTTCGGAGATGCACCTGGATGAAACAGGCCGAATCAAAGAGCGCCGAACGTGGAATGCTGTGTCTTTTCCGGTGGATGGCGCCCTTGTCTATCCTGGAACCAACATCCTTGCCCTGCGGATCCTTGGGGATCCCACCTACAGGGGTACAGGGCTGTACTTTTCTTCGGCCCCCATATATATGGAGAACTATAAAAACATTGAGAGTGGGCATTTTGATTATCTGTATATATTTCTGTGCGGTTTCTTTGCCTTTACCGGCCTCTATTATCTGATGCTGTTTTTTTCTGTCCAGGAGAAGACTGAAATTTTTAACCTCTACTTTGGAATCTTCTCCATACTTCTTGGCGTTTATATTGTCTGTTTACAGGAACTGATTAATTCGCTGATTCCCAATTCCGATATTTCCAAACGCCTGGAATTCGGCTCCCTGATGCTGGCGATCCCGATATTCGGAATGTTTTTAGAAGCTTTGGGGAGGAAGGGGGAGACTACAAAAATAAGCCGGGGCTATCTGGCATTCAGCTTTTTTATTTGCCTGACCCAGACTTTTTTTTGCCGTCAATACGGGGAGGAAATCAACGTAATATGGAATGTAATAACCGGGGTCTATGTTACTTACCTTCTCTTTTACGAAGTTTTATATTTCCATCTTTGGAAAAGGCAGAGGACTAAAGTCCTTAAAACTCAAGTCCTCGGGACTATAGTCCCAGGAAGCAATGCCGGCAAGGCTCCGGACCTGCCTATCGACAACATTCTGATTGGTATGGTGATATGCTACTTATGCGGGGTTTTTGACATTCTGTACAATACGATTTTAAAAAACAATGTCTCTCTTTTTTCATACAGTGTAATTGTGGTTTACGTCGGGATGGTCTTTACCTTGTCGCGGCGATTCAGCGATATGTATCAGCAGCTTGAAAAATCCAACACCATGCTGGAAATGGCGGTTCAGGAGCGCACGGTGGAGTTGGAAAAACAAACCGAAATAGCCATTCAGGCAAATCGGGCCAAGAGCCAGTTTCTTGCCACAATGAGCCATGAGATACGTACCCCTTTGAACGCGGTGATCGGCCTGTCGGAGATTGAACTGCGCAAAAATCTGCATGAGTCCAGCAGGGACAACATTGTGCAGATTTACCAATCAGGTTCGTCCCTTCTGGGGATCATCAATGACATTCTGGACATTTCAAAAATTGAAGCAAAAAGCTTTGAGCTTATTCCGGTTGAATACGAAACCGCGTCGCTCTTAAGCGACACTGTTATGCTAAACAGGGTACGTATCGCCTCAAAGCCGATTGTCTTTGCCCTGGAAATAAGCGGGGATTTCCCCCTGATGCTCGTGGGGGATGAACTGCGGATTAAAGAGGTACTGAATAANCTTCTTTCAAACGCGATTAAGTATACTAAGGAAGGAAGCGTTACTCTGAGCGTCGCGTGGGAGAGTCTTTCCGGGCGGGAGAATGAAGNGNTGNTNCGTTTTNNTGTGCGGGATACCGGCATAGGTATACGCAAAGAAGACATATGGAAACTTTTTTCCGGGTACACCCAGCTTGACACAAGGGCGAACCGGTACATTGAGGGGACGGGCCTGGGCCTTGAAATTACCAAAAAACTTGTGGAGATGATGGGCGGCAGCATCGCTGTTGAAAGCGAATACGGCTCTGGCTCTGTTTTTACGGTGGAGATTATTCAGGGTATTGCGGATTATAAGCCAATCGGGGAAGAAACAGCCGATAAATTGAGGAGCTTCAATTACACGGCAGACATGAAAGAAGATACCATTGCCCGCTCCTGGATGCCTTACGGCAAGGTATTGGTCGTGGACGATTTGCCGGTGAATCTTCAGATTGCGCGGGGGCTACTTGAACCTTACGGGCTTCTGGTGGACTCGACCGTGTCGGGGCAGGAAGCCATAGAAATGATCAAGGCGGAAAATCCCAGGTATGATCTTGTTTTAATGGATCATATGATGCCTGAGATGGACGGCATCGAAGCGGTCAGAATTATTAGAGAGGAGGCAGACAGCGAATACGGAAGAAATGTCCCCATTATCGCCCTCACTGCCAATGCCCTGGTGGGAAATTCGGAGATGTTTATGTCCAGAGGGTTTAACGGGTTTATCTCAAAACCCGTCAACATTTTTCAGCTTGACGAAGCTCTGAATAAATTTGTACGGGACAAAAGCAGAGAAGGGAATTCAGACAACGATTCCCCATTCCCTACTTCTTATTCTCCATTCCCCGACATCCCCGGCGTGGATGTAAAAAAAGGCATTGCTATGACTGGCGGCACGGAGAAGGGCTATAGGAATGTGCTGGCCATGCTAAGCAAAAACGTGGAAGAAAGGCTGCCGTTTTTTCAAGCGCCGCCGGAATCGGATACCCTGCCCATGTTTATCATTCAGGTACACTCTCTTAAAAGCTCGACCGCTTCTATCGGAGCCGCGGAAGTGTCGGCCAGAGCCGCGAAGCTTGAAGACGCGGGCAGGGCCGGGGATTTGGCCTTTATCCGGGAACACCTGGGCGATTTTTTTGAACGCCTGACGGCTCTGGCGGAAAACATCGGCATTGCCCTGCAAACTACATCGGAGGAGAACGACGCACAGGGCCTTCCGGCTGATAAATACCAGAAAACTGACATTTCAACTATCCGGCTTTTCCGCGAGCTGGCCGAATCCCTTAAATCCCGGAAAGTCTCTGAAATTAAGCGCATCATGAATGCGCTGGACAGGCAAGCGGCGGGTTCAAAGGCCAGGGAAGTTTTAGAGAGATTATCCGATCAGGTGTTAATGGCAGAATTCGACGATGCCATAAAAACCGTTGATGAATTGGTCGCAGCAAGCAAAGAGGAGTAAGCTATTGGAATAAAGCGCCCCTTTCCACGCAACGATGACTGAGGTAAAATCATCCCATGTTTGACAAGCTGACAGAAAAAATTTCCGATGCCTTTCGCTTTGTGGCCGGAAAATCCACAATCACCGAAAAGAACATTGACGACGCCGTAGAAGCCATCAAGATGGCCCTTCTTGAAGCGGATGTAAACCTGCGCGTAGTCCGCAGGTTTATAAACTCCACCGTTGAAGAAGCCAAAGGCGAAAAAGTTCTGCGCTCGGTTGATCCCGGCCAGCAGTTTATAAAGATCGTTCACGATAAGCTCGTTTCTTTTTTGGGAGAAACCGCAAAGGGCCCCGATGGCCGTTCCGCGCAGGAATTGAAATTAAAAGGGCCCGATACTATTTCGGTGGTGCTGATGCTTGGGCTTCAGGGTTCGGGGAAAACCACCAGTTCCGCCAAACTGGCTCTGCGCCTCAAAAAAGAGGGGCGAAAACCCCTGCTTGTGGCCTGCGACCTCATCCGCCCCGCCGCAGTGGAACAGTTGACGCTCCTGGCCGCTCAGATAGGTGTACCTGTTTACAAGGAGGAAGGGGCCAGCGATCCGGTAAAGGTTTTCCATGGTGCGCTTGACTGGGCAAAGAAAAACCTAATCGACACTTTGATTGTCGATACCACAGGCAGACTGCAAATTGACGAGCTCATGATGGATGAACTCGGCAGGCTCAAAGACACTGCAAAACCGGACGAGCTTCTCCTCGTGGCGGATGCCATGACCGGCCAATCCGCCGTGGATATCGCCAAAGCCTTTGATGAAA
>JGI20170J14366_1000294_pt1 | contig 19718 bp, 18 predicted proteins | sample TergutNc150P3_FD_14366 | JGI IMG/M metagenome (IMG submission 14366) | reverse complement strand
TATAAAATACTTATTTTTGTTCTTAATTCGGAATTTGGGCATATATTGGCGTAAAATTAAGATCATTATAATTATTTAACACTCATAAATTGATTCTGTCAAGAAAAATTGATTCTTCTTTGTATTACATATTTTTAAATAAGAGACGCTGTTTGGCGCTTTTCCAACCCTATTGTGGTTGTATCTCCGTGTCCCGGGTAAACCTTGATATTTTCATCCATTTCAAAAAGGCGCCGGAGGCTTTCGAAAAGAGCGGTTTCGCTGCCGCCGGGAAGGTCTGTGCGGCCGTAAGCGTAGTTAAAAAGGGTATCCCCTGAAAAAAGAACTCCCTCTTCCTTGTCCCAGAAGGCGGCGCTTCCCGGAGAATGACCGGGAAGATGAAGAACCGTCAAAGGACCCAAACTTGAACCTTCTTCGAGCAGAATTTCCGCAGGCGGTAAATCGCGCCAAAAGGCGTCAATAAACGCGGTGGAACCCATCGCGGCTCTTACGCTTACGGCATGGACTTTGTAGGCGTCCGGCCCCAAAGAAGACGCGTCCATGCGGTGAATGGCGATCTGCGGTTTTACCGGACTTAACTTTTCCATTAATTGGGGCACAGCGAAGATATGGTCAAAATGCCCGTGGGTGAGTAAAATATACCTTGGAACAAGATCAAGTTTATTAAGAACAGAAATGATTTTGTCCGCTTCATCTCCGGGATCGATGACTGCGGCTTCTTTATCATTTATGGGGTAAATCCAACAGTTTGTTTCGATTGCGCCGACTACTATATTGGTTACGTTTTTTTCAGGCATAGGAGGATATTAGCACGAAGTTTTCTTATTTTCTAGTCATTTTACTTATTGTCGCTTTTTGGTACGGAGTTGTTCCTTTAGCCGGAGCTGTTCTAAACCGCTACAGGTGGGGGCGTTTCAGAAAACGGTTTAACAATCTAAGGCTTAACTTCCTTTTAAATTATCCGCTGTACCGCCGTTTAAAAAACAAGGGCGGCATTTTTCGCTTTACCGGAGAAATTGATTCCATAACAGACGGACATACTTTATGGGTAAAAGGTGAAAACCTTACAATTCCGGTTTCATTAAAAAAAACCAAATGCTGGCTTTTGCCCGTACATGACGAAGAGGGGACACCCGAACCGCCCGAGAAAGTACGCTGGAACAATATTTCCACGCTTTCCGAGGGCATCAAGGTTTTTATCGGCGGGCAGTTAATAATGCAGGATAACAGGATGAGTTTTGTTTCCACAAAAGAAATGCCGCTTACCGTTATTTTTTACAATTGCCCCGATTCTTCTCTTACAGACGAAATAATCCGCTTTTCAAGAACGCAAAATGAATACTGGAACAGCATTACTCCGGTATCATTGGTAATCGGCGCTCTTTCTTTGGTTTGCGTCGCCGCCTACTTTTTAAACCGTCCCGCTTACCGCCTAACAATAATTACGGCGCTTGTAGCGGTTTTTATTCCGATCCTTCCGATGTTTCCGCCGGGCCTGCTGTTGACGCTTCTCTACCGCCGCATAACATGGCACGCCAGAAAGCTAAGATCATACCGTGACCTTATACGGCTTCCAATGTGTTATCTGAAAGAAGACGAAGGAAGCGCCATACTCGGCAGTACGGGAGAAAAGTACGGGTTTGTTAAAATAGATTCGCCTTCGGCCGCAGAAGAAAATACTCCGTTTCTTGTCCCCGAATACGACAAAGAGGAAAATCCCGAATGGCATTTTTTCGGCGTATTAACCCCGGAAAATTCTTTGCCGAAAAACTCATCTATCGACCCATTTGTAACTTTCGGCCTGCTGCACGGACATCCAAAACAGCTTGCGCCCCGTTACGCGGTTAGAGCGTATACAATGGAAGTACTCGCGTGGATTCTTCTATTAATCGGGATAACCATAAATATTGTTTTTATCTTTGTAATATTGTCGCTGCTTCGTATAGTTTAATAACTTCAGGCAAAGACCACTTCCGCCATTGCGGGGTTTTTACCTTTAATCTTAACCGCTCCATTTTTAGCGTCAACGGTAAAGACCGCTCCGTCTTCCCAACAGTCTTTAAGAATAAGGTCGGACAGCGGTGATTCCAGTTCTCTTTGAATTGTACGGCGCAAATGCCTGCCGCCGAATTTTTGATCCCATCCTTTCTCGACAAGGACTCGCTTCGCGGCTCCCGTTACCTTTAAGGAATAATTTTGTTCGGCAAGGCGGCGGGAAAGCTCGTTAATCTCAATATCAAAAATAGCGTCGATTTGTTTTTGCTCCAAAGGATTAAAAACGACTATTTCGTCTACCCTGTTGATAAACTCGGGGCTGAAAATACGGCGCATCTCGGACATTGCCTGCGTTTCAATTTCCGCGGCGCTTAAAAAAGAAGAACCGCTGGAAAAACCAAGGCGATTATCTTTGGAAATTTCACGCGCCCCGGCGTTACTCGTCATTATGATGATTGTATTGCGGAAGCTGATAGTATGGCCAAGGCTGTCCCTCAGTTCTCCTTCTTCCAACACTTGCAATAAAATGTTAAATACGTCGTAATGCGCTTTTTCGATCTCGTCAAACAAAACCACACGGTAGGGATTGCGCCTTATTTTTTCGGTTAACATTCCTCCCTCTTCATAGCCGATATAACCCGGAGGAGCGCCTACAAGACGGGAAGTGTTGTGCTTTTCCATATAGTCGGACATATCAATTCTTACAAGGCTGTCTTCGTTCGCGAAAAGATACTGCGCAAGTTTTTTCGCAAGATAGGTTTTTCCCACTCCCGTGGGCCCAAGGAAAATAAACGAGCCTAACGGACGGCGCGGAGAAGAAACCCCGGCCCTTGAGCGCCTGATGGCGGAAGCGACCCGGCTTACAGCCTCATCCTGGCCAATTATTGATTTGCGCAGTTCGTCCTCGATTAATAACATACGGCGCGATTCATTCTCTTCCATGTTCATAACGGGAATTCCCGTCGCTTCGGTTACAACACGGCGCACGTCTTCGTCTGTTACTTCAGGACGGTGATTTACGGACGATTGTTCCCACGCGATCTGCGCTTGCGCTAGGCGCGCCCTTAAATCCCGTACTTTATCGCGGACTTCGGCGGCGCGCTCATAATCCTGCACGCTTACAAGAGCGCTTTTCTCGTCACATAACGCCGCTATTTCCGCTTCAAGTCCGGTAATTTCAGGCGGCTCGTCTCTGGATTCAAGTTTTCTAAGAGCGCCGGCTTCGTCAAGAATATCAATTGCCTTATCCGGCATAAAGCGCCCCATTATATAACGCTGCGCCAATTTCGCGGAAAGAGTTACGGCGCTTTGCGTGTACTTAACAAGATGATGTTCCTCAAACTTTTTCTGAATACCGAAAAGGATTTCCAAAGTTTCATCATAACTTGGCTCTTCTACGGTTACAGGCTGAAAACGGCGTTCCAGAGCGGCGTCTTTTTCAAAATATTTGCGGTATTCGGACAAGGTTGTAGCGCCTATGCAGCGTATTTCGCCTCTGGAAAGCCCCGGCTTTAACATATTTGAAGCGTCAAGAGTGCCTTCTGCGCCTCCCGCCCCTATAATCGAGTGAATTTCGTCGATAAAAAGTATTATATTTCCCGCCTGATTTACCTCGCGGATTATTTTTTTAATTCGTTCCTCAAACTCGCCGCGGTATTTGGTTCCCGCTACAAGCATACCCATATCAAGCGAAAGTATGCGTTTGCCCATAAGAGCTTCCGGAACGGCTTCGCTTGCCAAAAGCTGGGCGATACCTTCCACAATGGCGGTCTTTCCCACTCCGGGCTCGCCGATTAAAACCGGGTTGTTCTTTGTACGCCTCGCCAGAATGCGAACCGCGCGGTTAATTTCCGCCTTGCGCCCGACAACAGGGTCCATCTTTCCCGCTCTGGCAAGGGCGGTAAGATCGCGCGAATAATTATCCAGAGTGGGAGTCAGCACAGGATATGCCGCCGGTTTTATCCTTGGAATATTTTCACCGCCGCGCCCCGCGTTAACAGGCACCCGTTCCCTTAAGCTGTAAGAATGAAATTTTTCTGCGGCAACATACTCGCCGTCGTTTTTATTATGCGGCCAACTGAACGTAGTCTGAATTATTACCCTCATCATGTCGGTATCAACGGCGCGCTGATTTAAATAAACCTGCACGCTTGAATCCTGCTCTTTCATTGCGGCAAAAAGCAAATGTTCGGTTCCAAGATAATCGCATCCCATTGACTTTGCTTCTTCCATAGCGATATCCAGCATATTCTTGGTACGTTTGGAAGGCGGCACTTCGCCTCGTATTATAAGGCCGGGAATCCGCGGTATTGAGCTTTCCAGAACATGCCTAAATTCGGGAAGGTCTATGCGAAGAAACATAAGCGCCTTGCAGGCAGTTCCTCCGCCGTCTTTTAGCATGGCGATAATTATATGCTCGGGCAAAAGCTGGTCGGAACTGAACCTTTTCGCTTCTTCCTGTGCATTTGTTGAAAGAAGCCGCTGTACCCGTTGAGTTAATCCCTTAAACAAAAATGAACCCCTTGTTATGCTGTTTACTTAAGTATAGGGGATAATCAGGCTTTTTTCAATATTTAAGGTATCTTGACTATATCCCCGGTACGCGCTCCGGCGCGGGAGAACCAGCCTTGCGGAACTTCAAGGGCATAGCGGGCTGAACGGCTTGAGAGGACGGAACTTGTATCATGGGGATACATATCCTTTATATCAATAATCCTGCCGTCATAGGCAATAAAAGCGATTGAAAGCGGTATATAGGTATTTTTCATCCAAAAAGACAGTACATGATCGTATTCAAAAACAAAGAGCATCCCCTCCCCGTCCGGCAGTTTTTTACGAAACATAAGGCCGTTGTTGCGTTCTTCCTGAGTACCGGCAATCTCCGCCTTTACAACGGCAACCTTCTGTCCGTCCCTTTCAATGGAAATTTCCTTTACCGGAAGTTTTTGCCTTGAACAAGAAACCACGGAGGATAAAAGACAAATTAAAATGACGCATAGCGGGAAAGAAAAACGGCTTTTAAAAATCATTCAGGAAATCCTGCCTAAGTTTGACCTGTCCCGATTCAATTAAGCCGGATTCATTTATGATGTCGGTAAAGACTTTTTTATCAATGTATTTTACTGTTAACGGTCTTTCAATTGATATTCTGGTATCATCCGTTTCCCAAACAGCCTCGGAAGGATCAAGGTATGTAGGCTGTCCGTATTTCCCTACAAATTGGGTAAAGACGGAATAATGGTCTATTATGTCGGTATTAAGCGAAAAAGCCATTATAAACACAGACTCGTCCCTTAACTGGAAAAAAGCGCGTTTGATAAATAACGAACCTGTAGTTTCCACAAGGCTCTGGTTTCTGACAGGCAGAAAAGATACGTCTCTGTCGCCCCTGAAATTAAAATAATCGTCGCTAATAAGATTAGCCTTTAAATCATCAATGCCCATTCCCAAAGCCAGATTGCGGAATTGACGCGGCAGCTCGTTTGCCAACTCGCCCGCTTCCTGAGCGTAAATGCCCGCCGTAAACATGAGAAAAACAGCAAAAATAATTATCCCTTTCCGGCTCATCATATTAATTATCGGTTACTTATGGCTTTATAACATGGGTTTTTTTGTAAGACGCGATTTTTCCAACTGCTGCATTTTACGGTAGTACGCGTTTTGCCTTAGTATCTCATTTATATCTTTTATATATAGTTTGTCGTTTATTATCTGTAAACCGGGGGTTTCCATAAGTTTTCTTGAATATACCGTGCCGTCATGCTGAGAAAGACCTACCATAGTAATCAGTTCTTTTACCCCAAAATCAAAGGAAAAAGCGGTCATTTCATTCATATCCATCTTCTTTTTCTCAATATGGGTCTGCATTAAATCGAACATCCGTCCAAGAGGATCGGATATCTTTGTATTCGCCAGTTGTTTGTAAAGAAGCCATATCCGCTCGGACAACAGGGTTGTAAGGCGCGCTATAAGCTGAGGCTGCGTCTGGATCATCTGCTGAAAATTGGCGCGGGTAACAGTCATAAGCTGACATTCTTCAAAAGCGACGGCTCCCGCCGCCCTCGGCTTGGATTCCAAAAGCGCCATTTCCCCGAAAATATCGCCTGCTTTTAATACCGCGAGCAGTATCTCGTTATTTTCGGTAATTTTTATTATTTTTACCGAACCTTTTTGAATGATAAAAAGCTCTTCCCCCGGCTCGCCTTCAAAGAAAATTACATCGTCTTTAGAATAGATGCGTATCACTTCATCAGGCTTGAATTCTTTTGGGGGCTTTTTAACATAAGGGGCGATTTTTTTCATTCTTTCGTGCGCGATCTTAATATTAAATCCTTTTGGGCAGAATTTTACATATTTAAGATAGGCGTAAATAGCCTGATTATACAGGTTGTGCTTGGCGTAATATTCGGCAACGTTAAAAAGATGGCTTGGGGCTTCTTCGGCGGCGACATTTTTTAAGGTAAGCCTTGTAAGGGCTTCGTCAAGAAAACGCATCCGTTTTGAAAACTGCATGATTATTTTCATAGCTACAGGCGCGTTACTTTGGATAAGCTGGCTAAACTGGTCTTTTAATACGGAAATAAGGGTTACGTCGGTCAGCGCCTGAGCGGTTTCAATGTGGCTATGCCCGGACATTGTGGAAACAACGCCGAAAAAGTCGCCGGGGTTCAGAATATCCCCCTGTTCCTCCGCTACAATCTGAACTTCTTTGGAAAGTTTTACCTTCCCCGAACGAACTATAAAAAATCTGTCCGCATTCCTCTTACCTTCCACAATGATATACGAATCTTTTGCGAAATTTACAAAAGTAAGTTGCAGCGGCGCGGCCATTTTCCCCCTCTTTTACCGTACAAAGACAGTATATTAATTATGTCGTCATATTGTCAACCTTTCTATACTTGTAAAAAATTATCTATATAGTAGCATTTTCTGCCGATAATAGAAGTAATACCATGAATAAACGGATAAATTTTGAAGATACAATTTTTATACTTAATGTCAGAATAAGGATGATTCGGGATCTTTTAAGACTTGATACGGATACAGGCCTTTTCCTGCATCAGACCATGAAAGATCTGGAATTTATCAATTCCATGTTGGATATGCTGTCCGAAAAGTTCCTTACCAACATTAAATTTATGGACAGAGAAACGGAAGCGGACAACCTTTCGGACGCCGAATGGCAGTTTAGCCAAATAATAAATGAAGTGTCAAACAACTCAAGCCCTTTTTCCCCCGTACTCCTTTCCGAAACGCAGGTTTGGATTGATAAATTCAGAAAAGACAGCGCAAAAAGGCAAAAACAGATAGAAGAAGCAAATATTCCCCTTGGACAGGCTGTAAAAGAACCGGTAGTAAGCAACGCGGAGTTAAACGGGCTTTTGAGCGTCGAGTGAGAATTACAGGCGGAACACTGCTGGGAAGAACAATTGAAGTTCCCGCCGGGATTATCCGGCCCAGCATGGATAAAATGCGCGAATCTGTATTTGCCTGCCTTGGAGATTTATCCGGCCTTTCTTTCCTTGATATTTTTTCAGGTTCCGGCATTATCGCTATTGAGGCCGCCTCTCGGGGCGCGTCGTACATAGAAGCTGTTGAACAGGATAAATTAAAACGAAAGACTCTTTTGGATAATGTTTCAATAGCTCCTGTTCGGATTAACTGCCGTTTTATGCCCGCCGAACTGTATGTAAAACGGGCAAAAAAAACCTTTGACATCATCTTCCTGGACCCGCCCTTTCCCTATCAATATAAATGGGAATTAACCGCAAATATCGCGTTTTCCCCTCTTTCGGCCTCCGGAAGCAGGCTTTTAATCCACCGCCCTCGCGAAGACGCGCAAAAAACGGATATTCAACACCTTGAAAAGACAGATTCCCGCGAATACGGCAGATCTGTCGTTGATTTCTATTTAGTACAAAAATAACTAAAAAATATATAAAAAAAACCGCTTGCGTTTTTTTAAAAAACAACAGATAATAAATATAAGTAAGAAAATATGGATATAAAAAAAGAATTTGAAAGATTTAAAGATCAAGGTTCTTTCCTAAAGGTAACTTCTTCCACGCCGGTAGAAAGCTCGCAAAAAGCCGCGCTGAACCGCAAGGGTAACCAGATGTTCAACGACGGGAATGTTGAAGCGGCGAAAAAGGTCTTTCTTACCACAAAATATTCAGACGGGCTTTCCAGGGTAGGTGATTATTTTAAATCACAAAACAGGCCCCTTGAAGCGCTGCAAATGTACTGGCTCGCGCCGGATCGCACAAAGTCCGAGCCGTTGATAGAGCAGCTAGCGTCATTATTACAGGGCCTTGTCGCTGAAGACAAGGAAAAAGATGTTATTCTGGAAGGACAGGAACAGCATGATTGATGAAATTCCCCCAACGGAACCTTATAAAATATCTGAAATTTCCAAAGCCGGGTATCAACTCCTAAAAGAAAATAAAATTGACGAGGCCATAGACTGTTTTACAAAAATCCTTTTGATGGACGAAAATAACAATTACGCGCTTGTAGGACTTGGAGACGCTATGCGCAAACAGGGGACGATTCACGAGGCGGTAAAATTTTATCAAAGATGCCTTTCCAACCACCCCGGCAACAACTACGCTCTTTTCGGGCTTGCGGATTGTTACAAAGCCATGAACCAGTACAAAAAAGCTATTGAAATATGGGAACAGTATCTGGTTCATGACGATAAAAATATCACGGTTCTTACAAGAATAGCGGACGCTTACAGGAAAGTGCGCGATTTCGCCAATTCCAAAAATATCTATATGAGGGTTTTGGAAATGGAAAATACAAACCCCTACGCCATAATCGGTTTGGGACATCTTCATTATGACTTTAAGGAATATAAAGAGGCGCTTTATTACTGGGAAAGGATGCTGGAAATTAACAGCAATAATGTGGATATCCGCGTTCTTACTTCCATAGGCAACTGCCACAGAAAATTAAAAACATTTAGCGAAGGCATACCGTTTTTTGAGGCGGCTCTAAAAAGGGAAAGGAACAATTTTTACGCCCTCTTCGGGCTTGCCGATTGCTACAGAGGCTTGAACCAGATTATCACTTCACTAAAGTATTGGAATTTGATTCTAGAGCAAGACCCCAGAAACAAGATGATCCTGACGCGCATGGGGGACGCTTACCGCAACCTGAATGATTATGATAAAGCCAAAGAGTACTATGAAAAGGCGTTAAATATTGAATTCGACACCTACGCGGTAATGGGATTGGCGTTAATTGCGAAAGAACAGGGTAAATATGAAGAATCCATTACCTCTTTCAAACGGCTGATCCAGCAGGATTCCAGAAACTACCGCCTTTATATAGAACTTTCCGATTGTTATCTGAAATCCGGCGACCGCCGCAAGGCCGTCGAAACCCTTGAGGGGTTCCAAAAACTCGGAATTAAAAACCAGTCAATTAATGAAATGCTGGAACGTATTTAAAACAGATGGACACAAATCCGGTATCCCTAGCGGGGCTTCTTCCGGCGGAACTTGAAAACCTGCTCCTTCCCCTGCCGCGAATGCGCGCCTCCCAAATATACAAATGGATAGTCCGCGGAGTTTCAGATTTTGATCAAATGACAGACCTGCCTTCTTCTTTGCGTGAAGAGATGAAAAGCCGTTTCCGGCTTTATTCCGGTAAAGTTGACGGCTGTCATGAAGACAAAGCCGCCTTAAAAACAGTTGTCGCGCTGGAAGACGGCTTAAAGATTGAGTCAGTTCTTTTAAGAGACGGAAAATCGCGCTTTACGGCGTGCCTTTCTACCCAAGCCGGCTGTCCTGCGGGGTGCGTATTCTGCAAAACAGGCAGTCTGGGCTTTTCCCGCAATCTTTCAGTCGCCGAAATAGTGGAACAATTTTTATTTTTGCGGATCATTGCTTTTAAAGAGGCAGACGGTAAAAGCGGGCACGGCATTGATAACATCGTAATTATGGGCATGGGAGAGCCATTATTAAACCTTGAGGAACTGCGGAAGGCCATTACCTTTTTTTCAGACCCTGCAGGAATTAATTTTTCAAAACGAAGGATTACGGTATCCCCCTGCGGCATCTGCGGCGGCCTTTTTGATCTTGCGGATAACGGCCCATATATCCGGCTTGCCCTTTCGCTTGTAACGGCGGACGAGCCGCTGCGCCAACAGCTTATGCCCATTGCCGCCGCCAACCCACTTGAAAAAGTAAAACAAGCTCTTTCCGCATTTCAAAGTAAAAGCGGCGGGCGCGTTACTCTGGAACTTCCTCTGCTCGGCGGCGTTAACACCCGCGGCAAAGACGCCGTTGCGATAGCGCAATTCGCAAAAGGCATAGATACCGTAATAAACATAATCCCGTGGAATCCCGCCGCAGGCCTTGAATTTGAAGGCAAGCCCCTGCGTGAACCTGAAAAAAGAGAGACGGAAGAATTTGTAAAACAGCTTGAAAGCCTGGGGTTAAAAGTTACCATGCGCCATCGAAAAGGAAGAAGCGTAATGGGAGCCTGCGGACAGCTTGGCGTAATTGATAAAGATACAAATTAATAGTTCGTGGTAAAAAAATCTTCTTATCCTAAAAACCGCGAGAAAACCGCCTGAAAGGCGCCGATTAAGAAGCCCAATATTCCGCCGAAGATATTTATCCACTTGAACTGATCCGCCATTACATCAAGAATTATCCGCTCTACTCTCAGCATATCCAATGAATCGATCCTTTCGGCAACAAGGGCTTTTATGTTAACTGATGATAATATGTTTTCAATCTGACCGTCAGCGGCGGACATTAATTTCTCAAATAAAAAATCGTCTAGCTTTTTTTTGCCGTCCGTGTTTATGTTAAAAAGCGCCGTTATATTTTTTTGTCCGCCAATCATTTCACCAAATGACGATGAAACCGTACTTAAAAGCAAATCTTTAATTTTACCGTCACGCAAAAGGTCTTCTGTATTCGCTATAAGCTCTTCGATAATTTCAGGCATTTTTTCCCGCAAGGTTAAATCATACTGGCCGGCGGCAAGAAAAATACGCTGTAAAGTATTTAACTGAAGAAAAATTTGAGTTAAAAAAACACGTCCTCTTGCCTGCAGTTCGCGGCGGATTTCTTCGCGGTTAAGAAAATCAATAAAATTGCGGGTAATAGAAGGATAAAGCGTTTCAAACACGCCTGTAATTCTTTGGGCAAGTACATTTTCACGGCCTTCAAGCAGATCGTTCGGCGTCCTGCTTAAAAAATTTTCGGTAAATAACGAAAGCGCTTTTTTAATCTGTTCACGGACATCGCCTCGGGCAAGGCGCAGGCGTAAGATTTCGGGCGTTAAGAGTTCCTTTTCCACCATTGCGCCTATGCTTTGCGCAAGCCTGTGCCTCTGTTTCGGAAGAATGCCGGGCGTAAACGGCAGTTTTATGCCCAGAAAACGGATTTCCTTAAGCGGGCGGAAAAGCATCCTTATAGCGATGACATTTGTAACAAAACCGATAACAGCGCCGGCGGCAGGAGGAACCGTAAAAAGAAGTACCGTATTCACCTGCTCATGGACTCCGAAGCGGTTTTTGCCTGATTTTCATTGTTATAAATATTCATAACTTCTTCCTTAAGCCAGCCATGCTGATTTCCTTCGATTAAGACCCATGAAGTAAAAACATCAGCGTTTTTAATTGTCTGACGCCTTAATATCTTTACCAAAGAACCGCGCCTAAGATATCCGGTAGAAGCGCTGTCTTCGTTTGGGTCGGATAAAACGTGCGTAAAAGATTCCGTTATTACGCCGAACCCGATGTAGTCTTTTGAAAATGGAGATGTAACGGGCGGAACTACAGACGTTTCTTCTTTCTTTACCGTACATGTACAAAGAGTAAGCAATAAAAGCAATTGACCAAGTATATGTATCGCTGTTATTCTCATACTTAATGAAAAATATAGCCGTTTTAACGGTTTTAGTCATTATATCCGGCGTATATTCTTACGCACAAGAAAACGAGAAAATTTATTGTTTTTCGCTGGGACCGCAGTTTGGCTTTGTCTACGGACAGGCTAAGGAGTATGTCTATTCTGTGCCGGGAGATACAAAGAACGATTTACTAAGCGAGCTTCTTTGGGACACAAAACCTGTTTTTTATTACGGCATACGGGCGGAATTCAGCCGCATTGACTTAATGGAAGCGCCCGGTTTCTTTTCCTCATTTTCTTTTAAAGCCGGATTTCCGGCTGATTCTGGCGTTATGGAAGACCGTGACTGGCAATCAATAGAAAACAGTAACCTTACCCGTTTTTCAAGACATACAAACAGAACCAATGTGTTTATTAAGATGGATGTCTCGGTTGGCGCATCATTTCCGGTAGAATCATTGTTTTACCTAAAACCCTTTCTTGGCGGTTCATGGATGCATTTTACTTTTTCCGGAAGAAACGGTTATGGTATATACGCAAGGGAAAAAAGTCCCGGTACAGACACATACTTTCCGATTAATGATAACCCTATTAAACATAATTTTTCAGGGGAAAAAGTTATCCGCTACCAACAGGACTGGCTGCTTTTAGCCATAGGCTTTTCAGCCGGCACAAAAATCTTTTACCCTTTTTCCTTTGATATTTCTTTTCAGATAAGCCCCCTTACCTATTGCGTGTCAACAGATAATCATTATGGCAGAAATACAGTCTTTAAAGATTTTACAAGCTTTGGGCTTTTTCTTGAACCTTCATTCAAGATGTCTTATGTTGTAAAACCGGCGGAATTATCACTTGGATTGAGTTACAGATATATAGGGAAAACCAAAGGAAAATCGTACATAAATGAAAAGAACACAGGTTTCTCCCTTGGGAAAAATAAAGCGGGGGCGGGTCTTTCAATGTGGGATTATAACCTTCTTGTCAGCTTCCGCCTGTAAATTACAGGAACAACGCGTCCGGGAAGAGAAAATGCAATAAGGCAACGATCATTAAGCCAAACCCGACGGCTTTGCGGAATCTTAAAAGGCTTATGCCGAAACGGTCCAACGCTCCCGGATTTTCAGGAGCCACTGAAATATCCTGACGGTAAATTCCAAAGATCAATATTATACCGGCAATAATACCGGCGGCAGACGGTATAAGATCACCTAAAAGAATGATTTTATCCATTGTCGGTGAAAGCAGTTTTAATATTCCCGTAACCGCGCATAAAATACCCAAAACAAGGTGAAAAGTAGGGGTATTCAGGGAAAAACGTATGCTTTTTCCAATGGAATCCGCCGCGTTATCTTCCGATTCTTCGCCTTCGTTTCCGGCGAAGAGGATATACCCGCTCAGGCCGTTACATAGGATCGATAAAAAATACAATTGTATCATATTACAAACATACCAAATAAAACAAATTTAGTCAAACCTATTTTTCACATTAAAACTTGTTAAAACTGAAGTTTTTACAAGTTTTGATACTTACTCGGGTTTATATTTTATCTGCAATGCGTTCTTTTCTGACTGTAGAATTATCAATTGTTCAGGCGAATCAAAAGGAACGGCAAAACGGTATTCTTCTACAGGTTCCATGCTGAAAAAAATACGGTGGTAAAAAACAGGGGTATCTTCGTTTTCAACGCCGCCGCTGACAGGAACGGATACGGCGATATCGACAGCGCCTGTATAAGCGTTACCGGAGTTCTTTTTTACGGCTTTTGTCAGCACTACAATAGTAGCGCCCTCATACCGGGTGCCTTTTATCTCAATACCGTTCCCTTCCAATGAGTATGAACCGCCGAATTTATTCATTAATGTGACAAAAATTATCATGACGCACATCAATATAATCGAAAAAAACACGGTAGCCCTTGGTTTATCGGCAATAAGCGGTCTTAACAGATTAAAGCCGCTGCCGGTCTTTTTTGGGGCATAAAGGTCTTTTACGGCCTGCGGAGCTTTTTCCAGCCTTCGCTCGCGGTTGTAATAAAATACAAGATTTTCCTCGGCGGCGGGATTTGGACCGTCGGGTTTGCTGAGTTTATAATTAGCGTTCGGCCTGGTTTTTTTATTTTCTTCCGTCATAGGGGGCCGCCTATAAACTTGTCGGTTCTCCACCAAAGAAGTTTTACGTTAAAATTATCCGCAAACATAGCGCAGAGAATGCCGTCAGGCGAAAGAAAGAAGTCATTATAACGCAGTTCATCAATAAAAAAATTAAGATATACCCGGCGCTGTTCTCGGGAATTGGAATCTACAAAAAGAACGGAAAAGCCTGTTTCTACCGGAAAGTAAAGAAGGGCTTTGCCTCCACGCATAACGCCCATCATGGAATAAAACACCTTAATTCCGGCGGAACGGCTGTTTTCGGAAATTTCAAAAAGCGGGACTTCAATTGAACCTGAATAAGTTCCGTCTTCAACATCAAGAATCCATATAACGGAGCTGACAGGCTCAGGGCCGGTACGTGTATTTGTCAATTGATCAAAGGTATCCCGGCTGTAGTCCGCTTTAATAAAAATTCTCCGTGAATCGGGAGCGGCAGCGATATTGTCTACGGTTGTTATAGCCTGAGGCCAGTCGGGTAAAGACGGAATAGCGTCGGAAGCGATTTTAACAAGGAAAAGAGGCATTCCTGCCGAATTAAACCAGTATATATTCCAGCCGTCGGGAATCCGGCAGATAACGGCAAGCTCGTCCCTTGCCGAAGTAGTAAGTCCTACAATTCTGGGGAAAGGACTGCCTCCGATTCCCTCCCGCCCAAGGTAGTTAATAAAACGGCCGTCCTGATCAAAATGAAGAATTACCCCGTCCAGAACAGCTTTGCTTTCCTGATCGGTACGGTGCGCCTGCTCGGCCAGTCTGTCTTCGGCAAAAATATGCCTGCGGGAATCCACGGTAATCCAGCCGGGCGCCTCAAGCGGATAGGTATACGCCCACCTTGTCGTCTGTTCTTCTCCTGTAATATTTGTTTTCAGGGTAACCGGAGCGGGATTTGTTTCCTCGTTATATATCATAAACAGTAAATCGCCGTATGAGTTATATCTGACTATTTTTCCGGCGTTCCCGTCGGCAATGTAAAACAGGCCTTCCCTCATTGTAAAACCGGTACGCCTTATACCCATATCTCCTTCCAGTTTGTAAAGGGCAATTTGATCTTCCATAGGGCCTATTTCCAGTGAAAAAAGTTCCTCCCTTTCCACAGAACCGACCGATTTGTTTCTACAGGCGCATATAAAAGCAAGCGCTGATATAAGCAAAAAACATTTGAATAATTTTAACGGCATATTATCTTCAAAATCCCTCTTTTTCTACCATTTGTCAACACTCAGGCCTGACTGTTGTTAGTATATCAAATTAATATTATAATAAACANAATGACAGGCGTAAATTTAAAATTTTACATTAAAATTGGGCGTATTTTTATTATATTATCATTAATCTTCCCCGCTTTGCTGTTTTACGGCTGCGCCGGATTGGCGGCTTCGGCGCAGGAATATTATTCAATCGGCATGGCGTATTACGAGCTTGGAAAATACGAAGAAGCCGAATTATGGCTGACCCGCGCGAAACAGGCCGACAAGACAATGACAGCGTCGCAGTACAATCTTGGAAGGATAGCGTTTGAGACTCAAAGGTACGAAGAAGCGGCTAAACATTTTGAAGATATCCTGAAAAAAGACCCGGACAACATACTTGCTCTAAGGGCGGCCGCTTTTACAAGAATTAAAATGGGCAGTTTTGAAAAGGCCGAAAAACATTACGGCAAATTATTGGCGCTTGTGCCGGAAAGCGCCGACGACGGCTACAATCACGCTCTTGTGTTATTCGCAATGGAACAATATGACAAAGCCGAAGAAGTAATAGAAAAATATCCTTTTTCCCTTCAGGACAACAGTGATTTACTGCTGCTCTATGCCCGCACTCAAAGCGCCCTTAATAAAATAGAAGCGATTGACAATTACGCCAAATGGCTTAACGGCAATTCCGACAAGAAAGTAAGATACGAATACGCGCAGCTTTTGGAAAAACAAGGGTTGTACGCTAGAGCGCTTGAAGAATACCGCGCGGTTTTATCGGATTCCGTCTCCACGGACGAAAGTTTTAAAAAATCAAACGTCCGTTTCTCGCTCGCCCGCCTGCTGTTGACAGCCGACGCGTCAAGCGGCGAGGGGATTACAGAAATGGAAAAGGCCGTCACCGAAGGTTATGATAATATTGAAGAAGTCGATAAATTACAGAAAAACACAAAAGTAAGCGCCGCAAACAGGGATAAACTGAGAAATATTATCAATAATATGCAGCGCGCGGCGGAAGCGAATAAGAAATAAAGCAAAACGCCCTGTCAGAAACTAACCTTTAGGGTAGTTCCGATTAAAATGTCTACGGTATATGTTTCGACCGTTGTTTCTTCGGTGAACCTTAATTTTACAAAGCTTGTTAAATTTAATCTTCCCAAAATCCTGATTATAGTTTCATGGCCAAGTGAACACATGACACGAAAATTATCTTCCGTCTGCTCAAACGCCAATTCAAGGCTTTCTTTTCTAAAATGCTCATAATCTGATTTTAATAATGTTGACAGGTTAAGCCACGAATCCTGTTTTGCCGCCTTTTCGGCAATCCAGTTATAAAAAACACCTATAAGACTTTTTTTAATGGGCACCGTCCAGTCTAAAACGGCGCTTTCCAGCCACAGCCCGTTATTTCGCAAAGTAAGCGTATTAGCGAAATTCAAAACGCCGCCTTCAAACCCGTGAAAAGACGCGCCGGCGGCGGATTGAATTCTCCATGAAACATCTTCTCCTCGCGGAATAATTACCGCCGTCTCCAGCAAATGGGTAAATTCGTCGCTTTTATAAAACTTAAAAAGCGGAAGGTATCCGAAAGCGCCGAACATATTTACGGCTGAAAAGCCAAGAGAGGCGCCAATATTTAACATATCGGATCTGGTATCCATTTTTTGCTCAATGATTCTTTCCAGCCGCAAAGAAGCGCTTGAAGGAACAACAAAGGCGGCCGGTGTGTAAACAGACGGAAAATTCGCCCTTACGCTGAAATGGTCGTTAAATGCCATATACCGTGTAATATCAAAAGAAGATGAATTGTAATAACTTTTATCCATAGCGTCGTTTATATTATAAGCAAAAAGCGAATAACCGGGGATTGACGCCCATAACGGAAGAAAATCATTAATACTTTCAATTAATTTACCGCTGTCCTCTGATACATCCCTTCCCCAAAAATTAACCTGTTTTTTAAACATACGCCCCGCCCTGAAGTTATATCTTGTCTTTCTCAATGAGACGGGAACGTCAAGAAAAGCAGAATGTTCAAGACTGGTAACAGTGTTTATCATGGTAGAATTTGTGTTTCCTTCCAGAGTAAGAACGGCTCCTACCGGCTTTGTTCCTTCTGTAAGGATTATTTTTGCGGAAGTTTTTCTGCTCTTGGCGTCTTTTCCGCTGTCGGGAATCATCTGTCCCCATGTCCTCGCCCAAATACCGGCGTAATTTTCATTTTCTTCTATTTTTTCATTTTCTATCCACGCCGCACTGCCGTTTATGTCAACAGAAGGGAATATATCCCTTTCCGGTTTATATCCCAGACCGAGAGTCCATTTACGCTCCAACCCGAAATAATCATAATTCGCGCTTGTGTCTATTTTAGAATAAAAAAGAGATGAATAACCTGCACTAAAATCATGTTTCGCGTTTTTTTCAAACGGAGATGCATAAAAAGTTTCCTGAACGGAAAACAAATCCCATTCGCGTGAAATTCCGTGATCCGCGCTCCACAAAAAATCATCTTTTGTCACTGTATAAAACAAATTTCCGTTTAATTTTGCCCCCAAAACCGAGATTTCCGCCCCTGTCCTGTGCGCCACGCTTCCCTCCGTATCCAATTCCCTGTTCACGGGGTCTGTGCGGAATTCAGACTCAACCGAAGTTGAAATTAAAAAATCGGATAACACCTGCGTTTCATTTAACGAAAGCAATGTTCCGCTTTTTTTATATTCAAAAGCGGTTCCGGCGTTTATTCTGTAAGTCATTGCCGCGTCTTCAAGTATAATTTCATCTATGCTGATACTGTCATCAACAAGCGTCCCGGTTCCTGACGGGTTCGGGTTTACTAAAACGGCGACATAGCCCGATTTTCCCTCAAGTTTATCTCGCCGCAAAGCGCGCGGCGTATAATGCGGTTTTATACCCGGCACATCAACGCCGTCCACGCTTATTCCGGTATTATTCCCGGTATAGCGGATTGTAACTTTGGACCACTCCCCTTCTCTGAACTTGCTTAACGGAATACAAGCCTCTAACTGCGGCTGTAAGATTGATTCAGGCCCTGAAGCCGAGATAAAACTCAATGTACCGTTATTATTTTTGGGACCTTTTACAAAAAACGACAGGGAACGGTAATTGGCTAACGGCAGTTCCCCTATTCTCCCGTCAATACCGGCGGAAATTCCCGGCTTCATTTTTTCCCAACCAATTTTTAATACCCTCTGCGTTCCGTTTACCGAATGAAGCCTTTTAATAATATCGCCGTACGCCGCTTCCAGAAGATTACCGCTGTCAGTTGTTTCCAATGCCGTTACCATGTTACTTGTTAAAGTAAAATCACCGGTTCCGCTTATTGTATTTGTATTTCCGTCAAAAGTTACCGGTCTGAATGCCGAGCCCCGTACAATTGGCGGAGAAAGAATTACAGCGCCTGTTATTTTTTCCCCAATAATACCGTTACTTACCGCTATTACGCGCAAATACTTGGCGTCCGCAAGCTTCAATCTTTTTTCTTCTGTTATCTTAAAAGTCTTTCCTCTTAAACTGTTATCAAGCGCAATGACGTTATCTGAAAAAAGTTTTTCTTCCCAAACAAGCGACGAATTTTCGTCATACGCGAAATCATTCCCTGAAAGTGAGCCAATTTGAATAATAATTTCAATATTAGAAAGGCTAGAAACGGTATTTTTGTCAAAGCCGTAAAGCCTGAAAGGGATTTCTATTTCTGCGGCGCGTGAAATAATATCGGCGTTATACCCAAGCGGAACCTGAAAACCTGCCCATTTTTCCGTGTCATTAAGAGTAAACTCCATCGCCAATGATTGGGTGCTTGTAAGTTCCGGGTCTTTTACGGGATACGGCTTGTTAAGTCCCTGAATAACATTTGCCCCATTCCAGTCAATAGACATTAATGTAGAGCCTGTGACTTTATTGTTGTAATAATTCCTGTAGGTTAAATTCGCGCGGTTTGATAATTCAAGATTTGAAAATAAAGGTGTGGGAACTGTGTTTGATTCAGGCGGATTTGAAATAAAAGATGTTTCAGGCGGAAGCGGCAATACGGTCTCATGCCCTTCCATGCCCGCCGCCCTGTAAAGACCGGTAGTGTCATTTTGATCAAGGGCGAAACCGGCGGTTATTTGCGCTTTCAAGTTATCATAATCCCATGCTGTTTTCGCGCTTAATCCCACAGTACCGGGGCTTGACGAGCCTTCCTCTGTAAATGAGGAGCCCGTAACATTCCAGCGGACACCAATAGCCGCCTGGGCCGAAAACGGGCTTTCTTTTTTTTGATATACAACCCCAATACCGGAGGCAATGCTTCCAAGCCGTGTTTCCTCGCTTCGTTTCAAGTACGTTATGCGAATTAACTCATTCTTTCCGGCAGGCCCGTTAAGTGTCACCTCTCCCGAAGAAGGATTAAAGCTGAAATTAGTATCCATAATTCCGCTCCGCCAAACCTGTATGGAACCGGGGACTACATCCGTGCCTATCTGAAAAGAACCAACGCCTCCGAAAT
>JGI20170J14366_1000292_pt1 | contig 19744 bp, 16 predicted proteins | sample TergutNc150P3_FD_14366 | JGI IMG/M metagenome (IMG submission 14366) | reverse complement strand
GACAGTCATACTTGGCTTTGGATTGGGGTATGCGGCGCAGGCTGCCGCAGAATTGGGACAGATCATCATTATTGTTGAAAAATACGGAAACCTTCTGCTCAGGGCGTTTGAATTGCGGGATTTTTCTGATTTTCTTTGCAAGAACAGGATAATTTTTGTAATCGGCGGTTCAGGAGACGGAATTATCAACGCCCTTTCCATAGCCGGTGAACTTGAGGAAAAAAACTCATCCGGCAGTGAAAAACCCTGTGTTATCCGCAACAGAGCGCTTGTCGATCTTGACAAGGAGTGGTACGGGGCGGTGGAAGAAAAAATCCGCACATGGTCAATGAAAGACGATGTAAACGCCGCCACTTTAAAACGTTTCGGGAAGCGGTGGGTGCGCAACTTTTCACGTAACATGAGCGCAATCCGCGATTATCCCGGAATTTCCCGCCTTGAAAACCTTGCTGCCGAAATTGATACGGAAGACGCGTCATCTGACATACCCGTCTTTCTTGCCGCGGCAGGGCCAAGCCTTGATAAAACGGCTCCTTTATTGCGTGAAATACACCGAAGGTGCATTGTCGTCGCGGTGGACACAAACCTGCGCTTTTTCCTGAAAAACGGATGCCCTCCCGATTTTGTCCTGACTGTAGACCCTCAATTCTGGAACAGCCGCCATCTTGACCGCTGCATCTGCGAAAAAACCGTCCTTGTCGCGGAGTCGGCGGTTTATCCCCCTGTGTTAAATCTGCCTTTCAAAAAAATATTTCTTTGCGGTTCGCTGTTTCCTTTCGGCATGTTTATAGAGAAACAGGTTGATCCAAAGGGCAGGCTTGGAGCGGGAGGTTCTGTCGCTACAACCGCATGGGATTTTGCGCGCAGTCTCGGCGGACGGGAAATATGGATCGCCGGGCTTGACCTTGCTTTCCCCGCTTTAAAAACGCATTTCCGCGGCGCTCGTTTTGAAGAAAATTCCAACTCAAATTCCGACCGTTTTAAACCTGTTGAAACATGGGTAGTGCGCGCGCTTCGAGACGGTTTCCCGTTTAAAGCTCCCTGCGCTTCAGGCGGCCAGGTTCTTACCGATCGCCGCCTTTCACTTTATGCCGCGTGGTTTGAATCTCAATTCAGCAAATATCCGCAGATCAGGAATTTCGGCATATTTCAAGAAGGACTTGCAATAACAGGACTTAACGCCGCGGATGTGCAGTCCTTTCTTGCCCTGCCGGAACGCCGCGAAGAAATTGACAGGCGGCTTGAATCCGCTTTTTCAAAGGTAGATGCTGAATTTAAAAACCCGGAAGAAACGCGCAAAAGAACGGAACGTTATGAACAAGCGGTTTGCGTATTAACACGCGGGCTTGAAAATATTAAGAACGCCGCGGAAGAAGGAGAAGCCGCTGCGCGTCAGGCAATGAAGCGTGAATTAAATCCGTCGCAGCAGAACAAGGTTATTAAAGACTTTGACGAAATTACACGGCGTATTACGGACAGCGAAGTAAAAGAAGTCGCCGGATTTCTGTTCCCGTCCGTTGAGGATGAAAAAGATGCAAATCCTTTCCGCGCTTACGTGAAAACTTCTCTTAAACTTTTTTCATCGCTTTCACAGGCGGTCGAATTTAATCTGACGTATTTAAAACGTTAGGCGCAATACGGTTAAAATGTTTATAAATTACAGATTTATCTATGAGAAATAATAGAAATATAAATTGAATGTACAGCGTATAACAGCTCTTTATATGTTTTGCCTCTTGCTGCGCGGCCCGGATTCTGTAAATTCCCGGTCAGGTGATTATTTAAGTACAACGCCTTTTTAATCTTTTTCTCCGCTGCATTTTTCCTTGTTTTTTACAAAACGCGTTGTATATCGCCGGAAACGGCACAGTTAACATGAATTTAGTTAAAATTCCTTAAAAGGCAGGATCAAACTGTAATTTTTGCCTAAAAAATAGTTCATGAAATTAATTGACTTGAACAGGAAAATAATATAAAATATGTTAAAGTTTGTAAAAGAGGAGTTTTCTGTTATGAAAATGGAAATTATAGACTGTTTATCTGAGATGGTTAAGAAAAATTTTGGTGAAGAAAAATGGAGAGAAATATTAGAAAAGTCGGAGTTTAATAATTATCGAACCAAATTTATTAACGGCCTGGATATATTTGATGAAAAAGTTATGGAAATATTCAGTAAAACCTGTGAAGTATTAAATATTAATATGGAACAGGCAGCTGACGCGTTTGGTGATTATTGGATCAATTCATACGCGATAAGATATTATAAAGGATATTACAGCAAATACAAAACCGCAAAAGAATTTATCCTTAATATGGACAATATACATGTTGAAGTAACAAAAATTATACAAAACGCGCATCCTCCCAGATTTGAGACCGAAAAAATAGGCAATAACAAAATAAAAGTTAAATATATCTCAAAACGAAAAATGATTACATTTTACATAGGCTTATTAAAAGGGATAGCAAGGTATTTTAAAGAAAAAATTGATATACAGCAGCTGTCAGAAGAAGCGGTTACAATAGAATTTTTAAGTGAAACCGAAGAAAACAACACATAATATAAGTAAAATAAAAACAGCCTTTATTGCGCATATAAACCGGAATGAAAAACCAATACACATCCTGCAAGCTCTGTCCCCGAAACTGCGGCGTTAACCGCTTGGCGGGAGAAACCGGTTTTTGCGCCGAAAGCGCCGTCTTGAGGATAGGGGCTGCCGTAATACACAGGGGAGAGGAGCCGCCGCTTGTCGGTAAGGGAGGTTCAGGGACTATTTTTATAAGCGGGTGTAATTTGGGTTGCGCGTTCTGCCAAAACTACCAGATTTCACAGGGCGGGGACAATGCCTCTATCGGCAGAGAAGTAAGCGCAGGAGAATTCGTTAAAATTTGCGAGGCGTTCCGTGATAAAGGCGCTGAAAATATCAACATTGTAACAGGAAGCCACGCTGTTCCGGCCATTATAGAAGGACTCATAGCCGCGAAAAACGCGGGAGTACGGCTGCCGGTACTGTGGAATTCCTCAGCTTATGAAACTGCGCAAACGCTGGAATTGTTAAGAGAATATGTTGATATTTACCTTCCCGACATGAAAACTCTTGACAGTGAAATTGCGGCGAAATATTTTAACGCGCCTGATTATCCTGACACGGCAAAAACGGCGATAAAAAAAATGACGGAGATGGCAGGCTCTCGCGAAAAAGTTATTATGCGTCATTTAATCCTGCCGGGGTTATTGGATTCAACCCGCTCCGTACTGCGCTGGTTTGCGGAAAATGCCATGGAAAAGGCGCAGCTTTCCCTGATGACACAGTACACTCCTATCCCCAACAGAGACAGACCGATGCCGAACCGGTATTTAACGGAAGAAGAATACGAGGCGGTTTTGTATTGGCTTGAAGAATTCGGAATAGAAGACGGGTTTTGTCAGGAGCTTGTTACAGGAAGCGGCTGGCTGCCGGATTTTAAACGTAACAGCCCCTTTTCATCGGAACTGTCGGTTCCGGTCTGGCACTTTACCAGCCGAATTTAAGCCCTGTATTCAAACTGAAACCGCCGCCGCTCCAGCTCTTCGCAAAATTAGGGGAACAGAGAGCCGCTCCGAAATTAAATTCAACCGCTCTGCAATTCAATGCTAGATCAAAACCGTTTTTCCAGAGGCGATCCTGATAACCTGTTCCGGCCGTAAAAATAAATAGATTGAAAAGATCAATACGGGCTTTTAATCCCGCTTCCGCAGAAAAAGGTTCATTATAAATTTGAGAAACAGCAAAACCAAACGAAGGCGTTATTGTAAGCAGCCGCTTCCCAAGCGGACGCCAATCAAGCCGGGCAAGAAGTTTAAACGGCCTGTAAACTTTTTTTTCTCCGGTTTTATATTCCGCATCCTTTAAATTTATAAAAGCATCAGCGTTGGCATCTTCGCCGAACAGTTTAATCGGTTCGTTACTGCCGATGATGCCGGACATTGTCATATAATTTTTCATTGTTGATGAAAAAAGAGGAATTCCTGTAATATCCAGTCCAACATCAAAATCCAGAAAAAAGAATTTGTCTTTTAAGCCGAGCGCTTGAGAAAGCGGATACTCAACTCCGGCATAAAAATCAACTCCCGGCGTTGAGGTTAAGGCGGAACTGTCATTCTCCTTCATTGAGACTATAGTATATACATTTAAATCATATCCAATGTTAAACACGGTTCCGTCGCCGGAATTTACATAAGTGTACTTAATGTCGGATGTAGCGTATAAGACCGGATAATACAGAGCAGGCTTAAATTTTATTTTGAATTTTTTATATGTAAAATATACCGGAACGGCCGCCTCGGCAAATACCGCTCCGTTGATTTCAGAATTACCTTTTTTATAAGAGCTTGTTTCGCTGAGTGTAAGCATTTCTCCGGAAAGATTGAAAATTCCCAGAGCTTCCGCTTTTGTGGAAAACCCGAATCCCCATCCCTTTTTGCTGTTATAATTAAAATAAAACGGAGATACGCCTGCGCCTAAATTCATCCTGAAACCATCGGCAAGATTATCAAGGTCCAGAACAAATTTTTCCTGAAAAATTTCTTTTGCTGAAAGAAAATCATTAGAAAAGTTGAAATCGGCGTAAAAACCGATTTCAAAAACACGGTCTTCTATATGTAACCCCCAGACAGAGGGAAGAAAGAATATGCATATTAAAAGAAGAAACAGCGGTTTTTTCATATTAACCGTCTCCTTAAAGATCAATAGTGTGGTTAATTCTTGCATCCATAGAGACGCTCATAAGTTTCAATGTTTTAGGAATTCCAAGTGTGGCGTTTTGTGCAAATGAAATTTTAAAGTCCGGTATAAAAGTATTATCATTGAAATATTTAACATTTTCTTCCTTAAGCACGAATCCAATTGCATTTCCGGTCATGCCTAACTTAATGATTTCGTATCCGTCTTTAGGATTTTGTATAACGAATTTTCCGTTCTTGAATGGATTCTCATTCAATCCTATATCAAGTTTAAGGTATTCAATCATGCCGGATTTTGTTAAAGAATTTATGAACTCTCCCATCCCGTCAAATCCGGGCAGTTTTATTGCCGCATTGTCATCCGCTTTAAAAACAAGCGGAAGCCATATAACAAGTTCCACTTTAAGGTTAGGTTCTCGAAGATCGGCAGTGTCAACAATTCCGGCTTTTAAATCAACAGAAAGATTTATTTCCATTTCATTATGATTTTCCAAAGACGGTCTAACAATTTCACTGAAATCTCTGCCACCTACCGGTATTTCTGTCCCGTAATATATCCTGTTTTTTAAATCAATGCCGCCGGTTTTTGGGTTTGTAAAACCGTTAATTACCTCAGAATGTGAATCCATAAAAACATTTATTGTTAATTTATCAACAATTGAAGAGCCTCCGACAAATAAACTTGATTTAATATTTTCAGCATCAAATTTAAAACCTTCCAGATTTTTTTTAAAATTATTAACCGGCAGTTTTGTTTTTTGCGGAGGAATTAAATTAGTTTTTGGAGGTATACTAATACTGCCTGATTGATTTCCTGAACCGGTTATTTCACTCAAATCGATTTCTTGATTACAAAGATCAACATGAATTAAGAAAGTCATGTAATTAGGCGCGTTTACGCAGTTCTGTATTACAACCGTATTATCATTTGTGTTAAAGGCGTCGTTCATCATTTCCTTAAACATTTCACTGAAATCCATACCAAGAGAGAATTTCAAAGACGGATTCCCCTTGATCTGTATCTTGGACGGTACTTGCCAATTACACGCGGATATAAAAAACAAAATCAGTAAAAGCGTAAAGAAGAAAAAGAGCTTTTTCATTAATACCTCAAAAATATATTATATCATATTAATTTATTACAATCTATATTCATGTAAAACCGACAACAGTTCATGCTTGTCTATTCCCCAATTCCGTCCGAAACGGGATAAAAGCATATCTGACAAACGCATAAATCTTTCAAAAACCGGTTTATTATCCCCGTAATTTACAAGAGAACGGTTTACGATTATCTCCCAAAAACGGGCGAAATTTTTTATCCGCTCCAGATCATGGGCGCTCATTGTGGAAGTTTCCTCAATTTCATAAGGCGGCAGGGAATTGTACCGCATTTTAAATGTTTCATTGTGCCGGGAAATAGGCGCACCCGGGAGAAGTTTTAAAATGCCAAGCTGGATTTCCGCGCGTGAGCGTGTTTTTTCGGATTCATGGAACGCGCCGTTTAACAGGCAGCCGGCTAGCCGATCAAAGCCATTGCCGAAAGACGCGAGGCTTTCCCCGGGAAGGCCCGCAATAAGGTCAGCGTGAATAACGGCGTTTGTTTTTTCCGCAAGAAAGCGAATGGCTTCCAGTTCTTTGTCAGGGTTTGAAAGCCGCCCTATCCGCGCGGAAACTTCAGGATTTAAGGTTTGAATGCCTGTCTCAAGGCGGAGCGTCCCTGCCGGAAAACGCGCAAGTGTTTCCCGCAATTCGGGAGGAAAAAGGGATGCCGCCATTTCAAAGTGGACAATAATGTCTCCCTTTTTTTCCTCAATTTTTTTTAGGAAAAACTCCATTATACAGACGGCGCGTTTTATATTGATATTGAAAGTCCTGTCAAGGAATTTGAAAGTTTTAGCTCCCCGCCTGACAAGTTCTTCCATATCGTTAAGAAAGGATTCAATCGGGAACTCCCTGACCGCGCCGCCGCTGTTTTTAACTGCGCTCAGGCAGAATTCACAGCTAAAGGGACAGCCCCGGCTTGCCTCAACATAGACAAGTTTTTTCGTTAAATCTTCATCTGTGTAAAGGTGATATGCGCTCTTTATCTTACCGGCATCGGCGTTTTGCGCGTCTATGAACAGCGGCTGTCCGCCGCGCGGCTTTGAGCAAAAATCCCTTCCGTTTGAAAGTATTTCTTCGCATAATGTTTTAAAAGCTATTTCTCCGTCCCCGCGGATAACATAATCCGCGTACCGGAAGATTTCCGCCTGTTCCGACAAGTGGGAAACTTCCGGCCCGCCGAGTACGACAACCGGATTTAGTCCTTCCCGCCTGTGTTTTTCCAGTTCCTTGAGCAGTTCAATTGTTGCAAGGTGATTCCATATTGAAACCGAAATGCCCAAAACGCGGGTATGACCGGGCGGGGCTGTAAGGGCGGCTATAAGAGGTTCAGTTTTTTCAATTAACGGCTGGCGGAGGGCGAATTCAAATATTTCGCAACGCGTTTCAAGAGAGCCCAGGTTTGCTTTTAACAGCCTGAGCGCAAGCGAGGGGTGTATCCATTTTGCGTTGATTGCCGCGAGAACAATATCCGCCATGCATCAATTGCCGCCGAACAGGCCCAACGTACCTGTGCGCCATTCTTCCCTATCTTCCATCACCATACGTTCAACTTCAAGCCAATTTTCCGCGCGGGGACCGGGAATATCGCGGTTGGTGGAATTAGCGAACACAATTGTTTTACATCCATGTTTGCGCAGGCTGTTTATGTTTTCCGGAGCGTCGTCAATGTAAACATGAGCTCCTACAGCTCCTTTGTCGTTCATAAAACAAATATCCCAGTAGGGAATATCGTAATTGTCAAGCCAGTCAACGGTTTGCGTAATTGTCGTGCGGTGGGAATATTTTAAAAAAAGCCTGTGTGTAATAATTCTGATGCGGATTCCCTGATTTGACAATTTCCGCAGAATAGCCGGAGCGTTTTCAATCGGTTCCATGTCGCGGAAAATGTTACGCTGGGTTACCGCGAATCTGTGAAGTCTGTCATAACCTCCGAATTCATCAATACCCCACTCTTTAAGGCCGTAAGAGACTTCCTGTGTAAGGGATTCAACAGGTTTATTCAGCCATTCAGAGGCGATTTTCCGTATAGCTCCGTAAAAATCCCCCACTACGCCGTCAAGATCAACGCCCAAGATAAAACTGCTGTTATCCATTGAAAGAAGCTTCCTTTGAAATCAGAATAACCATGCTTCTGGCTTTTACGGGATATGAATGCTGAGAAGGAAGCTTTTTTTCATTTCCCGGTGTAAAAATATCGTTGGGAGGCAGCAGTCCGGTATCAACAACACGAAACCATTCTTTCTTTGACGGAATATCAGCCAGTATAAAAGGCTGAATTTCAAGTCCTGCGTTAAACATGATATAGAAAAAATTGTCATCACGGTCAACGGGAGAGTCCGCTCTGCTGCCGTCTATCCGCAAAGCCAGATAATAGCCGATCTTGTCCCAATCCGGTGAATTTCCCCTGTCATCGAACCAGCTTATGTCAGGAATGGCGCTGTAGCTTCCGTTAGCGCCGGTATAAAATTCGGGACGCATAAAACATGGATGGCGGAGACGGAAGGCAATCATCTCTTTTGCAAAACGGTAAAAATTTTTGTTTTCTTCCAGCAAAGACCAGTCATACCATGAAATTTCATTATCCTGGCAATAAGCGTTGTTGTTGCCGTTTTGAGTGCGCCCGAATTCATCGCCGCCCAGGATCATCGGAGTGCCGAGAGAAATCATCATGGTTCCGAAAAAATTCCTTAACTGCTTTTCACGGATTATTTTTATGACAGGATCAAGAGTGAAGCCTTCAATGCCGTAGTTGCAGCTCAGGTTGCTGTTGTTGCCGTCATTATTTTTTTCACCGTTGTCCGTATTGTGTTTTTCGTTATACGAAACAAGGTCTTTCAGGGTAAAACCGTCATGGCTGGTAATAAAGTTGATTGAATGAAAAGGTTTGCGGCCGTCCCGCAGGTATAAATCGGAACTGCCGGAAATTCTGGTCGCGAAATACCGCGTTCCCTTTGGATCGCTTCTCCAGTACCTGCGTATGTCATCACGGAATTTATCGTTCCATTCGGCCCATCTGCCGCCGGGAAACCATCCCACCTGATAAGCGCCGCCCGCGTCCCACGCTTCGGCGATAATTTTTGCCGCGTTTAAGATAGGGTCTTCGGCAATTCGTTCAAGGGTCGGGGGATTTTCCATTATCCGCCCGTGTTGATCCCGCCCAAGGATAGAACCTAAATCGAAACGGAAACCGTCAACGTGCATTTCCATTACCCAATAGCGCAGGCAATCCATGATTAGGGTGCGCACTACAGGGTGGTTGCAGTTCATTGTATTGCCGCAGCCGGAATAATTTTGATAATAACGGCGGTTGTCGTTCAATATATAGTAGATTGAATTGTCCAATCCGCGGAAAGAAAAGGTCGGTCCAAGCTCATTGCCTTCGGCGGTATGGTTAAACACAATGTCCAGAATAACTTCGATACCGGCTTTATGAAGCTCTTTTACCATCTGTTTAAATTCACGCACCTGAGCGCCCGGAGTTTTATCCGCGGCATAAGAGCCTTTGGGCGCAAAAAAAGCGACAGTTGAATAACCCCAGTAATTTGTAAGTTTTTTACCTGAACGCGGGCTGATAATGGTAATTTCATTTTCGTTAAATTCCTGAACAGGAAGAAATTCAATGCTGGTAATTCCCAAATCCTTAAAAAACGGAATTTTTTCGATAACCCCAAGGTAAGTTCCCGGAAATTTAACTTTTGAAGATGGATGAGCGGTAAGGCCCTTTACATGAGTTTCATAGATAACGCTGTACCGCAACGGATAGTTTAACGGCGTGTCGCCTTCCCAGTCAAAATCATCTTTTATGACAATGCAGCGCGGTATATAGGCAACATTATCATCATAGGAATAAGTCAGATCACGGCCCGGTTTATTCAGGTCATAACCTGCGCATTTGCTGTAATCCCATTTGCTTATGTCGGTCAGGGCTTTTGCGTATGGGTCAAGCAGCACTTTATGCGGATTAAAACGCTGTCCCCTTTCGGGAGAATACGGCCCGTCCGCCCGGTAAAGATAGCAAGTTCCCTCTTTAAGTCCCTTGATAAAACAGTGCCAGATATTGCCTGTTCTGTTTCCTCTTTTGGTCAGCGGAATTTCTACACACGGGCTGCCGGGATCGGCAGTTTCAAACAGGATAAGCGTTACAGCTGTAGCATTTCGTGAAAAAACGGCAAAATTGACACCGTCATTATTTATCGATGCTCCAAGAGGCAGCGCTTTTCCAAAATCAACCACAATGTTGTCAAAATACATACTTTAATTATAACACAACTTTATAGGTAAAAGCACGCACAGGAGTTATCTTATAACTGCTAAAGTACAGCATACTGTTATCCGTTTTTTCAAATACCGGCTTATTATAACTGGAATCTCATGCCAAGAGTTCCTCCGATATAGCCTCCAATAAACTCATACATCCCCGTAATATCAATTCTGAAAAAAGCAATATTAATTGAAATTCCTCCAAAAGCCCGTGTGCTGATACCGTTGAATTTTTTTATTGTTTCAAAGCCTTTATCTGAAACGCCTGTAACTCCTAATTGTTTAAGTATATCTTTAATATCTTCTAAAGAGCCGTTATCTACCGATAATTCGGAAGTTGTAACTTTATAACCGGTCTGCGACCATGCGTAACCTATCCCGGCTCCGACATACGGAGTTATAAATTTAAAGGGGAATGAGGCTTGTACTTTAAGTTCGGCGTTTATGGTTCTCCATTCAAGGCCAAGCTTTGCTTCTGAGACGGAAAGCATATATTTATTATCACTGGAATCGGTAAAATTATAATAAGACATATCCTGGAGAGGAGGAGAGGTAATTCCTCCCTGCATATAGTTAATACCAAGACCAACTGAAAGTTTCGGAATAAATATTTTCCGGTTAATCAGGGAATAACGCAAATCAGCGCCAATAAGGAAATAATTATAATTAAAGTTGTCGATAAAAGATTTTAATGCATCCGGCGGTAAATAACCGATTTTAAAGCCTACATCAAAAGGATATTTAATTCCCCCGATTCGGCCCTCTAGATTCAAACCCGGGATTGGGAAGCCTATATTCATACTATTGTCAAAAGGCACTTCCAATCCAAATAGATTTAACAGTTTTTTTACAGAGGCAAAGTCCATAGAGGTAAATCCAGTGGAAATGCCAATACCGAAGCGCGGCGGTAGGTCTGTTATCTGTCCTATGTATCCGTCAGACCAGTTTAGGCCCATAGTTGAGTTAAACGGTAATGCCGGTTTCATTTTTTCTGTTAATAAATCTAAGCCTTTTTGCAGGTCTTCAATGTCTGCTGAGTATACCGGCATTACAGTCCATATTGATATTATTAACAGAATGAGTATTTTTGTTCTTAAATTTTTCATAAAAAACTCCTGTTATGGTGTCATTAAATATAGTAAAAACTTCAAAAGATCAGCCGATTTTTCAGGATATTTTCAAGTTTATGTATTACTATGCTTATATTTTCGTAAATTTTTTCAAAAACCTGTTGTTAATTTTTAATATTTTACGATAATTAATAGCAGGATTGCCTGTAAACTGTGTATAAAAGCGCTTTTTATGGTATAATTTTTAGACAACTTGCCCGGTTGTAATTTAAAAATTGTGTCTTTTATAGAAGTTTACATAATTAGAGTCTGTCTATAATGTGGACACATTATAGACAGACTACTTTAAAAATCGTATTTTCGTAGCCTGCGAACCGTAGGTTCGTTGGCGAGAAAATACATCGGACTAAAGTCCGCAGTCTGTCCGCAAAGTAACCGACTTTGTGGACAGACACTAATTAAGGAGAAATTAATGAAAAAATTGATATTCAGTTTTCTTGTCCTTTTTATGGCTGTAGGTTTTGTTTTAGCGGCGGATGAAAGCTCCGGTTTGTCCGTAGGTCTCGAAGCCGGTATTATGAATATTAATAAAGCGTATGATGCCGATATGGAACCTTATCTTATGCCCATGTTAATTTATGAACAGGCATACCTTAACGGCGCTGTGGAAATAAATGCTGAGTTGGACTATACATTTGGTTTTAAGAGAGTGCCCAATTCTGATGGAAATGATGTTTTCCCTCAATCGCTGTATTTTGATTTTATGGTGGGTTACAACATAGGCTTTAGCAGCGTATCCACTCTTTCCGTTATTTTGGAGAATGAATTTGACGAATTAATAATTTCTCCCAGATACAGTGAGAGCAACAATATCACCGGTATTTTTACGCCGGCGGTTAAATATAACCATGTCCTTGATCTTGGAGACATTTTTTTTATGTTGGGCGCGCCTATTACTTACATCCAGGATTATAAAGACGCAGACGCTATAATCGGTTTTGATTTTACCTTCGGCTGGTACAGTAATTTCGGTCTGGGAATTGAAGCAAAGACGAAGATGCAGTTTTTACCGTCTTCTAAAGATAAAGGGGCAGGTTACCAGGGTGTAGAAGCGCTTGTTTCATACGAAATCGATCCAATTTACTTTGAAGTTTTAACTGAAATCTCAAATGATATAAAAACAGGCGGTGTAACTGTTACTCCGGAATTTGATTACTCTTTTAATAACATGACCTTTTATGCAAAGTGCAAATTTAACAATATAGGCATTGAGGGCGGAAAAGTAATAATTTCACCGGCGTTGGGATTAAAGTTCAGTTTCTAAGGAACTCTGTTCCAAGGAACTTAGTTCCAAGGAACTTTGTTCCAAGGACGCTTGACCAGTAACCGTACTGTATAATACCATGAATTGCTCCGCGTCAGGAACCGTGCGAGTATGCGCCGCCTAACCCCGCCAGGTCCGGAAGGAAGCAACGGTAAGCGGAAGTATATTGCGCCGCGATTCTCCTGACGCGGGCTTTTTTTTGTGAGGGACGTATTAATAAATTCAACGTTGTACTGCTTGTTTTGGCAGTATCGCTTCTATGTTTTTGCAGCACAAATAACGGGATTACTCAATCTCAATTGCCGGTACAGGAAGAAAAGACGGAAGATAAACAGACTCTATTTATTGAAAGCCTGATTGATAAAATGAATATTGAAGAACAGGCCGCGCAACTGTTTGTGATCAGCCTGGAAACCGGATCAAACACTTTTTCCAATCCTTGCGAGGAACTTAAGGATTTTATTTCCGCGAGTATGGCGGGCGGCTATATCCTGTTTAATAAAAATATCACAACGGTAGACGGAACCAGAACTCTGACAGACGCCGTAAAGGAATACTCCAAAACAGCGCCGTTTATATCTATAGATGAGGAGGGAGGCGCAGTATCGCGTCTTTTTTCGGCAAGACTGCCGGGTTATACGGAACAGCCTTCCGCGGGCATTGTCGGCGCGGCAGGCGATGTTTTAAAAGCGTACAATACCGGCAGGACAATTGGCCAGGTTCTAAACTTAATCGGAGTTAATCTTGATTTTGCGCCTGTCGCCGATGTGCTGACTGTCCCGAATAACAAGGTTATCGGGGTTCGTTCTTACGGCAATGATCCCGGTCTTGTAGGCGACATGATCGTATCATTTCAATCGGGACTGCGCAGTCATGGGATAATGTCGTCCCCGAAACATTTTCCGGGTCACGGCAATACATCGTCAGATTCACATTACGGCATCGCGATCATCAACAGCGATCATGAACATCTTGCGAATGTCGAATACAAGCCGTTTATCCGCGCCATTGACAACGGATGCGAGTTTGTAATGGTTGGGCACATTACGGCTCCGAAAGCTGATCCGGGCGGCCTTCCCGCTTCGCTTTCATCGTTTTTTGTTACCGATACGCTGCGAAGCGCGCTGGGTTTTGAAGGCGTAATTATTACTGACGCCATGAATATGGGCGCTATTGCCAATATTTATCCATCTTCGCAGGCCTCAGTTATGGCAATTTCAGCGGGAGTAGACATGATATTAATGCCGAAAAATTACACCGACGCCCTGAACGGAGTTTTAAACGCGATTAATAACGGTACAATATCCCATGAACGAATCCGTGAATCTTTAAGGCGTATTCTGCGTACCAAAATTTCCGCCGGAATGATTCCTATAGACTAAAATATCGCTATACCGCGCTTTTCGGGGCGCTACTGGTTTTTTTCTTTATCTTTTTATAAAATTATCACATGGCGGAATCCGCAGTCAAAGAATACGAAGTAACTGCTTCCAAATACAGACCAAAAACATTTGACGAATTGGCAGGGCAGGAATTTGTTGTTTCTACTATTAAAAACTCTCTGCAAAACGGTCATATCGCTCATGCCTACCTGTTCTCCGGGCCTAGAGGCTGCGGAAAAACTAGCGCCGCCCGAATCCTTGCGCGTTCATTAAACTGCGAAAAAGGACCGTCTCAGGGCCCGTGCGGAGTCTGCGATAACTGTTTGGCAATAAGCAGGGGCGCAAGCATGGACGTGCTGGAAATAGACGGCGCTTCCAACAACTCTGTCAATGATGTGCGGCAAATCAAGGACGAAGTTCTTTTTCCGCCGCAGGCAGGTAAATACAAAGTCTACATTATTGATGAAGTGCACATGCTTTCTACAAGCGCGTTCAACGCCCTGTTAAAAACCATTGAAGAGCCGCCGCCGTACATTGTTTTTATCTTTGCGACAACCGAACTGCACAAAGTTCCGGCTACGATTAAGAGCCGCTGTCAGCAGTTTAATTTCAGGCTTATATCCGTAGAAATCATTCAGGGGCTTTTAAAAAAAATCTGCGCGGAAAAAAAAATCGAAGCCGAAGATGACGCGCTGTTCTGGATTGCAAGGGAATCTACAGGCAGCATGAGAGACGCGTTCACGCTCTTTGATCAGGTTGTCTCTTTTTCCGCTGGCAGTATCCGCAGCGATTTAATCCGCGAAAAACTCGGCATTATCGGCCTTGAAAAACTCAACGCGCTTGCGGAAAGCTGCGCCGCAAATGACGCGCAGAGCGCTTTCGCTCTTACGGACGAAGTTCTCTCTTCTGGCGTCGCAATCGAGCAGTTTGTCATTGATCTGGCGGGATATTTCCGCAGCCTGCTGCTGCTTAAAAACGGCGTAACGCGTGAAGGTCTTTTGGGTTACCGTCCATCGCTGTTTTCCGCGAAAGCGCTGGAAACTTTTGACTCAATCCGTCTTGAGCAGGCGCTGGACATTTTGCTTAACTGTTACCGGAACAACCGTTATTCTGTATCCCCGCGTTTTGAGCTTGAAAACGCAGTTTCAAAACTGTCATGGCTGAACAAATGGGTTTCTCCTGTAGAACTAAAAGAAGCTGTGCAGGAAGCGCGCGGTATTTTAGGGCAGCCCGTGTCCCGCCCGTCAGCCGAAAGAACGGAAACGGCTGAAAATGTCCGCCCATCCGCAGCTTCCAAAAATGACACCGCTCAGCAGTATTCATCCGGCCGCTCTCTTACAGATGAGTTCAAACGTATGGTTTCTGCGAAATCAACCGGAACTGCGGAAGAGGAAGACGTTCCGTTTTGGGACAATGCCGTACACAGCAGAAAAAACGAAAAAGAAATCCCGCCTCAGGTTGAGCGCGTGCTTTCGATGATTCCGGGTACAATGATTGAATGAGGAGCAGACATGAATATAAATCCGTTTGACATTTTAAAAAACGCCCAAAAAATACAGGAACAGATGAGCGGCTTTCAGGAAAAACTCGGCGCTGTTACGGCAACAGGAGCTTCGGGAGGCGGTCTTGTAGAAGTCGAGCTTAACGGAAAAATGGAACTTATCGCGGTGCGAATTGCGCCTGAAGCTCTCTCGGATGTGGAAATGCTTCAGGATTTAATCATAGCGGCTTTTAACGACAGCATGGCGAAAGTGAAAGAAACGATAAACAGAGAAGTCGGCGCTATGACCGGCGGACTTAATATACCCGGTTTTCCGGGGGTTATGTGAATCCCAATGCTCTGGACAGGTTAATATCCTTATTTTCAAAACTTCCCGGTATCGGAAAAAAAAGCGCGGGCCGCATAGCGTATCACATTCTTGACAGCAGTCCGGCGCTGGCGGAATCTCTTGCGAAAGAGCTTTCCGGATTGCATCAGGCGATTCGGCGCTGCGCAATTTGCGGAGGTTTTACAGAAGACAATCCCTGTTCTGTTTGTTCCGATCAAGGGCGCGATCATTCCGTTATTTGCGTAATTGAAAGCGCCCAGGATATGCGTATCATAGAGGATGCCCGTGAATTCCCCGGCGTTTACCATGTTCTAGGCGGGTTAATCGCTCCTTTGGAAGGAGTCGGCCCGGCAAATCTTTCCATTGACAAACTTGTCAGCCGCCTTGAAAAAGGCAATGTCAAAGAACTAATCCTTGCGTTAAACCCGACAATTGAGGGCGATACAACAGCGTTATACCTGCAAAAACAGTTAAAAAATTTTCCGGTAGAAATTACACGCCTTGCCTCAGGTATGCCTGTCGGCGGGAATATTGAGTATATTGACAAGCTTACTCTTTCCCGCAGTTTCCGGGGCAGAGTGAAGATATAAGCGATGGCTGCCGATGCTGAACGCGAGCTGGAAGCCTGCGAATGGTTCAATGCTTATTTTTTTTCTCACACCCACCCTTCATACTTCCCGTCCGTATCCGGTTCCGGTATATTGATATCAAATTCGCCGATGTAACAGCAAGGTTTACTCAATTTAGCTTTTTGGAAGTTTTTTCTTTTATGGTGATAGCCGAATACCACTATGTAGGAGTTGGCTTTTTTTAGTATGGGGTATTTTTCTTTGCAGGTTTCTAACGCTTCTTCCGTGTTTATGGGTAAAGAGGCGAATATGTCCTGTAAGGGCTGCTCCTTTTCGTAAAATTGATAAAATAAGCCGTCCGTGATGTCGGCGGCATCTTCGTACATAATGTTGTTGTCATAACAGAATGCGCAGCCTATGCCGTATTCTTCGGGAGGTTCGTCAAAGTTGTCTTCGCCTAACAGGTGTCCGTAATACTCCCACTCGTACTCGGTGTTGTCGGCATATTCTTCCAGTTCTTCGGCGCTCTCAAAATTGCCTAGCCAAATCTGAAGGACTAGAGGGGACACTTTCTTCTTCTTAGGTGCCGTTTTTAATTTTATGTCTGTACGTATTTTATAGGGCGGATATTTTTCTTCGTCTAAGGCTACTATTGAACCGAAGTCTTTCCAGCCTTCAGCCTCTTTGTACGCTTTTATGGATTGTTCCGGCACGCGAAGGACTGCTTTTAACAAGTCGTTGTTGAAAAAATGATACTCGTCGATTAACTGCGGTTTTACGCTGCGGTTTATTACTTCGGTTATGTATGCTGTCCCCCAAGGGCGGTTGTCTTTGCGGAAAGCGTATTTTTCTATGTTACGCACGTTTTTGCCTATGTCGAGTTTTTTCAACGCGCTGCACTGTGCGAAGGCGCATTTGCCTATGCTTGTAATGTTGTCGTGTATGACAAAGCTTGTGTAGGTTCTGTCCCTTATAAACCGCCAGTCGGGTATTTCTGTCCAGTCATCAAAGATCACGAATTCGTTTTCTTTTTCTTCTTTATTTTGCGTTACTGTATCTGTTTCAACGGAATCTTCTTCTTCGTGATCATGGGTTTCATTTTTCATTTTTTCCTCCGTTATTTCATTTACGCTGGATTTTATTTCGAGCGATTTTATATCGCAACGTTCAGATTCAAGAAGTGGAGCGGCTTTTACTTTTCCCGCATTCAATTCGCTTTCAGATAACAGTTCAAAGGTGAAGGTATTTTTCGTCTTACATTCACATTCAAACTGTTTTTTGAGCCAATCCCATTTGGCGTCAAGTTTATTGATGAGATTTATACACTCGTCAAAATTGCCGAGGTTGCGATTGAGTTCGGCTATTTGAATAAGGCAGTTGTCCCTGTCCTTGTCCCTGTATTGAGCGCTGTTTTTTTCCGACTGCATTTCTTTGAAGGTTTTTTCCATAAACGGAAGCAGGGCGGCGCAGTTGTTTTTCCAGATTTCAAATTCATCTTCGCTTAATTTATAGCGTCCGCTTCGTGTTGTTTTGTTGAGTTCATGCCACAGATCGAGCCGGAATGTTTTTTCTTCTTTTCGGCTTTTGATAAAGCCTTCGGCTATATTGCCTTTGTCTGTTAATACGCCGAGTAAATCTTCGCGTTCCGGGTCTTTGATGTATTTTATATTACCTGCGGTTCTTATATCCATTTCTATCGCGTTTTTGTCGTTATGCCTGAAAAACAATTTTTTGCAGTGGGGGCATTTTGCCAAGTCCGATGTAAAGTGGGGACCGCCTGTGCTGAAGCTGTCGGAATAAAGGCTGCCGCCCCGGACGGTGTAACTTCTGTAAGTTAACATTTTCATCATTTTGCGGCATGAAGGGCAATGATAGATGATTGGATCGCCGAATGTCATATTATTATCTCGCCTCGTTCTTCTAAAACTATGATGATGTCGATAATTTTTTGCCGGGCTTCCTGCGCGTATTCTTCAGGAAGCGATTCCATATAATCCATGTCTTCTTTGAGCGCTACCGCGGCATTGCGGCTTATGTTTTTGAATATCTTGCCCTGTACCGCCTGACTTGCGGTTTTTATGGCGACTGTAAGATCATGGGAGTCTACATTCCGTAATATGTGCTGAACACAGCGGTCGTAAAGCCGGATGATGTCGTCAAAGACAAACACTTTATCAGTTTCTTCTTTCGGCTTAATGCTCAACTGCTCGTCCAGCGCTTTTATCATGGCGGCTATCTCTTTATCATGCGTCTCGTTTCTTGCTTTTGTTTTTTCGGCGTTCATGCTGATGTATGCCTCATCATCTTTCAACGCTATGCCTGTGTGGGAGTTTAAGACGTAGTAAAGCATTTGCGGATTAATTCCCTGTTGTATGCCCATGACGGCTTCCTTTTGCATAGTTTTGAAAACGCGCGTGTATTCGTCCTTTTCCTGCGCGATGATGTTGCCGAGGATTTTTTCGATATAATACGGATCGGTTCCGTCTATGACGAAGTTCAAGCCGTATTCAAAAATGTCGCGCTCGTTTGTTTTTTCCGAGTCGGCGGTCAGCGCCAAAAGCCCTTCCCTTCTTGCCAGTTCAGCAAGCGGCAGCGCCTTTTTTATAAAAGCGCCGTACTGTTCGTTAAATTCTTTTTCGTTCATTTTCCATTACTCCTTATTTCATAATGATGTCAAAGGTTTTTTGCCAGATCATTGATTTCAGTATCTGTCAAAACTCCTCCTGACACCAGCCGCCGTTTCTGCAATTCATCGGCAAGTTCGGGGTCTTTGGCTCTTATGTCCCTCATTATCTGATCCTTTGTTTCTTCTCCTTATTATCCTACAAACTCGCCGTCTTTCCAATTGCCTTCTTCGACTCTGCCATCGGCGTAGATCATTTTGCCGTGGCCGTTATACCTGCCTTTTGCCCAATCGCCTTCGTAAACTCTGCCGTCGGCGTATATTATTTTCCCTTTGCCGTGTTTTCTGCCTTTGAAAAAATCCCCTTCGTAAATGTCATCGTAACGTAAGTTAATCCATCTTCCTTTACCTTGAAACGCGCCTTCAACAAAATCACCTTCATATTCATGGTCGTCTTTAAATGTAAATTTTCCTTTGCCGTGGAATTTGCCGTTGACAAAATCGCCTTCGTAACATTGATAAAAATCGCCGGAAAGAAATGTAAATTTCCCTTTACCTTGTAATACGCCGTCAACAAAATTGCCTTCGTATACTTCGTTTGGGAGAGTCATCTTCCCTTTGCCGTTTGGCTTCCCGCCCTCAATCTCGCCTTCGTAGAGTCTGCCGTCTGTGAATGACAGTCTTCCTTTGTTTATTTCGCTCCCCTCTCCGTCAACTTCGTAACGCCAGCCTTTAGCCGCCATTTTTTCGGCTATGTATTCGCTGACNGTTTCATAGGGTCCCGAACAATACCAGTCAATATAATCGCCTTTGCCTAACATGGACGCAATCATTGAGCCTGCGCTGCGAAAGCCCCT